>Ga0272448_1001294_pt1 | contig 34233 bp, 31 predicted proteins | sample YNPCB0191_FD_202220 | JGI IMG/M metagenome (GOLD analysis project Ga0272448, IMG submission 202220) | Hot spring sediment microbial communities from Yellowstone National Park, WY, United States - YNP-CB-019-1 | ecosystem: Environmental > Aquatic > Thermal springs > Hot (42-90C) > Sediment...
TTGGCGGTCCACTCAGCGCTAGCGGAGTTCTGTCCCGCAAGACTGGACAGACACACCCTCCAGACTCTTCTTGACCGGGGGACGGTGATATGATAGACTTCCACGTGGCATCGAGCGTGGAGGTGTGTATGGCAGTCGATACCGGCGCCGAGATAGGTCTGGAAGAAAAGGTGCGAAGGATCGTGACGTGGTGGCGAGTGCCGCTGATGACGGCGGCCACTATCGTTGTAGTCGCATTCATCCACGACGTCCGCGCTTTTTGGTACGGGGCGCCGATAGCCGTGCTTGGCGAGTTGGTTCAGATGTGGGCGGGATCGCAGCTTCACAAGGACAAGCACCTCACAATCTCCGGCCCCTATTCGCACGTTCGCAACCCCATGTATATTGGCCGATTCATCCTCGGTCTCGGGTTCTTTATAATGACGCTGAATCCTTACCTGATAGCGGGCTACGTCGTCCTTTTTGCGGCCTACGCCCACATGCGGGTCTGTCGCGAGGAGAGCCGGCTGAAGGTGCTGTTTGAGCCGGACTATCAACACTACTGTTCCGAAATACGCCGCTGGCTGCCTCGGATTCGCCCGTATTCGCGGTCGGAGGCGAAGAATGCGAGTTGGGCGCAAGTGTGCGCCAACCACGAGCACATCAACATGGTCGGGGTGCTCGTCGTGCTGGCGGCGGTGTACGCGCGCATCATCACCTGGCCGGACTCGTATCTTCACTTCTAAGACTCGCGCGGTTTAGATCGCCGCCCAAGCTGGTATAGCGTAGGGTGGGGGGTCCGGTATCGCGGTGGGCGGCGCGAACGAGGAAGTTTTCACAACGTGGATAAAAAGCCTCGACGACTTTGTGTCCGTCGCGTATTTGTGCGGCGAACTCGACGCGTCGAGCGTACCGGTGCTGCTGGAGCATCTACATCCGCTGGTGAGCGGGAATCGCAGCGTGGTTGTGGATGCTCATCTGCTCTCGTATATCGACAGCACCGGCCTGAGCGCGCTGCTTTCGATCAAGCAGGCGTTGGAGCGGTCGGGGCGTCGGCTGTGCATCGTTGGAGCACACGGGCTGCTGACGAAGATACTTCAGCTTTCGCGGGCCGATCACGAGTTCCAGTGCTATGAGACCATAGAAGAGGCACTGGCGGAGATCGGCCGCCCTTCGTGACCGAGCTCTACCTCGGCGCGGTATGCGCTTTCTGCTTGGTCATTCTGATTCGGATGCCTTGATCGGTGCGGCAGTCCTCGCACTCATCCATGAGCGCGCGCATCATCAGAATGCCTCGCCCGCGCTCTTCGTGAACGGCCGGCTCGCGGACCTGTGGAATCGATTCCGCCCGGCTCGCGTCTTCGATCTCGACGACCAGCAAGTCATCGCACCCGCGGCACTTGACCACGACCGCCGGCTCGCCGTTCGGCGCGGACCCATGTTCCACGGAGTTAGTGACGGCTTCCGAGACGGCTAACTCGACATCCGCCACGTCCTCTCGCGCAAATCCCATGGACTCCGCCAGGTTTCTGACACCGCGTCTGACCACGGATAGATAGCGCGCGTCCGCGGGTATGCGCATCTCCAAGGTTCTGAATCGCGTTTCGTCCATTTCTCCGCTCGTCCCCATCTATAGCAGGCAGGCGGCGCGAACCAAGATTACCCCGGCTGCACAGGAGCCAAACCTGGGCAGGCCGACCGAGTTGGTTCGCTGCGCCATCGCCGACCGGCCGCGCGCTTCAGCACGACCTTAGTTGGCGGTCTACTCAGGGGTAGCGGAGTTCTGTACCGCAAGAGTGAACAGACACGATGCGCATTGACAATTGGCGATTGACGGTTTACGATTTACCAGGCCGGACCGATTACCAGCCATAAGCCGCCGATTGTGCACAGCAGATGAGCAAACCTGCCTCCGACAAGCGCGAATTCGTTCAGCGTCCGCGCAGTCTGGACACCGAAGTCCAGTATGTGAAGGGCGTGGGGCCGCGCATAGCCGGCATCCTGGGCAAGCTCAACATCAGGACCGCGGGCGATCTGCTGCGCCACTTTCCCCGCCGCTACGAGGATCGCACCCACTTTGCGCGCGTCGCCGGCCTGCGGCACGGCGAAACGGCAACGGTGCGCGGTACGGTGCTCGGCGCGGACAATGTCTCCACGCGCGGTCGGCTGGTTCTGACGAAGGTCGTGATCGACGACGGCACCGGCTCGCTCGTGCTGACCTGGTTCAACCAGAAGTTCCGCAAAGAGCAATTTATGAAGCTGCGCGGTAGGGAGATCGTGGCGTACGGAACCGTGCAGGCAGGCAGGTGGGGTGTGGAGATGACCTCGCCCGAAGTCGAAGTATTCTCCGAACATGATGATCCGCTCTCCACGGGCCGGGTAGTGCCCATCTACCCGCTCACTGAGGGTTTGTTCCAGATTACGCTGCGAAAGGTGATCTACGGCGCGCTGGATGTGTATGTGCCGCTTGTCGAGGAGACCCTGCCGGCGGACATGCGCGACCGGCTCGACTTGATGGGCATCCAGGAGGCGATTCGCAACATACATTTTCCGGAAAGCGAGGCGGCTCTGCAGGCGGCACGAAAGAGGCTGGTTTTCGAGGAGCTGTTTCTGCTGCAGCTTGCGCTCGCGATGAGAAAGCGCAGCATCGAGGCGCCGGGGCAAGGGATCGCGTTTGCCATCCCGCCCGATCTTGAGGAACGGCTCAGGAAGATTTTGCCGTTCGAGCTTACGAACGCTCAAAAGCGGGTCATCAAAGAGATCGCCAACGACATGGCGCGGCCGGTTTGCATGAACCGCCTCCTGCAGGGCGACGTCGGCTCCGGCAAGACGGCGGTCGCACTCGCCGCGATGCTGATTGCCGCAGCCAACGGGTATCAGTCCGCGCTGATGGCCCCTACGGAGATTCTCGCCGAACAGCACTACTTGGGGATTTCACGGCTGCTGGGCGATCAAGACCTGATGGGCATTCATGTGGATTTGCTTACCGGAAGCCTGCGCAGCGCGCACCGGCGGCAGGTCAACGAACGGATAGCGTCCGGCCAGACGCAGATCGTCATAGGAACCCACGCGCTGATTCAGGAGGGCGTGCAATTCCGCAAGCTGGGGCTGGTGATCGTCGACGAGCAGCATCGGTTCGGCGTGATGCAAAGGGCGGCATTGATGGAAAAAGGGCTGATGCCGGATATGCTGGTCATGACCGCCACACCCATCCCGCGCACGCTCACGCTGACCGTTTACGGCGACCTCGACGTCTCGATTATCGACGAGCTTCCGCCCGGCCGAAAACCGGTCAAGACGCACTGGAAGCAGATCGGCGAGCGGCGAAAGGTCTATGCGGCGCTGCGGACGCTGATCGATCAAGGCAGACAGGCGTATGTTGTCTGCCCGCTCATTGAGGAAAGCGAGAAGCTGCAGGTGCAGGCGGCGACGGAGCTCGCCGAATTCCTCCAGAGAGATGTATTCCCCGACCTCAAGATCGGTCTGCTGCACGGGAGCATGCGTCCGGACGAAAAGGACGCAGTGATGACGGCGTTCCGAAACGGCGAAGTCCATATCCTCGTATCGACGACCGTGATCGAGGTCGGCGTGGACGTTGCTAACGCGACGGTGATGGTGATCGAGGACGCGGACAGGTTCGGGCTTGCGCAATTGCATCAACTCAGAGGAAGAGTCGGGCGCGGTGACGAACAGTCATATTGCGTGATGATCTGTGAGGCGAACAGCCAGGATGCCGTAGAGCGCATGCAGACGATGGCATCGACCAACGACGGGTTCGTCATTGCCGAAAAGGATCTCGAGCTGCGCGGTCCCGGCGAGTTCTACGGAACGAAGCAATCCGGGATGCCCGAGCTGACCATCGCGGATATCTTCAAGGACGTGCCGATCCTCGAACTCGCCCGAAAAGAGGCGTTCGAGATAGTCGACAAGGACCCGAACTTATCGGCGGAGGCGTTCGCCCGGCTGCGCCGCGATCTGATCAAGAAGTATGAGGCGTTTGAGCTGGTTACCGTAAGCTGATCATGAAAGCGATATATCCCGGCAGCTTTGACCCCGTTACCAACGGGCACATGGACATAATAGAGCGGGCGGCCAAGGTCTTCGACGAGGTCGTGGTGGCGGTTGCCGTCAACCTCGAGAAGGAGCCGATGTTTTCAACCGAGGAACGAGTCGATCTCCTCGAGAAAGCATGTAGACACTTAGCGAATGTTAGAGTAGACTATTTCCGCGGACTGACCGTAAACTACGCCCGCAAACAAGGCTCGACCATCGTCATCAAAGGCCTGCGGGCGGTTTCGGACTTCGAATTCGAACTTCAACAGGCACTGATGAACAAGCGGCTTGACGGCAGCGTGGAGACGATGTTTATGATGACCAGCGCGGAGCACCTGTTCCTGAGCTCTAGCATGGTCAAGCAGCTTGCGGAGTTCGGGGCGTCGATAACGGGTCTGGTCCCGCCGGTAGTCGAAGAACGATTACTCGAAAAGATCAAGCGTTGAGGGTTTGGGAACGTTGGCGCGCTTCCCCGAAGTTTATCCTCAATTTCAGACGAGCAGGGAGAGCACGAGAAATGAATGACGAACGGATTGTAGTTCAAAGACCGTCTTTCATGAGCGGCAGGGGTTCTCAGGAAGACATCCTGAAACTGCTTGACGGCCTGGAAGAATTGGCCGAAAACGCGTATTCGTTCTTCGGTCGGGCGTGGGGAATCGACCTTGAGGAGTTCCACATGCTCACCAATAAGATTCGCGCGTCCCTGCCGGACGAGGTCCGAAGGGCGAGCCGCGTAGCCAGTGACAGCGACAAGATCGTATCGGCAGCAAGAGAAGAGGCAGCGGTCATTACAGAGCGCGCGACCGAGGAAGCGAACCGCATCGTCGAGGAAGCCCGCCAGATGGCGGCCAAGCTGATCGATACGAGCGAGATCAACAAGCTGGCGAAGGCCCAGGCCCAGGACATCCTCTCAAACGCCGAAGCGACCGCGCGTGAGATACGCCGCGGAGCCGACGAGTATGCTCGCGAAGTCCTTTCCGCTATCGAGAATCATCTGGCTACGGTTATGGGTACGCTGCAGAAGGGTCGTGAGAAGCTCGAAACGCGCATAGCCACGCAGCAGACAACCGAGCCGGTCATTCCCGCGTCAAGAGGCGTGAGAAGGTAGTTGCGAGCTGCGAGTTACGAGTTACAAGTCGTCCTCAACCTGATTCAGTATCCAGCCGCGGATGCTGAAACGAATTCAGCTTGAGAACCGGTAACTCGTGACTATGTTGTACGGGGGAGATCTACCATGCCCAACGTTATGGAGACCATCTATGCCAAAGCGAGAGCCGCCAATAAGCGAATCGTGCTGCCGGAGGCGGACGACGTGCGAACAGTCGCCGCCGCACAGAAGATCGTGGAGCGCGGCCTGGCGCAGGTGGTATTGGTAGGCGACGAGGACAAGATCGCTGCGGCCTGCAAGACGGCCGGCGCGGATGTGTCGAGCTGCAGAATCGTCGATCCGGCCAAATCGCCGCTGCGAGAGCAGTACGCGAAGTCATTCTACGAACTTCGGAAGTCCAAAGGCATAACCGAGCAGCAGGCGCGGCAGATAGTCGCCGATCCGCTCTATTTCGGCTGCATGATGGTCTACTCGGACGAGGCCGACGGCCAGGTATCCGGCGCGACACACTCGACCGCCGATACCGTCCGCCCCGCGCTTCAGATTCTCAAGACGGCGCCCGGCTGCAAACTGGTGTCGAGCTTCTTCGTGATGATCGTCCCGGACTGCCCGTACGGCGAGAACGGAGTCTTCATCTACGCGGATTGCGGATTGGTGATCAATCCGAATGCCGAAGAACTTGCGGAGATCGCCATTCAAAGCGCAAAGACGATGAAGACGCTGCTGGGATTCGAACCGCGGGTGGCGATGCTGTGCTTCTCGACCAAAGGAAGCGCGTCGGACCCAATCGCCGACAAGGTGATCGAGGCCACGCGCATTGCCAAAGAGCGAGCTCCGGACGTGCTTATCGACGGCGAGCTGCAAGGCGACGCGGCGCTGGTCGATTGGATCGGACGCAAAAAGGCTCCGGGCAGTCCGGTTGCGGGCAGGGCGAACGTTCTCATTTTCCCGGATTTGAATGCGGGCAACATCTGCTACAAGCTGACGGAGAGGTTGGCGAAAGCCGAGGCCTACGGCCCCGTCCTTCAAGGGTTGCGCAAGCCTGTAAACGACCTGTCCAGAGGCTGCGATGCGGAAGATATAGTCAATGTCGCCGCAATTACAGCGGTGCAGGCAACAACGTAGTCAGTCGTCAGTTCTCAGTCGTCGGTTGGCATGCGTGGCACTGATAACTGGCGACTGGCTACTTATGATTAGTCAGGTAGTCACAGATGAAGATTCTAGTTCTGAACAGCGGGAGTTCCTCCCTTAAGTATCAATTGATCGACTCGGAGAGCGAGGAGGTGGCCGCGAAGGGGATTGCGGAACGCATCGGGGTCGTGGGCGGCGGAGGCAAGATCAAGCACGAGGGACGCTGCACGAGGGAAGTCGATGTGGAAATGCCCGATCACGATAAGGCGATGGACCGGGTCTTCGAGCTTCTGATCGATCCTGAATGCGGCGCGATATCGAGCGTGGACGAGATCGCGGCGGTAGGCCATCGCGTGGTGCACGGGGGCGAGAAGTTCGTCCAGCCGACTCTAATGACACCGCAGACCCTCGATGAGATCGACAAACTCAGCGAACTTGCGCCCCTTCACAATCCACCGAACCTGAAGGGCGTGCGGGCTTGTATGCGGCTGATGCCGAATGTGCCGCAGGTGGCGGTGTTCGATACGGCGTTTCACGCGACGATCCCGGACTACGCCTACACCTACGCCCTCCCTTATAAGTACTACACCGACTACGGCGTACGGCGCTACGGATTTCACGGCACCTCGCACAGATACGTCACCGGCCAAGCGCAGAAAATGCTCGCAGCCGTCGGACACGACCCGAGCACGACAAAGATCATCACTTGCCACCTCGGCAACGGCTGCTCCATGGCGGCGGTCGTGGGAGGCAGAGTGATCGACACAAGCATGGGAATGACGCCGGCCGAGGGACTAGTGATGGGCACGCGCGGCGGCGATATGGACCCGGCCATCCTGGTTTATCTCGCCAAGGAGCTTCATGCGCGTGCCGATGAGATCGACGACATAATCAACAAAAAGAGCGGGCTTCTTGGCGTTTCGGGCGTGTCGAGCGACATGCGCGATGTCGAACAGGCCGCCAACGAAGGCAACAAGCGGGCCAGACTCGCGATCGAGATATTCTGCTACCGCATAAAGAAGTATATTGGTGCGTATGCGGCGGCAATGGGCGGACTCGATGCGGTCGTGTTCACGGGCGGCATCGGAGAAAACAGCGCGTCGGTGCGGTTGCGGGTGTGCAGCGGACTGGAGTTTGTGGGCATCGATCTGGACGAAGACAAAAACAAGTCGCTGCGCGGCCCCGCAGACATCAGCAAGCCGTCGAGTCCGGTGCGAATCCTCTTGGTCCCGACCAACGAGGAACGCATGATAGCGCGCGAAACGGCGGAACTGATAGCTAAGTAGCCGTCAGCTACGGGGCGTCGGCCCCAAGAATCAAGTGCTTCGGCGTCAACAGTATGCCGGAGCGCTTTGGTGTACGAGAGGATCGAGAGCTGACAGCGTCGCCGGTATTGTGGTAACATGGGTGGGCACTCGCCGACGTCGCCCTGAGTTTGATATAGGGCGAGGCGCAGCCCGAGGAATACCATGAAGCTGGATTTGGGCGAGATCGCAACCCATCTGGGCAAGCGTATCAAATATGACATAGACGAAGAACCGATTGTCGACGACACCGGCGGCCTACGATGCGTCGAACGAGTTACGGGCAGCCTGGCGTTTTCCAATACGGGGCGCACCATCGACGTTCGCGGGAACTGCCGCACGACGGTCGAACTGGAATGTGCCAGATGTCTGAGGGCGTATCGGCTGGCTGTCTGGTTCGATATCGAGGAAGAGCTGCCGCTGGAGGGCCACCCCTGGGTGTCGGAAGAGATCGAAGAAGAGGAAGCACTTCTCGAAGAGGAGCGCGAGCCTCTGTTCGTGGACAACGTCTTCGATCTGGACGAGTATCTGCGACAATCGATATTGGTGAACGTGCCGATAAAGCCGCTCTGCGAACCCGGCTGCAAGGGGCTGTGTCCGCGCTGCGGCGCCAACTTGAATGACGGGCCGTGCGGGTGCGGACCGGAATCGGTCGAATCGCCCTTCGGCGCGCTGTCATCGCTGTTAGAAGAAGAGTCTGAAAGCTGAAAGTCGAAGTCCGCCTGACTGGCGGCTCGACTTTTGACTCTGGACTAGGAGACACCATGGCTTTACCGAAAAGACGACATTCCAATCAGAGGACGCGACTTCGGAGAACGCACTACAAGCTGACAATGCCCAGCATTTCCGAGTGCCCGCGCTGTCATGCGCCGGCGCTCTCCCACCACGCGTGCCCGTCATGCGGGTATTACAATGGGCGGCCGGTCGTTGCGATCAAGGAGAAACAGAAAAAGGGCGAGGAGTGAGCAGCCTTGCACACTGACGGCGCCGAAGGGAAGCGCGGATGATAATAGCCGTCGATGCAATGGGAGGCGACTTCGCTCCGGCCGAGATCGTTAAAGGCGCAGCCCAGGGCGGCAAGATCCACGGAGCAGATGTGATCCTGGTAGGTGACGAAACCAGGATCAAGTCTTGCCTGCCGCCTGAGTTTGCCAAGTCCGGCCACGTGACCGTTCGCCACGCAGCCGACACGATCGCAATGGACGAACATGCCGCCGCCGTCCGCACCAAGAAAGATGCATCCGTGGTTGTCGCCGCATCGCTGGTCAAAGAAGGCGAAGCGGATGCTATGGTCAGCGTCGGCAACACGGCGGCGGCGATGGCGGTAGCCACGCTTCGCCTCGGACGCATTCCGGGTATCGACAGACCCGCCATAGCCACCGTGATGCCAAGCGCGAGCGGCGCCACCGTGATGCTGGATGCGGGCGCGGTTGTAGATTGTACGGTTGAGAATCTGAAACAATTCGCAGTGATGGGCAGCGTCTACGCCGAGAAGGCGCTCGGTATCGTAAGGCCGCGGGTGGGACTGCTCTCGGTCGGCGAGGAGCGCAGCAAGGGCAGCGATCTCATAAGAACCGCACACGAGCAACTGATCGCGATGCCGATCAACTTCATCGGGAACGTGGAGGGCCGGGATCTGTTTTCGGGGGCGGCGGACGTGGTGGTGGCGGACGGTTTCGCGGGGAATGTGGCGCTCAAGACTGCTGAGGGGTTGGCCGAGTTCATCCAGAAGTCGTTCGTGGAGCAGGTGTACTCACGCCCGCTGGCGAGAATTCCGCTAGCGCTGCTGCTGCCGTATCTTCTGAGGTTCCGCAAGAAGCTCGACTACAGCGAGTATGGGGGCGCGCCGCTGCTGGGGCTCAACGGCGTGTGCATCATAGGTCACGGCCGAAGCAAGGCCCGCGCGGTTGCGAACGCCGTGAAGGCGGCCAAGGAGGCCGTGAGCGGAGGCGTGGTGGATGCGATCCGAGACCATCTCGCGCAATCTCCGGAGGGTGTTCAGAAGGAAGCATAGGAAACAATGGGTGAGTCTAAAAACGCTGGTATCATAGGCGTGGGTTCGGCGGTGCCCGATAAGGTTCTGAGTAACGCCGACCTTGAAAAGATCGTCGATACGTCCGACGAATGGATTCGCAATATGACCGGCATCGTGGAACGCCGGATCGCATCCGAAGGCGAGGCCGCCTCGGACTACGCCGTGCGGGCCTCTCACGTCGCGCTCGAAAGGGCCGGTCTGGCTGTCGCCGATATCGACCTCATCATAGTCGCCACCATAACCGGCGACATGCCGTTCCCGGCCACCGCGTCGATAGTTCAGAACAAACTGGGCGCGCAATGTCCGGCGTTCGATTTGAGCGCCGGGTGCTCCGGTTGGGTTTATTCGCTGGCCACGGCGCACGCATTCATCACCAGCGGGACATATAAGAACGTGCTCGTAATCGGGGTCGATCTGCTCACTCGCATCACGAACTGGACCGATCGCTCCACGTGTGTGCTTTTCGGCGACGCTGCCGCGGCGGCGATTATGGCGCCGGTGGAGCCGGGCTACGGCATGCTCTGCTTCGAGCTGGGAAGCGACGGCTCGGGAGCGGAGCTGTTGTGCGCACCGGACGGCGGAAGCGCGCGCGAACTTACGCACGAGGGCCTCGATGCGCACCGCAACAAGCTGGTTATGGAAGGACGCGAGGTGTTCAAGTTCGCGGTCAAGATACAGGGTGACGCCACGGAACGAGTGCTCGCCAAATGCGGGCTGACACCCGAGGACGTCGATCTGGTGGTGCCGCATCAGGCGAACGTGCGAATAATCGATTCCGCCGTAAACAGGCTCGGCATGCCGCGCGAGAAGTTCTTCGTCAATCTGGACCGCTACGGCAACACTTCGGCCGCCTCGATCGGACTCGCGCTCGACGAAGCAATCCAGGCCGGCAAGGTCAAGAAAGGCAACGTAATCGTCCTGGTCGGCTTCGGCGCGGGACTGACATGGGCCGCCGGCTTGATGAAGTGGGCCTACTGATTACGTAGTGCGGAATAGAAAAAACCCTTCTCCTGCCGGGAGAGGGTTGGGGTGAGGGCAAGACGCATTGAGCAGGAAACTCGCGTTTGTATTTCCCGGACAAGGGTCGCAGTGCGTGGGCATGGGCAAGGACCTTGCGCAAGGCCATGCCGTCGCGGCGGACGTTTTCAGGCGCGCCGACGCGGTGCTGGGCTACTCCATCTCCGAACTATGCTTCAACGGCCCCGAAGACGTACTCAAACAAACCATCAAAACTCAGCCTGCGCTGTTCGTGACATCGGCTGCGGCATACGAAGTCGCGAAAGAGAAGGGCCTTGAGCCGGCATTCGCAGCGGGTCACAGCGTCGGAGAATACGCGGCGCTCTACGCGGGGGGGGCCTTTTCACTCGAGGAGGGACTGAACCTAGTTCGGACGCGCGCGCAGTTGATGCAGGACGCAGCCCAAGCCAGACCGGGCACCATGGCCGCAATCCTGGGGCTGTCTTGCGAACAAGTGTGTGAGGCGGTCGCGAAGGCGTCGGACGTCGGGGTCGTCGCGGCGGCGAATTTCAATAGCCCGATTCAGACCGTGATCTCCGGGGAATCGGCGGCGGTCGCGAAAGCCTCCGAGATTGCACTGGCAATGGGTGCAAAGCGCGTCGTAGAGCTCAACGTCAGCGGCGCGTTCCATTCGCCGCTGATGCAAAGCGCGGCGGACGCAATGTATGAGGCGCTGCAAGGGGCCCGGATAAGCGACCTCAACATGCCGGTCGTAGCCAACTACACCGCCGACTTCGAAACGACGGCCGCCGAGGTCCGCGATAACCTTGCCAAACAGATCACCGGCAGCGTCAGATGGGTGGAGTCCGTGAGGAAGATGCTTGACGCGGGCGCTGAGGCTTTCATAGAATTGGGGTCGGGAAACGTGCTTGCCGGGCTGATCAAACGGATCGCGCCGGAAGCGGAGATTATCGAGTGTTGACTGTTGCATAATGAATAGCGGCGCCGCGCAGCGGTTGGGGCCGGTGCCCCATACTGAATATGCAAGTGGAGGATCGTGTTGCTACTCAAGGACCAGATTGCGTTGATAACCGGCGCGGGGCGGGCCGGTAAGGGCATCGGCAGATCGATAGCGCTGCGGCTGGCAAGAGAGGGCGCGAAGATCGCCATCGCCGACTTCGTGGCGGAGGCGGCCGATGCGGTGGCCAAGGAGGTCGTCGATATGGGCGGCGAGGCGCTGGCGCTCTACGGCAGCGTTGCGAGCGCCGAAGACGTCGAAAAGATGGTGCAGGCGACAGTTGACAGGTTCGGCAGAATCGATATACTAGTCAACAATGCCGGCATAACCCGCGACAACCTGATCGTGCGTATGAGCGAGCAGGAATGGGACACGGTGATTGACACGAACCTTAAAGGCGTGTTCAACTGCACCAGGGCGGTGGCCAAGTTGATGATGCGCGAGCGCAAGGGCAAGATCGTCAACATGGCCTCCGTGATGGGCATTATGGGAAACGTGGGGCAGGCCAATTACTCTGCCTCGAAAGGCGGCGTGATCGCGCTTACCAAGACTACCGCAAAGGAGCTCGGCTCACGCGGCATAAACGTCAACGCGGTCGCGCCGGGGTTCATCCAGACAGTGATGACCGAAGAGATGCCCGAGGACGCTAAGGCCGGCATCGCCGGACAAATACCACTGAGGCGGCTCGGGACACCGGAGGATGTGGCGGAGGTTGTGCTGTTTCTGTGCAGCGAAGCGTCAAGCTACATCACCGGTCAGGTAATCGCCGTGGACGGCGGAATGGTTATGTAGGAGGATAAGGATGTCAACTACTCTGGACAGAGTCAAGAAAGTCGTCGTTGAAAGATTGAAAGTGAGCCCGGATGAGGTAACCGAGTCGGCGTCGTTCGTGGACGATCTGGGCGCTGATTCGCTGGACGTGGTCGATCTGGTTATCGGCTTCGAGGACGAGTTCGAAGTGCAGATTCCGGACGAGGACGCAGAGAAAATCCAGACCGTCAAGCAGGCCGTCGATTACATCGAGGCCAAAGTGGGCGGATAGGCTGCCCTAAGCACGAAAGCCGGGAAACTCGGAAAATCGGGAACGCAAGTGCCGACTGCGCCTTTCCGGCTTTCGGGATTCGACGGTCGGGCGGCGGCGCCGACCGGTGCAGCGCAGGCGGCGCCGGATTCGCCATTTTTGCAGAGGTTCAAAGGCCTTGGGCCTTTGAACCTTTGGGCATAGGTAGGGGTTAATGCAGGAAAGAAGAGTCGTTGTAACCGGGCTGGGGGCGATCACTCCTCTGGGCAACACCGTTGACGAGTTCTGGGCGTCGGTGAAGGCGTGCAAGAACGGCATCGGGCGGATCACGCGTTTCGACGCCTCCCAGCACTCGACGCAGATAGCGGCGGAGGTCAAAGGGTTCGACATCACCCAGTTCGTTGACGCAAAGGCCGCACGCCAGATGGACACGTTCGTTCAGTACGCGACCGCTGCTACTCTGACAGCGCTTAAGGACAGCGGGCTTGAGATCACCGAAAGCAACTGCCCGCGGGTCGGGGTGCTGATCGGTTCCGGGATCGGCGGGGTGGAGACGTGGGAGGTGCAGCATCAGAATCTGCTCAACCACGGGCCGAGGCGCGTAAGCCCGTTTTTCGTCCCGATGCTGATCGCGAACATGGCGAGCGGGATGGTGGCTATTCTGACCGGCGCAAAGGGGCCGAATATGGCGGTGGTGACCGCGTGCGCGACCGCCAGCCATTCCACCGGCGAGGCCTGGCATATGATCCGACGAGGCGACGCCGACGCGATGATCGTGGGCGGCGCGGAAGCGGCGATTCGACCTCTCTCGTGCGCGGGGTTCTGTACGATGAAAGCTATGTCCACGCGCAACGACGATCCCGAACACGCCAGCCGTCCGTTCGATAAAGACCGCGATGGCTTCGTGATGGGCGAGGGCGCGGGCGTGCTTGTCATCGAAGAACTCGAGCATGCGAAGGCTCGCGGCGCGCATATCTACGCCGAAATCGTCGGTTACGGCTGCTCGGCCGATGCGTATCACATGGTCGTCATCGACTACCGGGGCGCGGCTCTAAGCATTCAGAATGCCCTCGCAAGCGCGAAACTGGCTCCCGAGAAGATCGACTACATCAACGCTCACGGGACCTCGACGCCGGTCGGCGATCCGGAAGAATGCAAGGCCATCAAGCTGGCGTTCGGCGATGCTGCAAGGAAGGTGATGGTCAGTTCGACAAAGTCCATGCACGGCCATCTGCTCGGCGCGGCGGGTGCGGTCGAGAGCATAGCATGCATCAAGGCGATCAACGAAGGCATCGTGCCGCCGACGCGCAACCTCGTCGAGCCGGACGCCGAGTGCGATCTCGATTTCGTTCCGAACGAGGCGCGCGAAGCGAAAGTAAAATATGCGATGAACAACTCGTTCGGGTTCGGCGGCCAGAACGCGACGCTGATTTACAAGAGATTCGAAGGATAAAGCTTGTGAGGCTCGAAGGCGCCCGGGCGGACGCAGATGAGCGGATGTTCTCGCCGTCGACAAGCGGCGGCCGAGGGCAAGTTGGAGGTGTTCTCGTTGGTTGAGTTGCGTTGCCGTCTGTGTGCGCGCTGCCGGAGGTCTTCAGGCATCGTCCGCGATGTCCGTGGCTGACGCGTTTTCGTAAAGGGACAATCGATCGACTGTCGATGATCAACGATTGGATGCGTCCGATCCGACGATCAAGAAAGGGAGATCCAAAGTGGCATCAGTATCAGCAAGAGCACGTAATGTAAGTCCGTCCCCCACCTTGGCCATCACCGCGAAGGCCAAGGCGATGCAGGCGGAAGGCGTCGATGTCGTCAACTTCGGCGCCGGCGAGCCCGACTTCGACACGCCCCAGCACATCAAGGACGCTGCGGCGCAGTCGATGCAGGCCGGGTTCACGAAGTATACGCCGACGTCCGGCACGCCTGATCTCAAGAAGGCGATTTGCGAAAAGCTCGCGCGCGACAACGGCCTGCAATACAAGCCGAACGAGATCATCGTGTCGCTGGGCGCGAAGCATTCGATCTACAATGCCGTGCTGGCCGTAGTCGATCCGGGCGACGAAGTCATCATCCCGGCGCCTTATTGGGTGAGCTATCCTGAGATCGTGGGACTTGCCGACGGCAAGCCCGTTTATGTGCAGACCGACGAATCCACCGGCTTCACCGTAACCATCGACAAACTGCGCGCGGCGGTCACGCCCAGAACGCGAATGCTGATCCTCAACAGCCCATCCAACCCGACCGGCGGAGTCTACAATCGCGAACAGATCGCCGAGATCGCCGAACTCGCGGTGCAGAAAGGCTTCTACGTGCTCTCGGACGAGATCTACGAAAAGATCATCTATGACGGCAACGAGCACGTCAGCATCGCATCGCTGGGCGACGACATCAAGAAGCTGACGATCACCGTCAACGGTTTCTCGAAGGCGTTTTCGATGACCGGTTGGCGGCTGGGCTACGCTGCCGCCGAACGCGACATCGTGGAAGCGATGGACGCGATCCAGAGCCACAGCGCGTCGAATCTCGTTTCGTTCACGCAGCCCGCAGCAGTCGCGGCGCTTACCGGTCCTCAGGATGTGGTAGATAAGATGGTCGCCGAGTTCGACAGACGCCGAAGATACATCGTCGAACGGCTCAATTCCATCGAGGCAATCACCTGCATGATGCCCGGCGGCGCGTTTTACGTGTTCCCGAACGTGGGGAAGCTGTACGGCAAGAGCTTCGGGGCAAAGAAGATAACCAATTCGGATGAGTTCGCCGACTTTCTGCTGGACGAGGCGAAGGTGGCGGTAGTTGCCGGCAGCGGATTCGGCGCCGACAACTACATCCGGATTAGCTACGCGACCTCCATGGCCAACATAGAAAAGGGCCTGGACAGGATAGCCGAGGCTGTCCGAAAGCTGAAGTAGCCGGCAATCACGAGTTGTCAGTCCGGAACACGAGACGACGAGCACCGGCACTCAAAGAACGACGGATGGTTGACCGCTGACCCTATCGCGGGAAACCGACCTCGAGAAAGCGGCGACGAAGCAAGTCCGCTGCCGCTGTCCGGGTAGAAAGCTCGCCGGGTTGACAACGGTCGGGCGGACGCCCGGTTTGGCGATGTAGCGCGCATTCATCCGGACTGAGAAAGCCCGTCGCCGGCGCTGATCGAGTCCGGCAAGCCGCGAATCGTCGGCCCAAGACCTGGGGAGTTTCGCCTCGACCTCCCGACTCACGACTGATAAGTGATGACTTCGTTCGACACCAAGACGCTCAAGAAGATCGCTCAGAAGCTGCAGGTGGACATAACGGACTACTCGCTGCTGCAGCAGGCGCTGACGCACAGGTCGTATTTGGGCGAGGCTGCCGAGGCCATGTCGAACGAGCGGCTGGAGTTTCTGGGCGACTCGGTGCTGGGAATGGTCGTGGCCGAGTATCTGTATACGCAGTTTCCCGACCGCACCGAAGGCGACCTCGCGAAGGCGAAAGCGGTCGCGGTAAGCGAACCGGTGCTGGCCGAGAGCGCAAAGAGCCTCGGTCTAGCCGATATGATCTTGATGAGCAGCGGCGAGGAGGCCAGCGGCGGCAGAAAGCGGCTCTCGATCCTGTCGGACGCGTTCGAGGCGTTGGTGGCGGTCATCTACCTCGACTGCGGCATGGACGCGGCGCGGCAGTTCGTGCTGAGGGCGCTGGAATCGATCTTGGTCGACATCGAGCGCAAGGAGCACATTCGCGACTACAAGTCGCTGCTGCAGGAACATACCCAGGGTATCTACAAGCGCCCGCCAAGATACGTCGTCGTCGCCGAAACAGGGGCGGACCACGACAAGACGTTCACCGTCGAGGTTTCGCTCGACGATGTCGTGTTGGGCCGCGGAGAGGGCAAGTCGAAGAAACAGGCGGAACAGGCCGCCGCGCTGCAGGCGCTGGAGATCGTCGAGCAGATGTCGACACGCAAGCCGCTTGCCGCGCCGGCGCAGGTTCCCGCCGGTCAAGGTAAAAAAGGAAGTCGGGGAGGCAAGAATGAGCAGCCATAGCGCGGAAATCGGGGTCTTCGGAGGCTCCGGGTTCTACTGCCTGATGGATTCGTTCGAAGAGATCAAGGTCGAGACGCCCTACGGCGCGCCGAGCGATATGATCGCCATCGGCACCGTCGCGGGGCGAAAGGTCGCATTCCTGCCCAGACATGGCAGGCACCACCAGTTTCCGCCGCACGCCATCCCCTACCGCGCCAACATCGCCGCAATGAAGCAGCTCGGCGTCACGCGCATTATCGGGCCGAACTGTGTCGGCAGCCTTCAGACGGAGATCAAGCCGGGAGATTTCGTGGTCTGTGATCAGTTCGTGGACCGCACCAGCGGCCGCAAGGACACGTTCTACGACGGCCCCGTCGCGACGCATATCTCCTCCGCCGAGCCCTACTGTCCCATCCTGCGCAAGCTCGCCGTAGCTGTCGGCCGCGAGCAGGGTATCACGGTGCACGACGGCGGAACGACGGTCGTCATTCAGGGCCCGCGATTCTCCACCCGCGCGGAGAGCTTGTGGTTTACGAAGATGGGGTGGTCGGTGGTGAACATGACGCAGTATCCGGAGTGCGTTCTAGCGCTCGAACAGGAAATCTGCTACGTCAACATCGCCCTGGTGACCGACTACGATGTGGGCATCGTCGCCGAAGGCGGCGCCGAACCCGTCAACGCGGCGGAAATCATGAACGTTCTGAACTCCAACAACGAGCGCGTGAAATCGCTGATCCTCGAGATGATCAAGCGCATTCCCGACACCCGCGACTGCCCCTGCGCCAGCGCGCTGAAGTACGCGAGGCTGGCATGACGGGCGAGCGCGTGGGACATAGATTGCTAGAGACATGTTATTCGATCTATTGACCTCCGGGAGCCGGCACCAGGTGGGCGGAAAGAGGGACGCGGTGCTTTGCACGGCGGTAGGCGCTCGCCGACAATCGACAACCGAGGACCGACAAATCCCGTGCAGCGAACGGTAGACTACTCAAACGGCAAAGTGATTATGATCGACCAGACCCGCATTCCGGCGGAGCTGGCGACCATCGAGTTGAGCACCCCGGAACAGGTCGCGGACGCGATCCGTACAATGAAAGTGCGCGGCGCGCCGGCAATCGGCGTGGCGGCGGCATTGGGCATCGCTGCGGCGGCGCGGCGTTCGGAAGCGACGGATGCGCAGCAGTTTCTCGGCGAACTGGAGGCCGCAGCCCATCTGCTGCGAAACACCCGACCTACCGCGGTCAATCTCTTTTGGGGCATCGACCGAATGCTCTGTGCCGCCAAAGCCGCACTCGAGGACGGCCTGTCGGTCTCGCAGACAAAGCAGGTCATCGAGGAGTGCGCCGTCTCGATGGTGCGAGATGACGAGGAAGTCTGCCGGGCGATCGGCTCACATGGCGCCGAGCTGATGCCTGATGAGGGCCATGTGCTCACCCACTGCAACGCCGGCGCGCTCGCGTGCGTCTCCTACGGCACCGCGCTCGGGGTAATCCGGGCCGCTGTGGAGGCCGGCAAGCGAATACACGTCTACGCCGACGAGACCCGTCCGCGCCTTCAAGGCATGAAACTCACCAGTTTCGAGCTTCTGGCCGATAACATCCCGGTGACGGTAATTTCGGACAACATGGCCGGCTCGCTGATGCGCAAGGGACATGTCGACTGCGTCGTCGTGGGCGCGGATCGCATCGCCGCGAACGGCGACGTCGCGAACAAGATCGGCACGTATTCGGTCGCGGTGTTGGCGCATTATCACGGCATCCCGTTCTACGTCGCCGCGCCGACCTCTACCATCGACCTTGCGCTGCAATCCGGCGACGACATCCCCATCGAGGAGCGCTCCCACGAAGAAGTTACGCACATCGACGGCCACCGCATCGCGCCGGTCGGCGTGAGCGTGATCAACCCCAGCTTCGACGTCACTCCCGCCGCCCTGGTAACAGCAATCATCACCGAGAAGGGTATCGCGCGGCCGCCGTATAAGCAGTCGCTGAAGTAGACAGTTGCCGGTCGCGTTCCGCGGCCGGCTGTGACGCCGGTTCCGTTCGCAGTACATCGCGCACTGTCAACTGTCTTCGGAGGGCCGCTATGCTCAGTGAAGCGTTGATGAAACAGCTCATACGCGACGTGCCCGACTTCCCCGCGCCGGGCGTGATGTTTCGCGACATAACCCCCGTTTTGCAGGACGCGAAGGCGTTTCGCGAAGTGGTCGATTCGATGGTCGAGTGCGTCGCGCCGATGAAGCCGGACGTGATCGTCGGCATAGAGAGCCGCGGATTCATTCTGGGAGCGCCGGTCGCGCTGCAGCTCGGCGTCGGGTTCGTGCCCGTGCGGAAGGCCGGCAAACTTCCCGCCGACACGATCAGGGCCGAATACGCGCTCGAATACGGCACCAGCGTTGTCGAGATGCATCGCGACGGGATTGAGGCCGGGATGCGGGTCGCGATCGTGGACGATCTGCTGGCCACAGGCGGTACGGCGAAAGCCGCCGTCCAACTCATCGAGGAACTCGGAGGCGAGGTCGCAGGAGCGGCATTCTTGATAGAGCTGGAATTCCTGCACGGCAGGAACCAGCTAGAGGGATACGAGGTCTGCACGCTGGTGAAATATTAGCAGCCGCCGGATAAAGTGGAGTAGCAGGGCTTTTTACAACGCGAATTCGACGGAGTGCCGCACTCGCAATGACGCATGCGTAAGCTGCAAAGCGTTAATTGCCCGATGATGCTTCGGACGCGAAAGCATTCTGCGGCATCCGACTCTGTTCGGCTCGGTACAGTTTACCGACTCACGTTCGGCGTGACACGCGCTTTCGGAACGTTGGGGAGGCGGATTATGCTGGACCGCTTTTTCAGATTCAAAGAAAACAACACCACCCTGGGCACCGAGGTGCTGGCGGGCCTGACCACGTTCATAACAATGGCCTACATCATCTTCGTGAACCCCAGCATCCTGCGCGAGGCCGGCGTTCCGTTCGCGGCAGCGACCGCGGCTACGTGCATAGGAGCGGCTGTGCCGACGATCGCGATGGGCTTGTTCACCAACTACCCGTTCGCGCTTGCGGCCGGAATGGGAGTCAACAGCGCGCTGGTGGCGCTCGTGCAGTCAACGAAGGGTATGACGTGGCAGATGGCAATGGGCGTCATCGTTGTCGAGGGTCTCGTGATCGCGATACTCGTCGTTGCCGGGCTTCGCAAGGCCATCATGGGCGCGATTCCGATGAACCTCAAGCGTGCAATCGGCGCGGGCATCGGCCTGCTGATCGCGCTTCTGGGCATGCAGAACGCCGGCTGGATAATCCATCCTGACAACGGTCCCATACTTACATTCGGCTCATTGACCACCAGGACCACCCTGATCGCGACTGTCGGGCTGTTGGTCACGGCGGTGTTGCTTGCGTGGCGCGTCAGGGGCGCTTTGCTGCTGGGCATTGCCGCAACTGCTGTTCTCGCATACATATTCGGCGAGGCACATCCGCCGACCGAACTCCTTTCCATGCCCGATTTGTCCTCCTTTGCACAGGCGGACGTGGTGTCGGTGCTCAAATGGAGCTTCGTTGCCGCAATCTTCTCGTTTCTGATCGTCGACTTCTTCGACACCATGGGAACGGTTATCGGGGTGGGCGAGCAGGCAGGTTTCGTGACCAAAGAGGGCCGGTTTCCGCGGTTGGGACGGGTTCTGTTGGTGGACTCTCTCGCGGCGGCGTGGGGCGGGTTCTGCGGCGGTAGCTCATCGACGACCTACATCGAGAGCGCTGCCGGAGTCGGCGCGGGCGGCCGCACCGGGCTGACAAGCGTCGTGGTTGGGGTCCTGTTTCTGGCGGCGCTTTTCTTCGGGCCGATTGTGGGAGCCGTGCCCGCGATAGCCACCGCGCCTGTGCTGATCGTGGTCGGGTTTCTTATGTTCTCAACGACAAAGGACATATCGTTCGATGACGTCGAGGAGGCGTTTCCGGCGTTTCTGACGCTGCTGGTGATGCCTTTGACGCTGTCGATCTCCCACGGCGTCGGCTACGGCCTGATCGCCTACACGCTCATCAAGCTCTGCCGGGGCAAGTTCAGGCAGATCCACCCCCTGATGGCCGTCGTCAGCGTGCTGTTCGCCGTCAGCTTCGCACTGGCGAGATAGGCGGGCCGTCCGCCGTCCGGCCCTTTGTGCACGTCACCAAATCCTAAGTTGCTCTCCTCTTGACACCGTACCTGCCAGCCGATATTATGTATTAGTGTGATTTGTATGACTGCGCGCACTAATCAAAAAGAGGTGACGGACTGTGAAGCAGCCATCCCTTGAGGAGAATTTCTTCGGTTCAGCTACTGTCGGCGAGCGGGGACAGATAGTGATCCCCGCGGAGGCAAGGAAGCGTTACAACATCAACCCCGGTGACAAGGTCCTTGTGCTCGGACATCCGAACGCTAGCGGTGTGTGGGTGTGCAAGATCGACGCCATGCGCGAGGTCTTCTCCACAATGCTGAGCGAGATCGAGAAGCTCGAGTCCAAGATGGCGGAATCGGCGGAGGAAGAATAGATCGCCTTGACACCGATCATCGCTGCTTCCAACTTGACCAAACGATTCCGGCGCGTGCTGGCCGTCGACGGGCTTGATTTGGAAGTCGAGCGCGGGGAGGTGTTCGGCTTTCTGGGACCTAACGGGGCGGGAAAGTCCACGACGCTGCGGATGATGGTCGGCTTGGTCCGGCCCACGCGCGGAAGCGTGCGCCTGTTTGGCCACGACGTCTGGCGTGAGCGCTGCGCCGCGCTGCGAAACGTGGGCGCGATGATCGAGGCGCCGGCGTTTTGTAAGTATCTGAGCGGGCGAGACAACCTGCGCGTGCTCTACAACACCGGCGGCGACTGTACTCGCAAACAGATCGATGAGGTCTTGGACGTCGTCGGGCTGCTTGAGCGTGCGAACGACAAAGTGAAATCGTATTCCCAGGGAATGCGCCAGAGGCTCGGGATCGCTCTTGCGATACTGGGCAAGCCGGATTTGGTGCTTATGGACGAGCCCACCAACGGTCTCGACCCGCAGGGCATGAAAGAGGTCAGGGATCTGATCTCGCGGCTGTCACGTGAGATGAACCTGACGGTATTTGTGTCGAGCCACCTTCTGCACGAGGTGGAGCAGATTTGCACGCGGATAGCCGTGGTCGACAAGGGCCGCGTCATCAAGAGCGGCAGGGTCAGCGATCTGCTGAAGCAGTCGGAAAGCTATGACGTAGACGCGCATCCGGTCGAGGCCGCCAGGCAAGCCATTGATGGATTGGCCTGGGCATCGGTCGAGGCAATCCTCGACGGCATACTCAATGTAAGGCTTACCGGCGGCAGCGCTGCCGAACTGAACAGGGCGCTGGTGGAACAGGGCGTGGCCGTATCGGCGCTGATTCCGCGCCAACCGTCACTCGAAGAACTGTATCTGAGGCTGATGCAGGAGCAGTGATCGCGGGGATCACAACCCCGCCGGCCCCGAGTGGCGAACAACGAGCGCATCCAAGGGGCCGCGCTTCGATACGGTCCGCCAAACGGGCTTACTCAGCGCTGGCGGCTGCGCAAGAATGAACGAATGATACGACAGATTCACTTCGAACTCTATAAGATGTCGCAGCGGCCGAGAACCTATCTGGGCTTCGCGGCGTTTGCCCTCATCAATTTTTTCGTGATGATCGGGCTCAAATACGGCCACCTCGAGTGGATGGGGACGCACGAGGCGGTCAGGACCGGCTACACGGTGACAGGCTCCCCGGCAAACGCGGAATTTATGGCGTGGCTGGTGGTCGGATCACCCCTGGCGGGCATGATCCTGATTATGTTCATGCCGTTTTTCATCTGTCTGGTGTTCGGCGAGATAGTCAGCGGCGAGGTGGCGGAGGGGACGCTGCGGACGGTGCTGTGCAGGCCGATTCGGAGGTCGAGCCTTTTTGCGGCGAAGGTGGCGGCCAGTATGATCTACGGTATGTGCCTCGTGTTGTTTCTCGGTGTGTCGGCCTATCTTCTGGGCTGGGCTTTCTTCGGCCGGGGCGGTCTGCTGGCGGGCGGGACATTCGAGCACCCAATGGTCGCGTGGTACGGGCAAGGCCCGGCTCTGGCACGACTGTGTTTGTCCTATGTGCTGACGGCCGTCGGCGCGACCACGGTCGGCATGATCGCGTTGTTCATATCCAACTGGCTGCACAATTCGCTTGGCGCGATCGGCGGCGCGATCATGCTGCTCTTCACAGCGTTGGTCATCGGCGAGATACCGTATTTCAAGCCGATCAAGGACTACCTGTTCAGCACGCATCTGCTGATGGGCCAGAAGGCGTTTGCGGACCCGATTCCGTGGCATGAGGTAGCCTACGGGCTGAAATGCCTGGCAATCTACATCGCGGCGCTATTCGCCGTATCGCTGGCGATGTTTCAAAGAAAGGATGTGCTGGCATGAGCAAGCTTGCGTGCTTTGCTGCCGGCCTGGCCGCGATTCTCGCGCTGGCGGCCGTCGGCGCGGCGAACGAGAAGCCGTCGGCAGACGCGATCCTTGCGGCCCTGCGTAAGGGTTTTGCCGGGGTCAACGACTGCCGCGCAACCGTGACGCTGACCGTGAAAGGGCCGCAGGTGAGCATCAACGAGATGAAGATGACGCTCTACTACAAAAAGCCGAATAAGGTGCACATCGAGGCCGAACGAGGCATTGCCATGTTCCCGCGCGGTGCTCTCTTCGGAAACCCGGTGCAGGAGCTTGGCAACGGTGGGCGGGCGGACTACGTCAGATCCGAACGCAAGCTCGGGGTGGACTGCTACGTACTCAGACTGACCGCACCCGGTGCGAGACCGGGCGCGCACGCGACGGTTTGGGTGGATAAAAAGCACACGGTCGTCGTGGCGGCGGAGAGCACGGGCACGGCGGATATGAAGACGTCCTGGCGCTACCAGACGATCGACGACAAGTACTATCTTCCGGTCCAGATGAACGCCGAACTGCACCCGCAAGCGGGTCCCGACACCGCCGGAGTCATCAAGTCCACGATCAGATTCAGCAACTACAGGATAAACAAAGGGGTTAGCGATAGGGTATTCGAGTCCAAACCCCCAACCCAGGACAGCGATCCGCACCTACGACGGAGGTATCGAAAGTGAAGCTGCTCTCTTGCTTGCTCGCCTTATTAGCAGCGGTTTTGTCGGCGGCGTCCGCCGCGTGGGCCCAAGACGCAAAGACGGAACCATTGACGGTAGACCAGGCTCTGGAGATCGCCTTCCGCAACAATCCCGATCTGCGCATCGCCACGGACGCGGTCAACAAGGCTCGCGGCGTCGTGGAGGAATCACGGGCGAGGTTCAATCCGACGTTCAACGCCCAGATAGTGCAGATGTATCAGGGGCCGGTGGTGGAGTTCGTCAACCCGATGACGGGGACGTCCGTGCCAATCATGCCGGCCTCGCAGAACTCGGCTCAGATAAGTGTGTTCCTGCCATTGGATTTGTTCGGCAGGCTGCGCTACGGCCACGACATCGCCACCGACCAGTTCCAGATAAGCTATCTGAGCCTGCTTGCGACCTCGCAGCAATTGATCGCGCAGGTCAAGCGCAGCTATTATGAACTTCTGCGCGCGTGCGGGCAGGCCGACGCCGCGCAGGCGGCGGTCAATGTGGCAGCCGTCCGGCTCAAGAATACCGAGGCCCGCTATAAGGAGGGCACGGTTCCCAAATTCGACCTGACGACCGCTCAAGTGGATCTCGCCAACCTCAATCAGAATCTCATCGCGGCGCAGAGCCGGGTCAACATCGCGCAGGCGAATCTGAACCGTGTGCTCGGCCTGCCGGCCGACACGCCGACTCAGGTGGCCAAGGGCGCGATCCCGGTGGAGATATTCGAGGTGGACATCCCCAAGGCGGCAAAGACCGCCGTGGAGCGGCGTCCGGAGATCAAAATCCAACAGCGAAGCATAGCCATCAACAAGACAAACATCGCGCTTCAACGCACTGCGGCGAAGCCGTCGCTGGGGATCGCCGGCCACTACGATTACGTCTCGACCCAGGCGTTCTCTACCAGCAATACGTCGTGGGTCGCCGCCGCGACGCTCTCCATACCGGTCTGGGACGGCGGCGTCACCAAGGCGAAAGTGGACCAGGCCTATGCCGATCTGTATTCCGCTCAGGACACGCTCGCCCAGACCGAGCAGCGGATCAGCCAGGAGGTCAGCAATGCAGCCCTGGTGCTGGTCGAGGCCGCCAAGCGGACAAAGACCACAGCCGAAAACGTCAAGCTGGCCGAGGAGGCGCTCCGACTCGCGAACGTGCGCTATGAGGCGGGGATCGCCGTGCTGGTCGAGGTAACCAACGCCGAGTCCCAACTGACACAGGCGAGATTCAACGAAGTCAACGCGCTCTACGACTACGCAATCGCACTGGCCGAATTGCAGCGAGTGACGGCGACTCAGCCGGAGATAGACAAGCTGTGCTTGCTTGACTACAAACCCGTACTCAACTTGACAAAGAAGGCGGCAGACTAGTCCGGCGCGAGACGTCTCCGGACGGCGAATCGAGTTCTATAAGACGCTGCCAGTAGAGGTTTTTCAGGAGGTAATGTTGTGAGAAGAACGCTGACAATTGCCCTGACAATACTGATCGTGATCGGCGGCCTGTTCGCCGCGATGAAGGCGCGCGCCCCGCAAAAGCCGCAGCCCACCACCGAGCAAAGATGGGCCAGAGACGGCATTCCTGTGGAAACGGACGTCCTATCGCTTGGCGAAATGGAACATGCAGTCGAGGTAACCGGCGACATCAACGCCCTCGACAGGGTTACACTGTCGGCCAAGATTCCGGGGCGTGTGGTCAGCGTAAACGCTCGCGAGGGCGACAGCGTGAAGTGCGGCCAGGCGGTGATCGTGCTTGATCAGGCGGATATGAGGAGCAATCTGGCGTCCGCACAGAGCGGTCTTGAGGCGGCGGTCGCGCGGCTGTCTCAAGCAAAGACAAATCAGGCCGTCACCAAGATACAGACCGACGCTGCCATCGAGCAGGCACAGGCCCAGCTTCAGGCCGCCAGGGCCAGGCTGGCGGTCGCAAAACAGCCTGCTCGATCTCAGGAGCGAATGGTTGCCGAGAATGCGGTAGCCGAGGCGAAGGCGAACCTCGACCGCGCAACCGCCGACTATAAGCGCAACAAGAACCTGCTCGCGCAGGGCGCGATCTCGCAGTCGGCGTTCGATGTCGTCGAAACACAGTACAAAGTGGCGCAGGCCCAGTATAAGTCCGCTGCGGAGCGTCTTTCTATGATCAAAGAAGGCGGCCGAACGGAGGAGATAGCGCAGGCCGAAGCCCAGGTGCAGATCGCTGAGGAAGCGCTGCGCACGGCCAAAGCCAACGCGTCGCAGAATATGCTTCGCAAGGAAGACGTGCGCCAGGCCCAGGCCGCGGTCGCGCAGGCGAAAGCCACGGTGGCGCTCGCCCAACAGCAATTGTCGTATTGTTACGTCAACGCGCCGATCTCGGGCGTGGTTTCCGCCAGGCAGACGGAGCCGGGCCAAGTAATCTCGGCGGGCCAGCCGCTGGGTGAAGTGGTGAACCTCGGATCGATCTACTTCAAGGGCGACGTGTCCGAAAAGGAGGTCGTCAACGTCCGCGCGGGCCAGTATGTGCGCGTAACGGTGGATGCGATTCCCGGGCGGACGTTTGCGGGGCACATAGACAGGGTGTTTCCCGCCGGTTCGACGACTAGCCGAAACTTCTCGGTGCGCGTAAGAATCGTCGATCCGAGCCGCCGGATCAGGCCGGGTATGTTCGCGCGAGGCAAGATCATCACGGGCGTCTCCCACGACGTGCTGCTTGTGCCGAAGGACGCCATCGATGAGTCCAAGGGCACGCAGTATGTCTATACCGTCGAGCCGGATAGGACGGTGCGTAGACATATCGTTTCGGTGATCCGGGAAAACCGTGACCATGTGCAGATTCAGACGCCTACGTCCCTAAAGCCGGGCGACGTCGTCGTCACGCAGGGCAGGCAGAATCTGCGCAATGCCGACAAGACGACGAAGGTTCTTCTCAGCAAGAGATGACGCGATCCGCCGCCGCTCGGCGCGGGCTATTGCGAGAATCACGGTGAGTGCGGACGCACGCGCAAGAGCAGATTTCTCGCTTCGCTCGAGATGACAGAGGCGCAAGACCGCCGCGCCGGTCACCGGTGGCGGCGACCGGCGGCTGATGGCCGACGACTGATCGCCGATAACTCATAACTGATAGCTAGTAGCGGATAACTGACAACTGATAGCAGAAGGCTGATAGCTTCCGGAGCTTACTATGTGGTTAACAAGCGTATCGATTCGACGTCCGATCTTCATCACGATGTTCGTGCTGGCGCTGATCGTGCTGGGCTTCCAGTCGCGATCGAAAATGCCGCAGGAGCTCAACCCGAAGATCGATGTGCCATACATCACCGTGGTCACGACCTATGCGGGCGCCGGCCCTGAGGAGATGGAATCGCTCGTCAGCGAGCCCATCGAGAAGGCCGTCACGTCAATCGGACATCTCAAAAACGTCACCTCGACCTCTCAGGACGGGGTCTCCTCGGTTATGCTCGAATTCGAGCTCGGCACCGACCTGGAGGCGGCGGCCGCGGACGTGCGGGACAAGGTCGGTGCCATCCGTCAGCAGCTGCCCAAGGACGCCGACGACCCCAAGGTACTCAAGCTCGACATCGCGGCGCTGCCGATAATGACGATCGGCCTTGCCGGGCCGCTTTCGCCCAAGGAGATGCGCATTCTGGCCGAAGATGTCGTGTCGGATCGGCTCAGCAAGGTTGGTGGAGTTGCGGCCGTCAACCTCTCCGGCGGCGAAGAGCGCGAATTCTCGGTTGCCGTCGATAAGGACCGCCTCGACGCCTACGGAATCGGCATCGACAAGATCATCACCGCCATTCGCAACGCCAACATGAACGTTCCTGCCGGTTCCATCAAAGAAGGCGCGCGCGACTACTCGATCAGGACAGTAGGCGAGTATGCGACGGTCGATGAAATCGCCAACACCCGCATCTATGTCGGCCCGGTGGGAACCAAGCCGGCTTTTGTCGTCCGCCTCGGCGATATTGCCGACGTCAAGGACACCGTAGCCGAGCCGGACACCCTGACCCGCCTCAACGGCAAGCCGTCGGTCGTTTTCAACATCCAGAAGCAGTCCGACGCGAATACGGTCGATGTCGCCGACGGCATCCGAAAGGAGCTGGCGTCGCTGCAGCCCGAGCTGCCGCCGGGCGTGCACCCGGTCATCGCAATCGATCAATCCAAGTTCGTAAAGAACGCGCTGCGCGATGTCAACCACAGCCTGTTCGAGGGCGTGCTGTTGGTTGTAGTAATCGTGTTCCTGTTCCTGCACACTGCCAGGGCGACGTTCATCGTGGCGGTCGCAATCCCGACGTCGCTGATGGCGACGTTTATCCCCATTGCCGGGTTCGGCTTCACGCAGAACCAGATGGTGCTGCTGGCGCTGTCGCTGGTCGTGGGCATTCTGGTAGACGACTCCATCGTCGTCCTCGAAAACATCGAACGACACCTCAGACTCCGCGAGCAGCCCGAAGAAGCAGCGCTCAACGGGCGGTCCGAGATCGGGCTCGCCGCAATCACGATCACGATGGTTGACGTCGTCGTGTTCTTGCCGATCGCGTTCATGGGCGGGATCGTGGGGCAGTTCTTCAGGCAGTTCGGCGTGACGGTCGCGGTTGCGACGGCGTTCTCGCTGTTCATGTCGTTCACGCTGACCCCGATGCTTGCCTCGAAATGGATGCGCAGCGAGGCCGACAAGGAAGCCAACGAGGAGGAAATCCACCGCCGCCTCCGCGAGGGCAGAGCCTCGCTCAAGGACCGCATTGATCATCGCGTCGGCGTGCTCTTCGACGCGCTGGAGGCGTTTCTGCGCGGACTCGACCGCAAATACCGCGGCGTCCTCGAATGGGCGCTTCACAACCGATTTTTGACGCTGGTGATCGGGTTTGTGTCGCTGCTCATCGTGTTCGCGATGGCGATTCCGCTGCCGACCAAGAGCATGGGACCGGCGGGCGCAAAGCTGTTCGGCGCGAGGATCATGGTCGCGCTGATCGCGCTCGGGCTGGCGGCGGTTGCAATGGGCATAGACAAGCAGAGCAAAAAGATCGCGCTGGGCTTCGGCGTCGTAACGGCGTTCATCGCCCTTACGGTCTACCTGCCGTTCGGATTCGGGTTCTTCCCGGTAGTTGACCAGAGCACGTTCGGCGTCAGCATTCGCACCGCCCCGGGCACCTCTCTCGTGCAGACCGATCGCGTCGTCAGACAGGTGGAAGCGATCATTGCCGACCTGCCGGAGATGAAGCCGGTCCGCCTCAGCGAGCGCAGGTGGTACAATCCCGTCTCCTGGTTCAGACACGACACGGAAACGCAGATGGGCTATTATATGACCATAGTGGGCGCCGGGTCCTCGAGCGTCATTTCGGCAACGGACACGGGCCCGCAGTATGCTTCCATCATGGTAAAAGTCGTGGACAAGAAATTGCGGAAGCGCAGCGTCAATCAGATCGTTGCTGCGGTGTCCGCTCGCACCGCCCGGATTCCCGGCGCTGAGTCGATCGTTGTGTCGCCCACATCGGGCGGAGGCGGGCCGAGCAACCAAATCACCAAGGAAGTCCAGGGTCAGAACATGGACGATATCGTCAAGGAGGCCCAAATCGTCGCCGACGTGATGCGCCATACGCCGGGTGCGGTCGATGTTGACATATCCTACAAGCCCAGCAGGCCGGAGCGCCGCATAATAGTTGATCGGCTCCGGGCCGCACAGTTGGACATGTCGGTCGCCCAGGTTGCCGTCGCCGCTCGAACCGCCATCGACGGCGATGCCACGGTCAAGTTCCGAGACAGCGGAACCGAATACCCCATCCGCGTTCACTACGCCAAGTCCTACCGCGACAAAACTTCCGATGTTGAGAATCTCATCATCGCCACCAAAGACGGTGCGCCGATCTACCTCGGAGACGTCGCCCGCGTCGTCTACGACCACGCGCCTACCAAGATCGAGCGCAAGAACCGCCAGCGCGTCGTACACATAACCGCCAACCTTGCCCAGGGTGCGGAGATGGGCAACGTCAATCAAATGATCGAAAAGGCGCTGGCGACAAAGCCGCTTGTGCCCGGAACCACCATTGCAACCGGCGGCTCGACGCAGATGATGAATGAAAGCTTCGGCTATATGAAATCGGCCATGATTCTGGCGGTGCTGCTTGTCTATATGCTCATGGGCGCGCTGTTCGAGAGCTTCCTGACGCCGTTTGTAATTATGTTCACGCTGCCGCAGGCAATGGTGGGCGCCCTGCTTGCGCTGCTCATTACGGGCAAGTCGATGAGCATTGTGAGTATGATCGGTTTGATCATGCTGATGGGCCTTGTTACCAAGAACGCGATTCTGCTCGTGGACTATACCAACACCCTCCGCGGCCGCGGGCGCAATCGCCACGACGCGATCCTCGAAGCCGGCCCGACGCGACTGCGCCCGATCCTGATGACTACGTTCGCGATGATCGGCGGCATGCTGCCGACCGCGCTTGCTCTCAACGAAGGCGCCGAGACCCGTGCGCCGATGGCCATTACAGTCATCGGCGGACTAATCCTTTCCACGATGCTCACCCTGATCGTGATACCCGTCACCTACACCGTGATCGACGACATCTGGCAGGGAATCAGAAGGCGGGCGATGTCGAAGGACAAAAAACCCGCTGCGCCTAACGAGGACCTATCTGCGGAACCGGTGGAGGCGCAATGAACTTCATCTACATCAACTCGGACTCGTTCAGGCGGGACAACCTCGGCTGCTACGGCAACAAGCACATACACACGCCCAATATCGACAGATTCGCGGAACGCTCACTCATCTTCGACCGCGCGTACACGGCGTCATTTCCGACCGTTCCCAACCGCCGAGACGTGATGACGGGCAAGTATACGTTCACGTACACAGACTGGGCGCCTCTCTCACCGCAGGAGGTCGTAGTTCAGGAACTGCTCGGCAAGGTCGGTTATACGAGCTATATGGTGCTCGACACGCCGCACATCGTCGCCAACGGATTCAACTACGACCGCGGCTTTTCGGCGTGGAAGTGGATTCGCGGCCAAGAAGGCGACCGTTACAAGACCGATCCCATCCACGTCAAGTTCCCATGTTCCGTTTCCAAGCTGCGCGGCGGCGAGCGCACAACGGGCCAGTATCTGCGAAACGTCCACGACCGCAAGTCAGAGGCGGACTACTTCGCGCCGATGACCATGGCCGACGCGTGCGACTGGCTCGACCGCAACCACATCCGCGACAGGTTCTTTCTCTACGTGGACACGTTCGATCCGCATGAGCCCTGGGATCCGCCCAAGAAATACCTCGATATGTACGACCCGAACTACGACGGCGAGGAGGTCATCTATCCGCTTTATGCGCCGTCGGCGTTTCTGTCGGACCCCGAAATGGCGCACATCAAGGCGCTATATGCGGGCGAGGTCACAATGGTGGACGCGTGGGTCGGCAAGTTGTTCGACAAGATCGAGGAGTTGGGATTGCTCGATAACACGCTCGTCATCTTCACCGCAGACCACGGCTTCTACTTCGGCGAGCACGGCGTCGTGGGCAAGTTCGGCCAGATCTACGACGAAATGAACCACATCCCACTGATAATGCACATGCCCGGAGTGAAGCCCGGCAGGCGCGCTCAGTTCGTGCAACCTTGCGACTACCTGCCCACCATCCTAGAACTGGCCGGCGTCGATTGTCCGGAACATGTCCAGGGCAAGTCGCTGGTAGACATCATCATAAACGACGGCAAGCCGGTTCGCGACTGCGCCGTCAGCTCATGGGCCGTCATCCACCCGCCCGCGACGGCGACCCCCGTAGCGCTAAGCCCATCGAACTGGGAGCAGTACTGCCGCAAGCTCAAACCGAGCACGGTCGTTTTCGACGAGTGGACGCTGGTGACGTCGGCTGGGGATATGTTTTCCGAGCTTTACAACAACGCCGCCGATCCTCACCACACGCGCAACGTCATCAAAGAGCACCTCGGTGTGGCAAACAAGCTTCACGCCAGGTATATCGGCCTGCTGGAGTCGCTGGGCACGGAAGAAAAATACATCGCGCCCCGACGGAAGCTGGTTTGACCGGCGCTCTCGGTCTGAGAATGTTCAGTCTTTTGGGAATGTCCACCCCGCTAGCCCTGAGTGCTAAGCGTATCGAAGGGCGGTAAAGGCTCCAGCGCGCTTCGACACGACCTTCGTTGGCGGTCTACTCAGCGCTAGCGGAGTTCTGTCCCGCAAGACTGAACAGACACCTCGGTCTCACGCCCCTTGACAGGAGGACACCGCCGTGGTAAAACACAGGCAGAACCACTACCGACAAATAGGGGGGAAACGTGATGCCGCGTAGAACAGGGGGGTTCACGCTCATCGAACTGCTGGTCGTGATCGCGATCGTGGCCATACTGGCCGCCCTCCTGTTTCCGATATTCGTACGAGCCAAACGAGCGGCCAAGTGTTCGGCCTGCCTGAGCAACCAGCACCAGGTTATGACTGCCCTGTTTGCGTACGCCGACGACACCCCCGGCGGCACGTTCCCGGACACGAGTCTGGCAAGCACTCGTGTCCTGTTCCCCGCTTACCCGTCCACGACCAATTCGGACATCTCCGGGGAGCTGATATACAGGCTGTGGCAGTATACCAAGAACAGGCGCATCTTTTACTGCACGGAATCTGACGTATATTATCCCAGACCGCCCGTCTATACCTACAACTATCAGAGCACCGTTCAGACTCCGCGTTTTCAGTATATCGGCTACTACTACTACGCCGGTATGGGCTGGGCCGGCACAATAATTCCGCAGCGCGGCAGCGGCAGGCGGATCATACTGTCGTGCATCGGCGGTGGCGTAGGCTCGGTGGCCACCAATGAGGGCAAGTGCGGCCACGAGAGAGGTCGCGGCATATTCACGTTCGCCGACGGCCATTGCAAGCTCGTCAACCACTTCTACTACCCCTACAGCGGCAATGAGTGCAGGCTGCCGGACGGCAGCATCGACATGAACAAGGTGCTGCTTCCCAGATGGCCTCACGAGTAGGCGGCAACTTGCCGACCCACGTGCTTTGCGCTATCATGGCAGTGCAAACTCGTCAAGGAGACTGCCGCCATCAAGTTCGAAATTCTGGCCCGCGATAGACTGACTCGCGCCCGGCGCGGGCGACTGCATCTGCCGTCGGGCCCGGTCGAGACGCCGGTTTTTATGCCCGTCGGCACGCAGGGAACGGTCAAGACGATGAGCCAGGAAGAGCTGGCGGGCATGGGCTTCGAGATCATCCTGGGCAATACCTATCACCTCTACCTCCGGCCCGGCACGCAGATCATCCAGCGCGCCGGCGGGCTGCACAGATTCATCAACTGGAAGGGCTCGCTTCTCACCGACAGCGGCGGATACCAGGTGTTCAGCCTCGAGCACATCCGCAAGATCGGCGAGGACGGCGTTTTATTTCGATCGTATGTGGACGGCTCATACCACGAGTTTACGCCGGAGCGCGTAATGCAGATCCAAAGCGCGCTGGGTGCCGATGTTGTAATGGCGTTCGACGAGTGCGCCCCTTACCCGTGCGAAAAAGACTACGCGGCTGAGGCCATGCGTCGCACCCACCAGTGGGCTATACGCTCGCGGGACAGCGCGGACCCGGCCCAGGCATTCTTCGGCATCGTCCAGGGCAGCGTATATGCGGACCTACGCGAGCAGAGCGCGAAGTTCATAGCATCGCTCGACACCGACGGCATCGCAATCGGCGGAGTGTCGGTCGGCGAAGGCAAGGAGCTGATGATGAAGGCGGTCGAGTGGACGGTCCCCCACCTGCCCGAAAGCAAGCCGCGCTACCTGATGGGCGTGGGCACCCCCGAGGATCTGATAGACTCGGTGATGCGGGGAATCGATATGTTCGATTGTGTGCTGCCCACGCGGCTGGGGCGGAACGGTTCCCTTTATACGACCTACGGACGCATCAATATCAAAAACAACCGCTTCGTCGATGACCTCGCGCCGGTCGATCCGGAATGCGACTGCTGGGCGTGCCGGAACTACTCGGCGGCTTACCTGCGTCATCTCTACAAGTGCGAGGAAATACTTGCCGCGCGACTTGCCACGTTCCATAACCTGCACTTTTATGGAACGCTTATGCAGAGGATTCGAAACGCAATCGAGCAGGGAAGGCTTACTGAGTTTCGAAAGGAGTTCCTGGCGAAGTATCGCAAGCACGCCGCGGCGGTGCACGACGATGTGACGCGTCAAGAGACGGACCCGCAATCGCGAAAGCGCGGAAGAATTGGAGACGCGGAGCGAACGGAGCATCGCGAAAGATAGAAAACCGGAAAGAAAAAAACGGGCTGGGGAAACATGCTTTCGCGATTGCTTCGGGGAGAACAGCCATGGAGCAGACGATAGTCACGCTGGACACCGTTCGACGCAACCCTAAAGTCAAGACGTTCATAGAAGCGGCGAACGAACAGATGGACGCGCTTGGCTACACGGAGCATGGGTTCCGTCACGCAAGCATCGTCGCCGAGACCGCTCACAGCATCATTGCCAGCCTCGGCCAGGGCGCGCGTCAGGCCGAGCTGGCCGCGATATCGGGTTATCTGCACGATA
>Ga0272448_1001295_pt1 | contig 34228 bp, 26 predicted proteins | sample YNPCB0191_FD_202220 | JGI IMG/M metagenome (GOLD analysis project Ga0272448, IMG submission 202220) | Hot spring sediment microbial communities from Yellowstone National Park, WY, United States - YNP-CB-019-1 | ecosystem: Environmental > Aquatic > Thermal springs > Hot (42-90C) > Sediment...
TTTCACCAAGGACCCCAAATGGATTTTCTATAATGATGGGTGCATCAAATTCCGAGATTTTTGTTAAACTGCTTAGAAATGCAAGACCCACCATTTCTGTCTCGCCACCAGACACCCCTCCAGGCACCTCTATTGTGAAGTTTTCTGAAATTCTGATGTCTTTTTCTTTTTTCCAGTGTAAATCAGCAAACTTTTTTTGCATATCTTCTTCTACAATTTTTCGCACCTCATTTAATACTCCTTCTTTTATCTTTTCTAACATATCACAAGCATCGTTAACTAATTTCAATCGCCGTTGTATGCGTTTGATATCCTCACAGGAAGTTTCCATTTTTTCTAGATTTTTTCTAAGCTTCTTCAACTCCAACTCAATTTGAGCATTAACTGTTTTAAGTTGCTCTTTTTTCTCCATCTCTCTTTTAAATGCATTGAAATACCCTTGTCGAAATTCTTCAAGTTCTGCAACATTGTCGATATGCCCCATCTCTTTAAGTTGAGTTGAAATTTTAGTCGCTTCTTCTTGATATTCACTCAATTTTATCTCATATTCATTGATTGTTTTTTCATTTTCATCGTATTTTCTAATAGATTCCACTATCTTCTCCTTAATATTCTCCAAATCTTTGTAGTTTTCCATTGCTTCTTTTGAGATTTTTTCTGCTTTTTCCCACTCTTTGGCCTTATCAAGCCAGCGTTGAAGCGATTTTTTGTGTTGTTCTTCTATCTTAGTTCCGCATATACATTCTCCCTCTTTAATGACATCTTGAATGAAGGGCTCTCTAATACCTGGAGGAAGATATTTTCTCTTTCGGAATGTATCAATAATAGCCCCTGCTTTTTTTATAGCATCATACCCAAAAATTAGAGGAGATATTTCTATAAGTATCTGTGTGTTCTCAGACCTAATGCTTTCTATTTTTTCAGAGAGATTTTGTATCTCATTTTCAAGTTTATCTCTCTTTTGTTGAAGTTCTCTCGCTGGCTCTATTTTTTTAAGTTGCTCATCGATTTCTTTTAATTTTTTCTCAGCATCTGAGATGTTTCTTTCAGTTTCTTCCAGTTCTTGTTGTTTTTGCGCTCTGCTTGTCTCGTATGCTTCAATACCACTCCTTATCTGGGTTATTTCTTTTTCTAATTCGTTTAGTCCTTTCTTATGTGCAATATTTCCCATTTCACTTTCATCTTCTTTATTTTTTTCTTTTAAAGCCTTTATTGCTTTGTCGATTGCCTCAATTGAAGAGACTTTTTGAATCTTTTCTTTTACCTTAGCCATCCGTTCTTTTTCAAAAAACTGTCTCATTTTAATTGAATCAAAAACAAAAATCTCTAGAAGATCAAACGGTAAGAAACGCTCGATTATCTCTTCACACTCCTCTTTATCTTTGTATACTTCATAACCCACCCCTTTTTCTTTTTTTACATAAACCTGAACCCACTTTGAGTCAGTTACTAGTTCCTCTCTCTCTTTTTTAGTCACAGCAACATTTCTTTCAATTATATACTTTATTTCATCATTTTCACCTAAAAATACCTTTACATTTACCACAACTGGTCTTCCGAGATTTTCAATAAGTTCTTTATCGTTAGCAATTGGGGGTGGTTTTGGTTGAGACATGTAAGGTTCTACTTCGTATAGACACCAAGAAAAAGCATTCATAAAATTAGATTTACCTGTGCCTACAAGACCAAGAAGTAAGATAGAATTCTTGTCTTTCGTGGGTGTAGGGAATTCTATTGTGTGAGTTCCCCTATATTGGCGATAATTTTTTATTTCCATCTTTAGGAGTTTCATATTTCTTCGCCTCCATTCATTTCACCTTTTTCAAGGGCTTCATTAATGAACTTTTCGTACGCTTCTTTCCGACCGGTTACTCTTTTCTCTGTAAGATGAAGGCACTCATATTCTATCACCTTTTCCACTAATGCCTTAACACTGGTATCGTATTGTAAGGTTTCTATCTTTTTTCTTATTATCTCTTCTATTATCGGTGGAAAAATTAGTACAGTCATTCTTCACCTCCATATACGCCATACTCTTTCATTATCGGAAGTATACGATTTATCGCTTCAAGATTGTTTCGGGCCACACTTGCAAACTCTTTGTATCTTTTTAACTCTTTTCTTAAAATTTTTCTCTCAATTTCATATAAATCGTTATCATCATCTGTGGAAATATGTGGAATCACTAAAAAATCGTAAATTGTTGCCATATCTTTTCCTTCGGACTTTCGCAGAATTCTTCCTCTTCGCTGAATATATTGTCGTGGATTTCCCGTGCTCGCCAAAATTATTGCTACCTTTGCTGGTGGTACATCAACACCTTCGTCCAAGCATTTCATCGCCGTAATAATCTTATAGTTTTCGTGTAGAAAATTCGCCAATATTTCTTGTCGTTTTTCTTTTGATTCTTCTCCTGTAAATTCGTGATACACTATTCCTATTTTCGAAAGCACATCATGAACCACATTCATCTGCTTTGAATCATTACAATACACGAGTGTATGAGAAACTGTTTCAAAGGATTCTATTAGTTTCTTAAATTCTTCGATTTTTCTTATGGCGTTTTTTATTATTTCTTGTCGCATTATAAGTAAACGCTCAAATATTTCTGCCTTTTTATCATCCTCTTTTGCTGCATGATATAAACGTGCGATCCTCTTCGTTTTTTCGATGTACTCATCTAGTTCTTCATCGGTAAGAGTTACAAACACAGGATAGTATTTATATGGTACCAGAAAACCTTCATCGATTGCTTTTTTAATTGAAAACTCAAAGACAGTTTGACCAAAAAATTGCTCTATGATGCGAGTACCATCTTCGTCAAGCCATCTTTTAGGGGTAGCACTAAGTCCTACTCTAAATTTGTACTTAGGTAATAGCGCTTTTCTTAATTGAGGAGCCCCAAGCCAGTGTGCTTCATCCGCAATAAACAAAATATCGCAATTTAGTTCATAGATTTGGTCGATAAAATGGTCAGACATTGCAGTAGCGTGTGTAGTAAGAACAATTAGAGATTTTATTATCCCGTGATTTAGATCATATATAGAATCCATCAGTGTGTCTTTCCACCTACTATAATCTCCCTCTGCTCGCACTTTTTTCCCAGGTATACCAAACTTATTAACTTCGTTTTCCCATTGTGATACAAGATGGTTGTATGGACATGCTATTACAATGGCTATTCTTTTGTTTGTTTTCATAATCTCCTCTGCACACCCTAATGCCACATAGGTCTTACCAGTACCAGTTGCCATTTCAAAGAATCCCGTAAAGCCGTTCTTTATCCAGTTCTGGATTGCCTCTTTCTGATAATCCCGAAGTTGTATTTTCTTTCTCTGTAAACCCGAGATATATTTCGGGGGTTCTAGTTCTAATCGTTCAATATCGGATGTGACATATTTAATAATTGCATTTTTAATTGCCTCGGAAATCGGAATGGTTTTGGTGCAGTTGGACAGCCCAAACCAGAACTTTTCAAATTTTTTCAAATCAGCTTGAAAGTGTGCGGCTTCGGAGGGCTCCCAGCTTCGGAATACTTTGAATTCTTCGATATTTTCTCTCCATCCTGCGTATGTTTCGTTTACAGAACCACTAAAGGATATCATTTTATCATCTGGATCCACGAAAATCCCGACCTTTTGGTGGAAAATTCCCTGTAAATTTACTGTATCTTTATCCAAAGGATTTCCATCATCATCTAACGGAATTACAATTTTTATCTCAAGGAGTCCCTTTGCAATTAACCATGCCAATGCCGATATATGATTTTTGGTAAATTCGTTGTCAATATTTTCAAGTTCTCGGATACACATTTGCTCAACTACTTTTTCTGGTCTCTCAATCCCTTCTTTAATTGCATCTACATCTTCCTTTTTTAACATTGCACTACAAACGAGCTTTATTTCTCCATTATTTTTAATAAGCCCTTTAATTCCTCTCGCTGCCACGGACAATGAAGTAGAAGAAAAAAAGCCAGTTAGTCTCCAATATTTTTTTGAGTGGGAAAGTACTGGTATATAGAAATCATTAACAACATCATCCTCTTCAGAATCATATGTTTCTTTAATTCTAAGGTCAGCGAAGCCCATTTTCATCACGCGCTACTTTATCGTGATATCTCTCCATTATTTAAAAATTCCGCGCAGTTTTCTTATATCTCTAAGTCTTCTTAAGAGTGTGCTGACAAAAGAGAGTTGTCCATACTGTGGTGCAAAGGAATTCGTTTGGAGAGGATACAGATACAATAAAAATTCAAAAAGACACCTGAGAAAGTGTAAATTGTGTGGGAGAACCTTTACTCCACATACTCTTTTAAAGTTAAGATATCCTTCTGAGATAGTGGTAAGGGCAATCAGTTTGCATAGATCTGGACATTCGTTGAGAAGTATCTCAAGAGAACTACAAGAGAGTTTTTCTCTTGTGGTCCCACCAAAAACAGTCTGGTCATGGGTTAAAAAATACAGTGCTCTAATGTTTTCTTGCGGAAAGATATGAGTGGCTCACTAGATTTTTCCGCTATACAGAATTCCACAACAAAGCACATCCCCCCAACAAACCGTTAATATACCCCCACAACATCCACCCTTTATGGATTTGCTTCATATCATTGATGCTCTGCGTGTGCTCCTTGCAATCTGCGTTTTCGGCATCGCATCCTATGCAGATTACAGAACAAGAACGATTGAAAATCATGTCTGGCTTATCGGCGGTGCAGCGGGCTCAGTCCTTCTTTTTGCGCATCTGTTTACAATCTCAGCACCATTGCTCACATACATCCTTGCACTCCTTGCAATCGCACTCTTCTTTACCCCCTACATAAACCTCGAGCGATACAGGGTTTCAGAAACCACGGAAATGTACATTGAACTCACACTATACATCTCAATCGCCTCTGCCACATTCTTAACTGGCTTCTACTGGTTCACGCCAGAGAATGTAATCCCCATGGGCATTGTGGGCATGCAGGTGCTCGTGCGTGCCTTCTACGAACTCAACATCATCCATGGTGGTGCAGATGCAAAGGCGCTCATGCTCATTTCCCTCGTGTTTCCCACATATCCACAATTCCTATGCATCCCAATCTACAAATCGCAGATACCGCTCATCGAGCAGGTGTTCCCATTCACGCTTACCGTGCTGTTCAACGCAGTGTTCTGGTTCATCTTCTACCCACTTGCACTCCTCGTTTACAACGCAGCAAAGGGCAGCATCAAACTACCGCAGGCATTGTTTGGCTACCGGATGAGCATCGATGAGGTGAAGGGAAAATTTGTCTGGCTCATGGAGCATCCCGTTGATGGCAAAATTATCACTAGGTATACCCCAGACAAGGATGAGGACGAGAGAATTGCAGAGGAGATTGCAGAACTCAAGCGCATGGGCAGGCGGGAAGTGTGGATCACGCCTCAAATCCCGTTCATAATTCCAATATTTGCAGGATTGCTCATCAGCATTGTTGCTGGCAACATACTCTTTATCCTCATGGGCATTGCGGTTCCATTACCATGTGCATCTGTACTTGTATCTTCCGATTATTTCCACATTTCCATTTTTCACGCCAGTTAATCTGAGCACACCTTTCAAAAATCCAAGGATATTGTGCTCATAAATTTCAAAGTATGGAAAACCGCTTATCTCGCATATGATTTCGCCAGGTGTGTTTTTATGCACCACAAACTCACCACCCGTGTAGAAATGTCTCCAGTCATTTTTTGATTTTTCAGCGAGTTCATTTGGCGTCATCGTAAACTTCACAAAGAATTTGAGGATGCCAATGTCTTCTGCCCCACGCAGTCCGATATACGCAGCATTCTCAAGCACTTCCCGGGAATCTGGCTTAGTATCTAGCGTGCATGCGCATTCTAGCAGTGCAAACTCGTACCAGAGCGGATACCATTCCTTCTCTACCAGTTGATTTGTGTTTATCTTGCACTCCTTTTCCAGTATTGTTTTAATTCTGTTAAGACCTTCTCTGCCTCTCTTATATCGCACAGCATCCAGAATATTTCTGAGATTCACACCTCTTGTTTTTATGTCGAAATTCACATACCCGAGTGCCCTCATCTTTCTCACTGCAGGTAATGTTTTTGGATATATATATGTTGGGAAACGAAAGAAGCAGATACATGTTTTCAGATACTGCCTTCAGACACCACACACCAAAACCTTATTAATCTATAAGTCCATCTACCCTTAATGGTGGATGAAAAAAGCAAGGAGCTCCTCGTGAGAATCTATAAGATGGGATATATTGAAGCACTGCACGAAGCTGGAAGATATGCAAGACAGGCGAGAACAATGACAGAGTTCCTGCTTTACCTGAACAGCAAGTTCAGTGTACTCGATGATGAAATCGATAAAAGGCAGGACGAAATATTTGCAATTGCAGAAAAAATTGAGAAGGAGATACTTGAAAAGGCACGAGAGAGACCTGTGCCTGCAGAGGTACCTGAACTTCAACATGGAGAAACAATATTGTTCTGTGAGGAGAAGCCATCAATGAGTGTAGAATACTTTGATTATCTCGTGAAAAAATATGTGGTGAAAGGGCTGTGCCTCACACGGAGACCGAAGGAACTGTTCATTGATAAAAAATCTCTGGATATCCTGGTAGTATGGCTGGCAAGCTCAGGAGATGCGGATGAAGAGGGGCATGAGGAACAGCTCCCAATGGGTCTTGCAGTCGTGGCTGATGCACATCCAGATAGCATTCCGAAGACGCAGGATATTCGGAAGCTCACAGACATCATTGGAAATTACATACAGCAGAATAAACCTCCCGTTATATTCCTCGAGGGCATAAATTACCTGACAGTCCAGACGGACTTTTCAAAGGTGCTCAAATTTATCCAATGGCTGGGCGAGCAGATTGTGCGGAATGACGGATTCTTTGTGTTATCAGTGCACCCAGATGCCCTTCAAAAGGTCGAATTTGAAAAACTGAAGGACGAATTCACATATGTTTTTTAGGAGGTCCACTTTATCTCAAACTCGCAGTAGTCCGCACCCTCATGCACGCATTTTGTTTCCCTGCAGGAGATATTCTTTGCTCTAGTCACATCACCAACACCTTCAAAGTATCCGCAGAGGTAAATGCACATCAGCTTGCTGTACTTAAAATTCCTGAGACCGAGGCGTCCTACATTCGGGTCGTTCTGCACAATAAACAGTTCACCTTCTGAGTAGTGTTCCTTCCAGAGTGCAGGTGCATGCTTGATTACTCCGTTTGGACTCACGAAATATCCCAGAAAAAGCCGTACGATAAGCGAGTCCTTGGGTGCCTCCCTGCCCATTGCCCTCAGTTTCGCAGTATCATTATCAAAGAGTTTCAGGCATGCCTCGAGAAATTTGACTCTGAGTTCGAGCGGAATATTCTCAGAGGACTTCATGGCTTCTATTTTTTCTGCATTAAAGTCCACACCCATCTCCTTCAGGATTTTATTCAGCAAAATTATTCCTTCATTTCCCCTCCGCCTTCTGATGTACTTCAGATTCGTGTGAAATATTGCTGCCTTACAATATCCAGTCATTTCTACACCAGCCTCTCAAAGCGTTCCTGCCTGGCTTTACAGATAGGACAGATTTGCGGGGGATTATCTCTGGCACACAGATAGCCGCACACCTTACATCGCCATATCGGATACTTGAATTTTAATACCTGCCCCTCAGTCATTTTCTCCTCATTTTTTGCTCGCACCCTGCGTTCTGGTATTGATTGCGGCTTCTTTTTTCCCTTGAATATCTCTTCACTCACATAGAGTGCACAGTAGCATGAGCCATACTCATTGAGGTCAGCATCCCTGTAATCGCAGGGGCAAATTATATCCATGTCCTTTTCTTTAATGCCTGTTGCAAGTCGACATGGGCATGCCCAGTATCCGTATCGCTTCTCGTTGATGAGCAAACTGCGTACAAGTTCTTTCGTGAATTCAACATCTGGATTCAGGAAATATCCAGATTCTTCAGCTTCCTTTTTCAATTTTTCATACAATTTATCTACATCAGCATCGGAAATCTCAGTCATAGTTTCAACGCCTCTCTAATTTTATCTTCATTGAAGCCAACAATACAGGTTCCATCGTTGATTACAATAGTGGGGAAGGAAAGCGACGGATTCCATTTTTCAACTTCCTTAACTGCTTCATCCCTCTCACTGCCCGAGAGTTTGTCCACATCTACATACCAGTACTCAATGCCCTTCTCTGAAAGAAATTGCTTTGTCTTTCTGCACCATCCACATGTGCTCAGCGCATATATCACAACTTTGCCGCAGTTCTTACCCTCAACATGCGTGTAATTCATGTCAATCGCCAACTTGCACAATATCGGAATGTGATATAAACCTTCTCCTGCAATTTTCATGCATGTGCACAGGTCAAAAATGGCGTATGCAGAGACAGGAAAAACTTTTGCACAGTATCAAAATTGGAAAGAATTTATATACGCCCGTGTGATGTAGATTTTTGGTGTAGCTATGAAAATAAAAATGAAAATCATGCTCGGAGTTGTGATTGCTGCCTTGATTCCAGCTGCCCTGATTGCCACATACTCTGTGCTCAGCATGCAGGCGATGAATGTGCATGCGACTGAGAAATTAAAAAGTGAACTGAAAGATGCGCAGACCGAGAAATTTCAGGCATACACGGGATCAGAGGCAGAGAAAATAGATTTGCTTTTTTCAGCATATTATAAAGACACAAAATTATTGCAGGAATATGGAAATCATATATACAACAACTACAGCCAGTTCAAAGATGCCTACCATCCAGATTATTACCCTGACAAAAATCACAGCGGACTGCCAGGATTTGGTTATATACATCCAGAATATGGCATCTATGCTGACTGGGAGCATCGGGGCATCGGAAATCCGTACCTCAGTGCAAGCATTGTAAGAGAAACATTCAACAACACCACATACCAGGCATATGTAAGTGAGGAATTGCACAAGGTGATGCTCTTTGACAGCATCTTTCCCGAGGTCTATAACAGGCACAATGATACCGCTGACCTTGTGTGGGTTGTTCGCCTGGGTGGATTCTCTAATTGCTATCCCTGGTTCTCCTATGAAGAAGTGCTGGTTGAAAACCCTGATTATGACAATATCTCTGATGATGAACAGGATTATGTAGTTCTGGCAAATCCTGAGAATAACCCTGGCAGGGATGTGATATGGTTACCTCCATATCTCGACCCTACAAAAGGCGTGTGGATGACCAGTTGTATTGCACCGCTCTATCTCAATGATTCATTTATAGGAACGGTGGGCATCGACATAATTCTAAAAACGCTTGTGGACTACACTGCATCCATCAACTATGGAAATGACAGTTACGCATTTCTGGTATCAGAGGATGGTACAGTCCTTGCAATGTCTGAGCGGGGAATTGATGAGATACTCTGGAATGAGACCCATAAGCGTGCACTCAGGGAAATTCTCAAACCCGCTGGGGAGCAGAACTGGACGCAGGAAATGCAGGATGCAATTGAAAACATAAAGATAAATGAGACACCAAACCAGGACATCGCCAGGATATTTAACCTGGTGCTTCAGGGTAACACAGGATATTCAAGTGCAAATCTCAATGGAAAGGAGGTTGTATTTTCATACGCCCCAGTGAACAGCACAAAATGGCATCTTGTAACCGTATGCCCAACCAGCACACTTGTGAAGATTGCTGAGGAGAGTGAGAAAGAACTCAATGCGTACATTGCGGAAACAACATTAATTTATGAATCTCTGCTTGTAATATTTCTGATATGGGGTGTGTTTGCAGGGCTGGTGATAATGTACTCTGTAATCTCTCCATTTACAAAAGCACTTACAGAACTGAGAAGTGTTGTCGACGAAATAAGCAAGGGAAATCTCAGTGCAAAAATAAAGCTCCGTACAGATGAGCCAATAATAAGTGAGATAATAAAGGCGTTTGAACGATTGCAGAATACTGCACTGGTTGCAATGAAGGAACTGGAGGCACGGGAAGGCGAGAAAAATGAAGACACCAAGAGAAACCATTGAAAAAATTCGTGCTACTCTGGCAGATGCTGCAGGGCCGATTGCTTCCTTCGTGGTAAAAAAGCAGATAAAGGACATGGGCTACACAGAGGATGACTTTCCTTCCGAGAAGTTACCAGAACTTATAAACCGTGTTGTAGAAAATGCAATCTACAATCCAGAAATGAAGGAGGATGTGCGCAGGAAACTGCGTAAGGTGATTGGTGGATAAAAAGTAATTTGTACATCAAACGCATCCTGGTTTAGATGCAGGGCAATATTTATGAGCGGGAACTGAAGAGCATATTACAGGCAGAAGAAAAAGCACTGGAAAAGATATCAAAACGATGCGGGTATGAGACCCGTGCAAATTATCTCTTGCTGAAGAAAATTCCGTTTCTTGTGCTAAGGGCTGCGGGTTCATTTGGAATTGATTTAATTGCAGTTCGTGGCGAAATCGCATTTCCAATCGAAGTAAAGTCCTCGGTGCATACGACATATCTCTTCTCATCAACCGCAGGCAGAGCTGCATTCCAGGCAGAAAAAATGGAACAGATGTGCAGGAACTCAAATCTGCTTCCCCTGTATGCATTTCGTCTGAAGGATGGCTCAATCGATGGCGACGCATGGATGGTTTTCACAATCGATGGTATGGAATTTAATGAAGGAAGAAACAGAATTCTTTACCAGAAGCTCCCAAAAATTGAACGCACCTCTGCAGGAAATCGTGTGATGCACTGGGAGAATGGTCTACTGCTAAACAAGTTTGTTGAGTACCTGTTCTTTTTACTTACCAGATAGTTTGTATATCTCAGTTTCAATCACTGCTAAAAATAATCTGGTGCAGGGGGTGAGATTTGAACTCACGGACCCCTATGGGACCAGACCCTCATTCTGGCGCCTTTGACCAAGCTTGACTACCCCTGCATTGCGGTGATGTACCGTACCTGATATGTACCTGTATAACCGAATTGGTATTTATTATTTACACCTACGCATCCTACAGGGTTGTGCATTCGGGTATGCGCAGGGCAGACCGTCCTGCAATTCCTGCACCTATAGTAATTATCGACTTCTGCACCATTTCATCACCTCTCCTCGTTTTTGGCAAAAAATTCCTATGTACCTTCATCCCACGAATTTATGTAGCGCCTTTGCTCCTCACTCAGGTCATCAATTTCAATTCCCATTGCCTTCAATTTGAGATTTGCTACCATCTCATCAATCTCCCTCGGCACGGCATAGACGCCTGGCTTAAGTTCCCTGCCCTGCATCGCAAGTCGCTCAGCACACAGTGCCTGAATTGCAAAACTCATGTCCATGATTTCGACTGGATGTCCCTGCCCAGCCACAAGGTTCACGAGACGCCCGTCAGCCAGCAAATAAACCCGCTTGCCGTCTGGAAGCAGGTATTCCGTGGTGTTAGCCCTGGCAACCCGCTTGCCCTTTGCCATCCTTTCAAGTTCTGCCTTTGCAATTTCAACATCAAAATGTCCCGCATTTGCGAGCACAACACCGTCCTTTGCCATGCTGATATGCTCCGCACTTACCACATCATTGCAACCAGTAGCCGTGATTACAAAATCCGCCTCCCGGATTGCCTTTTTCATCCGCATTACCCTGAATCCGTCCATTCTCGCCTCAATTGCCTTCACTGGATTTATCTCAGTTACAATTACATCTGCGCCAAGCCCCCGGGCTCGCATTGCAATGCCCCTGCCACACCAGCCATAACCAGCAACAACCACGGTCTTACCTGCAATCAGCAGATTTGTAGCAGAGAATATTCCATCGAATGTACTCTGGCCAGTGCCATATCTGTTATCGAACAGGTGCTTCATGTCTGCATCGTTCACATCAAAAACTGGAATTTTGAGAACTCCATTCTTCTCCATCACCCGCAGTCGGTTTACGCCCGTGGTCGTTTCCTCGTTTGCACCAATCACATGCTCGAGCAACTCCCTGCGTTCAACATGCAGCATCTTTATGAGGTCTGCACCATCGTCAATCACAATCTCTGGCTTTATGTCCAGAACCTTATTGAGTGCCTCGTAGTATCCCCCTGTATCCCTGAACCTTTTTGCATAGCACCTTATGCCCTCAATCTTTCCCAGTGCCTCTGCTACCTCCTCATCCGTGGTGAGCGGGTTGCAGGATGTGATTGCAACACTGGCTCCTGCATTTGCAAGTGTAATGGCAAGTGCTGCGGTCTTTGCCTCTACATGCAGTGCCATTCCAACCTTCTTACCTTTAAGCCACCCGCCCTTCCGTAATTGCTCTCCAGCAGCATTGAGCACCTGCATGTGCTGCAGTGCCCATGCAATCTTGTTGTTCATTCCTTCTTTTCACCTTCGGTTTTATGAATCGGGCATGGTCTGCCCAATCTACAGAAAGGACACTTCTCTTTTGGCACAGGTTTTATGGGCTTCTGCAACCTTCCATACTTCCGCCTAGGCATTTAACTTCTCTCCTGGTCCAATATCCATCATTGTAAGCCCTGATAGCATTTTTGGATAGAAATCCGTGCTTTTCTCCGGCATTCTTTCCCTGTTCTTTGCAATCTGGAGTACCTGCTCTGGCCTTGTTGCGTTCACAAAGAATGCAACCTTTCCCTTTCCGCAGTTCACCTTATCTATTGCCTCATCAATCCATCTGGAATAATCGATATCCACATCAATCTTCAAATCCCTTGCGTCCATGATACCTTCAAAGATTACATCGCGCAGGACAACCACATCGAGTTTTTTGTAGTCCTCGCTATAATCTGGCTTGAAGAATTTATCTACTTTCTCCATGCTCCTGAGCACCATGCCCAGATACCTTGCACCATCATACGCTACAAAGCAAATCCGCTCCCTGTTTTGCGCAAGGAAATCCTCGACTTCATGGCGTTTTATCTCGCTTACATCAAAGTACTCCCTGATTTTTTCAATGTGCTCTGCCATGAGTTGCTTCTGGAGCAATATTCTGTGCCCTGGTAGAATCACGAGCCCCGGGTCGTTTACGGGCACGAGCAGTGTCATGCGAAAATTGAAGGCATCGTCCTCACTCCAGTTCATTTTTGCACGCAATTCATCCCTGAACGCCACAGCGGTCTCGTAGCGGTGATGCCCATCCGCAATCACAACTTGCTTGTCCCGCAACGCCTCCTGAATGGCTTTGATATCTGCGGTATCCTCAACCTTCCAGAGGCGGTTTCTCACCCCGTACTCATCTGTTACTTCAATCAATGGCTTCTGCCGTGCATATTTCTCAAAAATCTTTACGGTGCGATTATCGTCATCTGGATACAGCATGAAGCCCGGCTCAAGGTTCTTTAATGTGGCACGGAGCATATTCAGGCGGTCTATCTTTGGCCCTGCATGCGTTTTTTCATGCGGAAGCACGATGCCCTCGGAAAACGGATGGAGTTTCACTGCACATATCATGCCCTTCCGCTGATACTGCCTTCCCAGAACCTCAAAATCCTGGTAATAAACATAAATGCCGGGTTTATCCTCCTTCGCAAGAATTCGCTGGGCCAGCCATCTTTCAAGCCGTTCCTTTGCAATCTCATATCGGTTCTCCTCGATGGGGAGAATCAGACGACAGTAGTTGTACTCACTCTTTGCATAGTAGTTCTTCTGCATCTCCGGCGAGATTTTGTCGTAGGGTTGCGTTACAAGGTCCTCGAGATTCCCTGCCAGCGGTGAATACTTTATTGCACGGAATGGACGGATTTCAACCATGCTCTTAACTCCTCAGTGCCTCAATCACACGCTCTGCAATCTGCACACCAGCGCGCTGCTGTCCTTCATGCGTCTGTGCACCAATGTGCGGTGTTAGTGCAACATTTGGTAGTGTGGCTAACTTGTGAATCCCAACTGGCGGCTCCTCAGCATACACATCAATTCCTGCAGCCCTCACCTTGCCCCTGCGCAGTGCCTCATAAAGCGCATCCTCGTCCACGATGCCGCCCCTGGCACAGTTCACAATGATCACGCCATCCTTGCACTTTGCCAGTTCCTTTGCCCCGATCATATTCTTTGTTTCTGGTGATAGCGGTACATGAATTGAAATGAAGTCAGCACTGGCAAGCAGCTCATCGAGCGAGGAAACAACTGTTACACCAGGTATACCAGTATCCCTCGCGCTCTTCCTGAATGCAATCACCTTCATGCCCATGGCAAGTGCGAGTTTTGCTGTTTCGCTTCCAATCCTTCCAATACCAATCAATCCCAGCGTTTTTCCACCGAGTTCCACACCCTCAAGTGCCTTCTTTTCCCACTTGCCTGCAGCCATTGTTGCTGTGCCATAACCAATGCCCCGTGCGGCTGCAATCATCAGCCCTATGGCAAGTTCCGCAACACTCCTTGATGTTGCTTCTGGCGTGTTCACAACCTTTATTCCCTTTGCCTTCGCATGCTCAGCATCCACATTGTCCAGCCCCACACCAGCCCTTCCAATTACCTTCAGTTTCGGTGCTGCATCGATGAGTGCCTTCGTTACCTTCGTGGCACTGCGCACGATAATTGCATCGCAGTCCTTGATCAACCCCGGGAGTTGCTCCTTTGGCGCCTCCCATGCCTCTACAACCTCAAATCCAGCATTCTTCAGCTTCTCAATTCCTTCCTTTGCAATCTTATCTGCAATCAGCACCTTCATATTTACAACCCCCAGATATCCTCAATATTAAGCAGGAGGGAGCGAATCTCATCAGGTGTCCACTCGCCCATATGCCCGATGCGGAATGTCTTGTCCTTGAGTGCACCATATCCATTTGAAATCTGGAAACCACGCTTACCCAGTGCCTTGTTCAACTCCCCGATGTTCTTATTCAGGTTGTTCTTGAGTGTCGATACAGTCACTGACTCATAACCTGGTTCTGGGAAGCTCTCGATGCCATGCTCCTTTGCCCACTTCCTTGTCATCTCTGCCATTGCAAGGTGCCGTTCGTAGCGCTTCTGCGCACCCTCTGCAAGCATTCTATCCAGTTGATAGTCGAGTGCATACATCAGGGAAACATTCGGGGTTGTGGGATTCTGCTTCTTCTTTGCATAGTAGTCAAAGATTGCAATGAGGTCTGTGTAATGCCCTCTGCCCGGCACCTGCTTCGCACGCTCAAGTGCTGCATCTGAAACAATGCCGATTGAGAGCCCCGGAGGGAGGGCAAAGCATTTCTGGCTTGATGTGAATACTATGTCTGCATTCATTACATCTGGCTCGATGAGGTCTCCGCCCGCAGATGACACGGTATCAACAACAATCATTATATCTGGATACTCCTTCTTTACCTTCTGGCATATCTCGTTCACCGGACTTCTCACACCTGTAGATGTTTCATTCTGACATACAGCGAGTGTGTCATAACTGCCCTGAGAAAGGCGTTCCAGCACCATCTCTGGCTTTATTGCCTTGCCCCAGTCCACAACAAGTGCATCCACATCCTTCCCGCAGTCCTTTATTGTGAGATACATGCGTTCAGAGAATGCACCGTTCACACATGCCAGTGCCTTCTTCTTTACCATGTTCCTCCCTGTGATATCCATCCAGATTGTACCCGATGCAGTAAGCACCGTGATGTTCCGCTGCGTGTTGAAGTACTTCTGGAGTTTTTCTATAATTCCTGTATAAAGCTTCGTGTACTCGTCACTTCGATGCCCTATCATGGGCTTTGTTTGCTGCAGCAGAATGTCTGGCGGCACATCAGTCGGGCCCGGAATTAGCAACCTCTTTACTACCATTTGTATCACCGAAATGCCATAATTAAAGCGGTAGTTAAAACCTTCGCCGTAAATGCAAAGGTGTTCCACAACAGTATTCCAGAAATGCGTGTGTTTGGATGTATGCACAAAAATCTCTTGTTGGATGGATTCTGGCTGAACCCAATAGAAATTTTTATATAGAAGAACATTCATACCAATTTTGGTGATTGATATGATGGGACAAGGAACACCCGTAATTATCCTGAAAGAAGGAACAAGTCGTGAGAAAGGCAGAGGTGCAGTGTACAACAACATTGCAGCAGCAAAGGCAATTGCAGATGCAGTAAGAACAACGCTCGGTCCGAGGGGCATGGACAAGATGCTCGTTGACAGCTTAGGAGATGTTGTGATTACAAATGACGGAGTAACGATTCTTAAAGAGATTGATGTCGAGCATCCAGCTGCAAAGATGCTTGTCGAGGTTGCAAAGACACAGGACCAGCAGTGCGGTGATGGAACAACGACCGCAGTCATCTTGGCTGGAGAGTTGCTAAAAAAAGCAGAGGAACTACTCGACCAGAATGTACATCCCACAATTATCGCAAGAGGGTATAACATTGCTGCAGAGGAGGCAATAAAAACATTGAAGGAAAAGATTGCATTTGCAGTTAAACCCGATGACGATGAGACACTGAAGAAGATTGCAATTACCGCAATGAACAGCAAGGGCGTCGGGCTTTCCAGAGAGAAGCTGGCAGAAATTGCAGTTAAGGCAGTGAAATCTGTGATTTCAACGAAAGACGGTAAAATCACATTCGATCCAGGACACATAAAGATCGAGAAGAAGCATGGAGGCAGCATCGAAGACACAGCGTTGATTGACGGCGTGCTGATCGACAAGGAGCGGGCGCATCCCAAGATGCCAACCATAATTAAAAACGCGAAGATTGCACTCATCAACGCTGCTCTGGAGATAAAGAAAGGAGAATTTGATACGCATATCCAGATAAGAGACCCGAGCAAACTTCAGATGTTCATCGATGAAGAGCAGAATGCACTCAAGAGAAAGGTGGACATTATAAAGAAGAGCGGGGCAAATGTGGTATTCTGTCAGAAGGGAATTGATGATGTAGCACTTCACTTCATGGCGAAGGAAGGCATATTTGCGATAAAGCAGATGAAAGAATCAGACATGGTCAAGCTTGCCAGAGCAACAGGTGCAAGAATTGTCACAGCTCTTGATGACCTTTCAGAGAGCGACCTGGGCAGTGCTGTCCTCATCGAAGAGAAGAAAGTGGGCGACTCAAAGATGACTTTTGTCACCGGGTGCAAGAATCCGAAATCCGTGTCCATTCTGATACGAGGTGGCACTGAGCATGTGGTAGCGGAAATCGAACGCTCACTGAATGATGCAATAAGAGTTGTCGGCGTGGCACTTGAGGATGGCCTTGCAGTTGCTGGTGGTGGTGCAACCGAGATTGAACTCGCACTCCATCTGAAGGACTTCGCACCCAAGGTCAGTGGAAGGGAACAGCTGGCAGTCGAGGCATTTGCAAGGGCGCTTGAGGTAGTCCCGTGGGCACTTGCAGAGAATGCTGGACTTGACGCAATAAACATACTCATCGACCTCAGAGCATCACACGAAGCAAAGAAGGGCAAGACAATGGGTGTTGATGTGCTGGCTGGCAAGGTCTCTGACATGCTCAAACTGAATGTGATTGAGCCCGTGCGTGTGAAGACGCAGGCAATTCACTCAGCGACAGAATCTGCAGTGATGATTTTGAGAATCGATGATGTCATCGCATCGAAGAAGTCCGAACCACCCAAAGGCGGAGCTCCCGGCGGGGGCATGGGTGGAATGGGCGGCATGCCAGAATACTAAAAAACTTTAATCATACTTTTTATTTTTATGCGAAAACAGCAGATCGAAATATTACTTTCTAAAATTGAGGACATTTCTGAGCCAGATGCATCGCTTGAGCAGTATTCTACACCTGCTGGAATTGCAGCAGAGATTCTGTATCTGGCTGTTGCAATGGGAGATATTGCGGGAAAGCGTGTCATAGACCTGGGTTGTGGAACAGGCACATTTGCAATCGGTGCAGCTCTGCTCGGTGCATCCGCAGTGGGTGTAGATATCGATGAACGCATGATTCAGCTTGCTAATAAGAATGCCTCAAAACTTGGAGTGGAGGTAGAATTCAGAACCGCAGATGTTAAGGATGTCAGTGGTAGTTATGATACTGTAATTCAGAACCCTCCATTCGGGTGTCAAAAGCGACATGCGGATATTCCATTTATCGAAAAAGCGATGGAAATCGGCAATGTGCTCTATACAATTCATCATGCAGAAACGGAAAAATTTATAGAAGGGAAACTCTTGAATACGAATTGGTGTATCACCCATCGTGAAATGTATGTGTTTCCCATAAAACATCGATTTAAATTTCACACAAAGATGGAACACACGCAAAATGTGGTGATGTTCAGAGCAGAGAGGTTGAAAAAATGTACAAAAGCGTAGTAATTCCGGGTGAAGAAATCGGGACCGCTGAAGAGTTTATTTGCGGATATGGAACATTCGAACGGGATGGAAAGATATTTGCCAGCATTGTGGGAGTGTTGAAAATCGACGAGAATGAGAGGCGTGCAGACATAATCCCCATAAACCCGCCTCCAATAATAAGAAGAAACAGTACTGTATATGGAGTGATCGAAGATATTAAACCTGCAATGGCAATTGTAGATGTGGTGTCCGTGGACAACAAACTGCGGGAGATTGCAGGCACCACACAGGGTACAATCCATGTATCCAAGATCTCACAGAAGTATGTGGAGAATGTGGGAGCCATGCTGAGAATCGGGGACATCGTACGCGCAGGTGTACTCCAGTCCTCGCCAACACTCCAGCTTTACATCAGTGCTGAACATCTTGGAGTAATAAAGGCATACTGTATCAAGTGCCGTAAGCCACTTATAAGGAGGGGCGAGACACTTTATTGCGAGAACTGCGACCGTGTGGAGACCAGAAAGATAGCAAATGACTACGGTCAGATTATCCCGGAATGGGAGAAAAAGGCATAGCACACAAATCCGCCATAGGTTTAATCTAATAAAATCAGTAACCTTATATTCTCCTATTTATTCTACTCTTGTGTGAATTTAGATGGATACGGATATTGAATTACAGCCATACGAAACATTGCTGGGAAATATAAAGATGCACCGCATTGCAATGCTAAAACTCTACATTGGAATTATACTTGCAATCACCATGATTGTGCTCTTTGTTATTTCCTCGGGTGTAATGCTCAGAGATATCCGGAACAATTATGATGCACTGTTACAATTAGAAATAATTACAATCCTTACACTGTGTCTTGGCGTTGTACTCTATTCTCTCTCCTTTTCGTTTCTCAAAAAGTACCTGGGCTTGAGAATATTCGGGTATATCTGGGTGATTGTACTTTCCTTCGTTGTCTCAATATGTGCAGTTGCAGCACTTTATGAGGAGTTCCTCCGCTCGTTTCCAGAACCCTGGTGGTCAGAAATTCTTGGTGAACAGTTCAAGCTCTCCTCGCTCTTCTTTGTCATTTTTTTGCTGGTGCTGAGCAGCATCCTCTACAAAATATCACACCTGGTTGCAAAGGATTATCGCCTGCCAATTATAACCGCATCCATCACGATGGGTGTTGTGAGCCTTATTACACTCCTGCCAAAACTTGAGTTTCTTTACAGTGCCACCACACGAAATCAGGCATTTCTTCTACTCACTGCACTCACAATTGTATATGCTGCGCTCTCTGCATTCTACCTGGCTTACGGGGGAAAGATGCATGTGTTAATCACAAATCAACGGTTGATTCTATCAGAAACATTTTTGAGCACGAAGTATACGGAACAACCATACAACCAGATTTTGAAGGTAAGCTACAGTCAGACATTTCTCGGGAGGAAGTACAACTACGGAAATCTGGTAATTGAGACAGGCAGATGGGTGCGGGTAGGAGGAAAAACAGTAATGCTAAAAAATACCACGGTGCTTCCTGCGGTGGAAAATCCAGTACTTGTGAAAAACACACTCATGGCTCTTGCAAACGCAAGGGTTGCGCTGCCCCAACAAACAACTAAACAGGAAACGGGTGGAAGCCAGTTTATTGAACAGAAGACAAAAACTGCGGAATTCAGAGAAGTGACGCCCGCTCAGAAACCACTCCCGAAATTTTGAGTGAGAACATGCTCCAGATATTTTTTGTCATTTTTTTAATCGCCTCACCTTTTCACGGCATCTGCAGTGACACAATGCAAGATGTGCAGGGCAGTACCGCTGGTACTGATATTCGCATACATTGCACGATTGACATGTACAATTTCACAGATTTCAGCATAACCACGAAGATTGAGATAAGGGCGGTGAATCTACACGAAATTAACAGTACGCTTCCTGAGCAGTACATATACGCTGACCAGATACGAGAAAACATTTCAAACGGAGTGATAAATATTTCACAGATAGAGCGTGCATATGTGAGGAAAATTGTCGACAATATCACGCAGTATTTCACACAGAAATTTGGCACAAATTATACAGCATCACAGGAGTGGGACCGCGGGACACTAACACTTCCCCCAGCTCCGCCAGTTGAGGAACCACCGCTCATATATTATGTAAACTACACGCTCCGCCAGGATTTAGGAGATGGCGTGGATACCGAACTCATTGTGGGCTTGCTTAACGCAGGCGCTTCCTATACCCAGCATTATAACAGCATGGACTTGAAATACCCATCAGCGATAAATCTCACATTGCCTGAGGGTGTCATTGTGAAGGGATTCCCATTCCCAACAAATGGCACATGGCTGCGGAGACATTACTACACCTGGAATGCCAGCTCATCAGTTACGCTTGAACTCACGGGCGCATACGCAAAAAAATACAGTGCCCCGGATGTGGCTATATCTGTGGTAATTGATATGCACACACTCGCAAACATAAATGGCAACGAATATCTCTACACCTCGGTAAATATTTCCGCAGATATGCGTGTGATTGAAGTGCCAGACTCACTGAAGACAAACTTTCCATCTGGCTTTAAAATGGATTTTGTATGTGCGGATGCAGTCCGCTTAATAATTGCGAAGAATATTGTGAATCTCTCATACATATACGATGTGTTGAATGCCACACTGGAATATGGAAAGGAAAATCTTGCTGAGATGTTTGGACAGCGCATTGAGTTCAAAACTGGAGAAATCGTTAACACTACATGGGATGAAAATCGCTTTGAGATGGACAGCTCACCACCCATCTCGTTTTCAGTCACTGGAAATAGCACCCTCGATTTTGGCACATATGTGAAGAATTACAGGCAGTCCCTTGCGCTTACATACTCATACTCACTCAACCTTCTGGCAGTCACTGGTTTTAACATCACATACACAATCATATTTCCTAAAAATATTGAAATTGTGAGCGTGGAATGCAATGCACCACACTGGCAGCACTACATCAAAGGCAGAGATGCGGTGTCAGTCAATATCACGAATTCGAGTGAGATGCTGCGCATCCTTATCAGAATTAGCTTTGATATAGATTTTGAACGCATGTATCCGTTTATCGTGCTTCTTGCAATTCTCACAGGTATCTGGATTGGTGTATCAATCCTTGCACATCGAAAAAAGAGGGAAGAACATGAAGGGTAAATTTATCACGATTGAGGGCATAGACGGCACTGGTAAAAGCACACTTGTAGCAAATCTTGCGCAGTTTCTCTTGCGTGAGGGCTACGATGTGGTTGTTACTACTGAGCCCACAGACACATGGCTGGGCAAGAATGTAAAGCGTGGATTTAACGAACCAATTTCTCCATTCACGGAATGTTTCCTGTTTTCTGCAGACCGCTGTGAACACACAAAATGGATAAATGAAGAGCTGGAAAAGGGAAAGATTGTGCTCTGCGACAGGTATGCAGATTCCACATACGCATACCAGGGTGCAGCACTTGCGTCACATATTCCCGATGCAGTGAACTGGCTTATTGAAATAAGTAAGTACATTGTGCGGGAACCGGATGTGACAATATTACTGGTAGCGCGGGCAGAGGTTGTGCTCGGAAGGATTGAAAGCAGGGCAACTCTCACGAAATTTGAAAAATGTGCGTACCTGAAAAAGGTTGAGGAGATATACCTTCAACTCGCAAAACGGTATGAACGAATAAAGGTGATTGATGCGGAGCAGTCAGCAGAACAGGTTTTTGAGCAATCAAAGCAGATTGTGCTTTCCTGCATTGAGTCCCGGAATAGAATGGGGTGAAGGCATGCAGAACTACAAAATAATCCAGGATTGTGTGCACCGTAACATAAAACTTGATGCACTCAGGAAGGATTTGCTGGAACTGCCGGAATTACAGCGACTTGCAAATATCAAACAACTCGGACTGGCGTATCTGGTTTTTCCCGGTGCAAATCACACACGGCTGGAACACGCAATAGGAACTTCCTATGTAGCATCACGAATTGCAGACGCACTGAACCTGAATCCAGAAGAGAAAAAAATCGTGAGCGCGGCAGCACTGCTCCATGATGTGGGGCACGGACCATTTTCACACACGCTCGAGAGTGTGCTGTACAGAACGCAGGGCGTAGAACACATGGATATAACGAAGGGAATTATCACCGGCGATTATGATGTAATCGGTGAAGACATCAGGAAGGTACTCGGAGAAAAGCAATTGCGTGTGCCAGATGTACTGGAACATCATGGGGTGAAACCTGAAGAGGTGGCAGAACTTGTGAAGGAAACGAGCCATGTATTTGACTGGGAAAATCTCACATATGCGGGAAGCAAGCGCAGGTATCTGAACGAGATAATTCATGGTCCGTTTGACGCAGACCAGGTGGACTACCTGCTGCGCGATGCATACTATACCGGTGTGGCGCACGGTACAATCGACTTCGATCGATTGCTCAATACAATTCAGATTGAGGATGGAAATATATGCTTCAATAAGAAGGGCGTAAGTGCAGTTGAAGGCATGCTTGTTGCCCGTGGTTTGATGTACTCCTCAGTGTACTTTCACAAAACGGTAAGAATTGCAGAAACAATGCTCTCCAGATGTGTTGAGAGAATCCGTGATTTCGAGGTGAATGTACAGAACTTCGTAGATGCACAGCTTCTGGAATACCTTATACGAAAAAACGAGAATGCGAGAAAAACGGTGCTTGCAATAAGATTCAGGAAACTCTTCAAGAAAGTATATGCAAAGAACCGCAGTGAGTTGAGCGACGAGCAACGCGAAGCCCTGTACGAAATTACAAAGGACTGGGAAAAGCGAAAAATGATGGAGGAAAAAATCGCACGCATGGCACATGTGCCAGAGGAGACGGTGATTATCGATATTCCACTGCCAGAACTTCTTATTTCCGAGCCGAGAATTGATAAGACGGATGTAAAAATTATCTGGGAAGGAGGACATACGAAGCTTTCGAAGATAAGTCCGATTGCGGAAGCAATGAAGATAAGAAATGTAGTTGACTGGGTTGTGATGGTTTCCACACCTGAAAAGCATCGCAGTGATGTGGAGCAGGTTGTAGAGAAGGCACTCTACGGGTAACCTCTATACACCGACTCTATTGCAGAACCCCGCAATGATACAGTGTCTGCAATCAGGTCTAACTGGTTTGCATACCTTTTTTCCATGTTGTACAAACAGATAATTGATGTGCTTCCAGAGTGGTTTAGGTATTATTTTTTTCAGTTCCTGTTCGGTCTCCAGCGGATTGTCAGTTTTCACAACGCCCAGTCGATTTGAAATTCTGTGCACATGTGTGTCCACCGGTAGTGCATCCCTTCCAAAACCAAACACGAGCACACAGTTTGCGGTCTTTTGACCCACACCAGGCAGTGAGAGTAATTCCTCAAGTTTGTCAGGAACCACCCCCGAATAGCGATTCAGTAGAATTCTGGCCACCTCTATAATTTTCTTTGCCTTGACATTGTAGAAACCAACTGGTTTGATAAGCCCTGCAACATCTTCTACATCTGCATGCGCAAGTGCATGAATATCTGGATATACTTTGAATAGTGCCTCTGCCTTCGGATAGGTAATTTCATCCTTTGTACGCTGCGAGAGTATTGTTGCGATTAAAACCTTAAATGGCTCACCATAATGTCCTGCGGTGCCATACGCATCCATTAAAATTTCAACAACCTTTGACCAATCAATACTGGCATTCTCTGCGACCACTTCCTTTTTCACATGATTAAAGAAGGCAATTGCATCTCCAGCCAGATAAACAGAACCACAGATACAGTACACACCAGAACTGGAAAGCGTTTTCCTGAACGCATCTTCCCTGCTCATTATCTCGACCTTTGAAAAATATCGCCGTGCAATCCTTGCAAGTTTTTCTGGTTTTTCTGCTCTTGGAGAATCTGGTTCCGTAATTATTATCTCCTGGCCAAGTTTTGAGAGTACGCTCAATATCTGTGCCTTTTTCTTGTCCTTGAACACACCAAATACAAACTTAACAGATGTGTAATCCTCTGCAAGCGCCTCCACGAGTGCCTTTGCACTATTCGGGGTGTGTGCACAATCTACAATTACATCTGGATTTCTGTGCACGAGGTCGATTCTTCCGCGCCACACCGTGTTTCTCAGCCCTTCCCGTATTGCCTCCTCCTCAATACGGTAAATTCCCAGGTTTTTTATGCAGAGCACTGCGAGAGCAGCGTTCCAGAGCTGAAATCTGCCGTTAAGCGAAATATCCAGATTATTCATTTCCCAGTTGCGGTACTTAATCGAGAACCTGCGCCGCCCTTCCTCCCTGACTACTGCATCTTCCAGTGCAACTAGCGTTGCATTTTTCTCAGCAGCTACCCTGGAAATCACCTTCAATGCCTTACCCCTTGCACCTGTAACCACTGGCACATTCGGTTTGATAATACCTGCCTTCTCATGCGCAATTTTTTCAATGGTCCTGCCCAGCACATTCGTGTGTTCGAGTTCAATATTCGTAATCACACTGCAATCCGGGAAAACTACATTTGTTGCGTCTAACCTGCCTCCAAGCCCAACTTCAATGACCGCACAATCCACATGCATATCAGCAAAATACTTGAACGCCATGGCAGTTGTAAACTCAAAAAATGTGACCTGCTTCGTACAGTCATCCTTGACCATGTCATCGACATGCTTCTGGATTATCTCATAGTACTTAACCACATCCTCTTTTGTGATCTGGGAGCCGTTTATCACAATGCGTTCCGTAAAATCCACAAGGTGCGGTGAGGTATATAGCCCGGCTCTGATGTTGCTCGATTTAAGAATGGAATGCAGAAATGCACATACTGAGCCCTTGCCCTTGGAACCACCTACATGAATGGCATGAAATTGCCGCTCCGGGTTACCAAGTTTATCAAGTAAACACTGAACATTGTTCAGATTTAATTTTGTTCCGAATCTTGTAAGTCCATATATCTTTTCAAGAATTTGTGCATACTCCATTCTTTCACTTGTTCTCAGAGCTTCTGTTTTTCGAGAATGAGTGCTCTAAGCGATTCTATACTCGTCTTTATTTCATCCACCGTGTGTGCAATGTTTTCAACTCTCCGTGCGAGTTCAAGGTAGTTCCTCTGCAGATTCTCGATGCGGTTATGTGTTTCAATTGATGTAAGGTCGATGTGCTTGTTGACTCCCTTTAACACTACATCTATCCGCTCCTCAAAACTCTTAAAGTCCTTAAGTTCTGTAGCTATTCTGTCAACAATTTGATTTATTTCACCTGCAGATACCTGTGTGCCTGGTGCAGGTGCATGGAGTGCAGTTTGTACCGCTCCAGTTCCTTCAGTGCTGAGTTTGTCCACAATTTCAGATATCTCATTCAGTTTTCGCATGTTTTCGCTGATGAGTAATCTTACCTGCGTGCTCACCTTAAATGTATCCGCAACATCCTTGCTCAGCGTCTGTGTTAAATTTTTTGTCTCCAGTGCCTGTGCACCAATTGCCTCCGCAGTTTTTCCAATCGTATCATTAATCGTCTTTTCAAGGTTTTTATTCAATTTATCAAAACTGGCATTAATCAATTCAACCATCTGCTCGTAGTTTTTCTTTTCCGCTGTCTCAAGTTCGTCCTTCAGTTTGGGAACGATGCCGTTAATTTCCTTGTTCACATTCTCAATTTTAGCCCCCATTTCCTTGTAAACCGTATTTGTCGTTGTGAGTATGTAATTAAATCCGTTCTCACTGGATTCGTTCAGCGTATCCAGTGCAGTGAGCATAAGGTGCAGAATCCAGTGCTCCCTGCCCTTTGTGTGTGACAGTATACCCTTATCTAATCTGTCTCGAGCATCCTTGTCCTTAAGAAGTTCCGTGATTGTCCTGACCACTTCCATTCTTATCGTGTTTTTCTTTGTTTCTGGCATATTCATTCACCGACTTTAAATTACCTCGTCTACTTCTCGTTCGATGAGATTAAACTGAGATGGCTCCATTGTAGATGGATTTATCGGTATAAGGAGCATTGCACTGTTAATTGCAATCTGGTCCTTCAATGACTGTATGAAACGAAGCACGGTAATAAAATTGTTATTGGTGATGAGATACTCTATACCATCCAGGAGTATTACCGCATCCTTGTTCTTTGAAATAAATTGCTCAAGCATCAAACTCAGTTTCTCCATGTCCTTTGGCCTTACTGCGTTCTCCTTACCCACATTTGAAAGCCAGATGATTGGTACATCCGCAAGTTCATACTTCTGTTTCACTTTTTCAGGATAATCTCTGGTTACGCAGATGACATTTGCACGCACTTTATTCATATAGTCCTTCAAATACATGTACGCCTTGTCAGAGCGTTCGCATTTGATTATGTAAGCGTATCCCTGCCTTAACTCAACATTTTTCTCTTCCATTTTTGCACCACCAGGTATCTGTGCAGGAACATTTTCCGGCGCCTTCTCAACCTTTACTTCTTCCTCACGGACAGAGACGGGCGTCGGAGGAGCTACTTGCCCCACACCCGCCTCCGCTAAGAATGAGAGAATTCTTCGAGCTAAATTTTCACCAATTGTTGGCATTCTGGCTAAATCTTCAAATTTTGCACCCGCCAGCTGTTCCACACTTCTGTAACCTGCATCAAACAGTGCCCTTGCCTTGGATGGCCCAAGCCCTGGAATAGTGTATTTTGTCATCATTAACTTTACAAAGTTTTCTTTTTCCCGTTCCAGGTTTTCTCTCGAGATTCCAGGCGGTTGTGCTTTTTCTTTTGGCAGCTCAGGAGTTTTTTCAGGAGATGCTGGCTTTTCAGGCATACTGCCTTCTGCCGTGACCTCCTTCTCCGGTTCCCTCTTTTCTTCCGTTGTTTCTACACCGGGTTCCGCTGGTTTTTCTTCTGCACGCACTTGTGGAGTTCTGAAATATGCTACAATCTTTCTTGCAAAGGTCTTGCCAATGCCCGGAATCCCCTGCAACTCCTCAGCTGTTGCAGCGCTCAATTTTTCTATGGAGATAAAGCCAGCATTAAATAGAGCTTTGCCACGCTCATATGTCATGCCAGGTATTGCCATGAACTTTTCAAGCGTGCTTTTGAAGTAGAGCGGTGTGATGCCGATGATAAGTGCAGCATTGCTCAGATTCCACTCAACCACATAATCTCCATAAGCTTCTCCACTCACAAATTCGAGGTTTCTTGCATTAGTCATCTTTTTGATATCTTCCGCACTTTCCTGGAGCATGCTCTGAAGCGTGTCATCTGTAGCCACATACACATCGATGAAATCGTCGATATCCAGCTTCATCTCTTTACGCATTTCCTGAATCATTCTCGCAAAGTTTCTGATTACTGAATGCTTCACAAGGTCGTCACTGAGATTCAAGTCAACATAGACCACGCCACCCGTAATCTTGCATGAGACAACCTTGTCTGGCAGTTTTGTGTTGAATGTCACCATATTCGGCAAAATTCGCACAAGCTGGCCTTCAATTCCCAGTGTGTACTCGCCCCGTTCAATTCCCTCCTTAACTTTTTTAGCAGATTGTAATTTCAGCAGGTGTCCAATCTTGCTTGCCCATTGTCTGTATACAAGACCTATCGCATTTTGATTCGGCACAACCTCGAGAATGAGGGCATCCCAGTCCCTGCCCGGCGGTAAAATCTCTGTAACACTGGCGTTGATTAACATCTTTATTATTTTTTCACAGTTTTTAATTGCTTCAAATGTCTCATCCTTTTCAGCTTTAAGCACAACCTTTTTTAGAGGCACACGGAGTGGAAAGCCCTCTCTGCTCCGTATTTCACCCACACCACGAACAATTTCCAGTGCAATTTTCATCGCATTCTCAATTTTTGGGTCAATAAGCAACTTGTTTGCAGTGGGATATCTCTCAAAGAACACACTCTCATGTTTGCCAGAAATCCCGAGATAGATTTCCTCAGAGATGTGCGGTGCAACTGGTGCAAGCATCTTTGCAACACGCACAAGTGCCTCGCTAAGCACATAATACGCTGCAAGTTTTTCATGTGAAAGTCCACGGGTCTTCACACGCTCCTTTATCACCTTTATGTACACCCTGCTCAAATCCTCTTTTATGAATCTCTCAATATGTTTCCATGCCACATCGTACCTGTATTTTTCCACGGCATTCTGAACATTCTGGTTGAGGTTCTCAAGCCGTGATAGTAGCCATTTGTCCTCAAACAGTAAATAGTCACGGACAATGTCCTGCGAAATTTCTTTCGGTTCAAATTTGTCAAGTTCCATATAATTCGAGGCAAACACTGCAACATTCCAGAGCATTCGAAGTGTTCTGTGTATTCCACGAATCCGCTCCTCGCTGTACACCATGTGGACCCATGGAGCTCGTGATGCGAGGTAAATCCTGAGTGCATCATATCCGTATTTCCCTGCAAGCGCCCTGGGTGTCTCAATTCCCGGGGAAACATTTGTTATCGGGTGATGTGTGCCATCTACGATATTCCCGTGGGCGAACACTGAACGAAATGGTGTTTTGTCAAATGCAATCAAGCCCAGCACCATCTGCGAGAAAAACCAGGCATTTGTTTGTGCAATTGCCTCAACGATGATGTTAGGTGGCCAGTACTTGTTGAACACACCATCTTTTCTTGGATACTCTAACGATGCCCAGGAGGCAGCACCAGTTTCAAAAGCTACATCCAGCGTGTGCTCCACACGCATCATTGTTTTCCCACATTTTTCACATTTGAAAGTAACCCGGTCAATCCATGGAATGTGCAGGGACATTCCTTCAGTATATCCTTCTCCTTTTTTCAGACCTTCGATTGAGTCAACCACCTTTACATTTCCGCACTGGCATTTCCACACAGGCAATGGAATTCCCCAGTACCTCTGTCTCGAAATGCACCAATCCCTCACATTTGAAATATAATCGTACATGCGTCCGGTGCCAACCCACTCTGGAATCCACTTAACGCCCTCAGTCATTTCGAGCAATCGGTCATGCATGCTTTCTGTTCGTATAAACCACTGCTTCGTTGGAATATATATGAGCTGAGAACCACAACGCCAGCAGTATCCTGAGCGGATTTCCTCCTCCTGTTCTGCATACAGAACTTCTCCGTCTCTGAGGTCCCTTATGATGAGTGAGTTTGCATCGTCGAACTTGAATCTGGCGTACTTATTGATTATTTTAGATGTAAATGTTCCATCAATTTCTAACGGTGTGAATACTGGTAGGCCATATTCCTGCCCTATTTCAAATTCTGCAATACCCATTCCCGTGGACACCCAGAGGGCACCAGAATGCTCTGGATGCACTCTCTTGCTGGTCACAATTTTATGTACCCACTCCCCTTTCACTTCCTGGTGATATGGCATTTCAATAAGAAGTGGAGGTATGTACTCAAGTCCCTTCAATGTTTCTCCTTTAATGGTTTCCAGAGTTTCAGTACTGGTGAATTTCTCCAGTGCAAGCACCTTATCAATTGTCTTTGCACATGAAATAAGTATGTATTCCTCATCATCTTTCTTCACTTTAACCCGCACATAATCCTCTTCGGGATTTACTGCGATTGCCATTGCACCGGTTACCAGCCATGGATGTGGCGTCCACACGAGAATGAATTCGTCACTCCTCGTCTTGAGTGGTGCCATCACATACACACTACTTGCCTTTACATTTCTGTATTCTACCTCGTTATCTGAGATTGCAGTTTCACATTTTGGGCACACTGGCACAACGCGTTCCTGCTCCACCATCATGCCGCGTTCGTATGCCCTTGCAATACTCCACCACACGGATTCGATGTACGCATTGCTTGCAGTGACATATGCATTCTCCCAGTCAAACCAGATACCCATCTGCTGATATTCATCAATCATCTTTTTTACATTCTCGGATGTGAATTCTCTGCACCTTTCAATGAATTTTTCAATACCATAGTTTTCAATTTCATGCTTGCCTTTGAGCATAAGTTGCTGTTCAAGCATCAACTCGATAGAAACGCCGTGCATGTCAAATCCAGGTTTTGCAAAAACATTGTATCCATTCATCAAGTTATACCTTATCAAAATGTCTTTCAGCACCTTATTCCGTGCATGACCCACATGCACAATACCCGTTGCAAACGGAGGGCCATCTAGAATAAACAGATTTTCTCCATTTTCCCTGCTCTTTCGGAGTTTCTCAATGACCTTATTCTCTTTCCAGTACTTGAATATTTTTAACTCAATTGCCTGAGCATTAAACTCTTTTTGGATACCTCTAATCATTCCTCTCTACCTTTCTTTCGGTTTAGTGCATTATTATAGCCAGAGATTATATTTGTGTCTACTGCTTTGCACCACGCTCTTTGGATTTAGGTCGCAGTCCGGTATAGCCACACTTTCTACATCTTGTTGCTCTCACCGGATTTCTTGCACTGCATCGCATACAGATTTTTTTGTTTAGCATACGCTCTACTGCCTCTGGGAATGGCATAGTTACACCACATGCGGTATATTTAGCACAGTATTTAACTCTTTCTTACGTGTAATGTCAACCGCCATCGACAACATAGTATGGTTGGGCATGGACACTACCACTTCCGCATGCATATAAACACGGAGCGGAGCGATGAATACTCCTCGCTCGATGCTAACCTTTTCCCGCAGAGACCGTGTCCCAGTACAATGTTACTCCATCAACCTGACTTTCCCCTCTCCTCCATGCACTCCCTTATCCGCATCACCCAGTGTGCATTGCCAATGCGTTCAAACCATGCCAGAGCTTTCCCCAGCATCTCCGCATCTCTCTTTGCTCTCCCGTACTCGTAGCAGGTTTTGTAGTAATCACTGTCATGTTTCTTGATTTCATCGTATATCTCCAGTGCACGGGCAAAGCAATCAAGTGCCTTTTCCTTATCATCAAGTGCCAGGTGCAGTTTACCATACACCCTCCATGCAGATGCCTCAGCCCACCTCATCTCGTGTTTCTGTGCCAGTTCCATTCCCGTTTCAAGGTGTTCTTTGCATGCATCGGTTTTCCCTGACTCAAGAAAAATCTCCGCCAGGGAAATAAGGGAACCGACAACTACCCGTGTATCTCCGATTTTCTGGCTTATCGAAAGGGATTTCTGATGGTATTCCTGTGCCTTCTCAAAGTCGCCTTTTTCAAAGTAGACATCACCGATGGTACCGGATGCGTAGACCACAGTTTGAATATTTCCGATTTTTCCTGCGATTGTCAACGCCTTCATAAGATTTTCCAGTGCACGCTCATACGCGCCCATATCATTATACATGCTTCCGATGTTCTCGTATGAAAGTGCCACGCCAGACATATCTCCGATTTTCTCCTTCAAGTCAAGAGATTTTTTATAGAATTCCATGGCTTTTGAGTATTCCCCCATCCCATTGTGGATAACGCCAATGTTGTTATAAACTGTTCCAATTCCCTGCACATCACCTATCCTCTCATATATTTTTAGAGCCTTCTGGTAATACTCCAGTGCAATCTCTGGGCTACCTTTATCATCATAAACTAGACCGATATTATTGTAAGAGTGCGCCATGCCTCTTATATTCCCGATTTTTTCGTTGATTTTCAAACTCTTCTGGAGATATTCCAGTGCCTTATCGTACTCTCCACGGTACCAGAAGCATACGCCAATTCTATTATACGCATTTGCAATGTCCTTCTCATCTTTAAGCAACCCAAGTGCCTTTTCTTCGCATTCAATTGCAAGGTTGTAATCGCCTTTCCGCTCGTAAATCCATCCCTCCAGTGAGTGCAATCTTCCGAGTTCTGCACGGGAATTCTGTGCCAGTTCAATTCCCGCCTTTACTTCCTCCATTGCATGCTCGTAATCTGTTTTGTTGACATACATCTCTGCACGCCGTCTGTGTATCCTTGCCCGCTCCACACCGCTCGTGTGCGGCAGAACTTCTCGCAGGTAGCTCAGCGCTTCATCGTATCTGCCTTCAAGGTCAAGCACATCCACAATCGCATGGCAAACCTGGAGTTTTATTTCTGAGTATGTTTCACCAAGTGCAGAAAGTACTGCGTTGTAGATTTTCAATGCCTCCTCGTTTGCATACTTCTTTTGTGCCAGCTTTCCTGCAGTCAGCCCGTACTCAATCACCTTTGCATTGTTTCCTGCATGCCAGTAGTGCAGTACCATTTCTCCAGTGCACTCCATGCTGCCTTTTCTGTATGCCTCCTCCAGATTCCTTGCAATCGCATCGTGGTATGCAGTTCTCAACTCCTCTGGCAGTTCTGCATACAGCACCTCTCTGATTTTTGCGTGCTCAAATCTGTACCTGTCCTTTAGCGACACAATTATATGATGCTCCCGCTCGATGTTTGCCAGCATTTTCAACACCCGCATCCTCGTGCTCTCCGTGATGTTTGCCAGAATTTCCGATGTGAACACCTCGCCAATCACACTTGCAGCATCCAGCAGTTCCCTTTCTTCCCTCCCGAGTTTCCGTATCCGCCTCAATATCACATCCTGCACTCTGGTCGGGATTTTTGCAACATCGCTTCTGTACCTCCATTTCCCGTTCTCATACCACAGTGCATTTTCCGCATACAACTGCTTCAGCACTTCAAGCACAAATAAGGCATTTCCCTCACTCTGTGCATAGATTTCCTCCACAAATTCCTGCTCAACTTCGGAGCCAAGCACACTGGACACGAGGGCAGTGCATTGTGCCATGTCAAACCGCTTCAGCTCAATGCTCTCAAGGATTTCCTCCCTGTTCATAATCTCCAGTGCATCCTTAAGTGCACCACCGAGTTCCTCGCTTCGATATGTGCCGATGATGAGCACTCTCTGCCTTCTCGTGTTCCTTGCAAGGTAGTGAAGCAGGGCAAGTGATGCACTGTCCGCCCACTGCAAATCATCGACAAAAAGAACTACTGGCTGAATTTCGGATTTTCGCTGGATTGCACGAAGCACATTCTCAAGTATGTTCCCCTGCCGTATCTTCGGGTCATCTGAGTAGTCAATGCCCTCGTACTTGCCAGTGTTGAATAACTCGGTGATTTCCGTTTCAATTGCTCTCACCTTTGTCTCATTCTCATGCCAGCGTTCATCAAGTCCATGCTCATTCTCGAATTTCTGTATAATCGCACGCATGTCCGTGATGAGATACTCGTTCTCTCTGCCAGTTGTGAGTGCAACGAGATTCAACGCTCTGCCAGGAACATTCACGATGCTGAATGTGCCGTGCACAAGGACTTGCACATCCTCCTTTACCTCGCCTTGCTTTATCTGGCTCAGCGAATCCGTGATAAAGGTTTTGACTGCGGTGAGCATTCCCATGAATATGTCCGTGTCAATGCTCTCCTTCCGTTCATATTTTGCACCCACAATGCCACCCTTTGTCACCGCATACACCGCCTCGAGTTTTGGCGGTTTTTCCTGCAGAATCAAGTGCTCCAGATTTGCCTCGCTGAGCATGGGAATGATTGGCGTGAATGGCATCACATGCTCTGGCAGGCACTGGGCACGAAGGCACTGGCAGTTATGTTGCGTTACATAACTCAGGAACTCCTCAACCAGCCGTGTCTTGCCAACTCCGGACTCGCCTGCGATAAAAACGGTGGAGCCAGTACTATTTAGCATTGCCTCGAGTTTTTGCTGAAGCAATCCAAGTTCTCCCTGCCTGCCAACAAATGCAGGCGTGTAGTTGAAGTGCATGTTTGCGGTATTGTGTGCGTGTATTTATGGGTATCTAACTGTAATGTCAACCGACATCGATAACATCGTAGCGTTGGGCAGGAATACCACAGATGCCCATATAACCAGGTGAGAAATAACTGAGCAAAAAATGTTACCATATCAAGTTGACTTTACATTACGCACACTGAAAACATGCAGATTACAAAGCCCATGTTCATTCAAAACCCATATGTGTCCAGTCCTAGTTCCGCAATTTTCTGTTTTTTAATACGCCCATTTGCATCGATGCCGCGGATTGTATAGTATTCATCCAGCATCTTTTTGAACTCCGCATGCGTGATTACTCCCTTATCTGGCACTTCTGGTAGCGGTTCATGGAATCTTGCAGGCAATCTATCATCAATAA
>Ga0272448_1001296_pt1 | contig 34220 bp, 33 predicted proteins | sample YNPCB0191_FD_202220 | JGI IMG/M metagenome (GOLD analysis project Ga0272448, IMG submission 202220) | Hot spring sediment microbial communities from Yellowstone National Park, WY, United States - YNP-CB-019-1 | ecosystem: Environmental > Aquatic > Thermal springs > Hot (42-90C) > Sediment...
CCATCGACCAGTTCGAAATGAAAGCGGAAAAGGCCAGGCTTCTGTCCATGCTCCTGTCCGAGCTGAGAGAAGTCTTCGGCGAGGTGGAATACTGGAACCCCTACGACGCCGAAGGCGGGGACCGCTCTAGGCCGCCTCTGGCCGAGCGCTACCAAGTGGTCATCACCTGCAGCGCCCACGACCACGAGGCCTACCTGAAAGGTCGCCCCACTCCAGGACAGGTCGTCATCAAGGCCTCCCTGCCTCCCGAGTCCGCATAGGCTTAATAGCGGGCCCAGGTGCACGTCAAGGACGTTGACCAGCATCGGTTTGGTGGGCGTAGGTGGCTGGGGCAAGAACCACGCCAGGGTCCTGGGCGAGCTGGGCATCCTCAGAGCCGTGTGCGACATCGACGTGGCGAAGGCAGAGCTCCACGCGAAGAGGTTCGGCGCGCACACGTACGATTCCTTGGAGGCAATGCTCTCGTCGGAGCAACTGGACGCTGTGCACGTCTGCACTCCCACTACTACTCACGCCTCCATCGCTAGGAGGGTCCTCGAGGCGGGCCTCCATGTCTTCGTGGAGAAGCCTCTAGCGGCCACCACGGCGGAAGGCGAAATGCTGGCCACCTTGGCCCAAGAGAAGAAGAGGCTGCTTGCCGTCGGCTTCATCGAAAGGTTCAATCCGGCCGTCTCCTACCTGAAAGACCTCGTATCTCAGAAGAAGATGGGGGAGCTCCTGCTGGCGGAATTCCACAGGGAAAGCCGCTGGGGTGGCATCAAGGACGTGGGCATCGTGAAGGACACGTCAGTCCACGACATCGACACGGCGAGGTGGATCTTCGCCGAGGAGCCCACCCAGGTCTTCGCCCGCACGGGCCGCGTCATGGGACAGTTTGAAGACTTCGCCGTCATAATGCTGGGATTCAGTCGGCACCGCTCTGCTATATTGACGGCTAACTGGGTGACGCCCAAGAAGGAACGCACTCTGGAGGCCGTCTTCACGGAAGGGGTTGCCACTGTCAACTTCATCACGCAGGAAGTGCGCATAGACAGCGAAAGGGGGACGGAGATCCCCCGCCTGCAGTCACAGGAGCCCCTCTTGGTCGAAATCAAGTCCTTCGTCAGCTGCATCCAAAAGAACTCCAGACCGCTCGTGGATGGCTGGGACGCCATCAAGACGAGCAAGGTGGCAGAGGCGGCGAGGTACTCCAGCGAACGTGGCCTTCCAGTCTACTTGGAGCTTTGAGCCATTGGACACTATGCTATTGCTTTAAGTTATAAAACGTTATTAGTTAGCGCGAGCCCGAGCATGTCTCAACCATGAGCGAACCTAAGGTCGCCAACTTCGTCAGTCCTAGCGCCAAGCTAGGGAGGAACGTCAAGGTCTGGCACTTTGCCTACGTGGGTTCCGACACGGAGATAGGCGATAACGTCTCCATAGGGTCACTCGCCCACATCGACTACGGCGTCAAGATAGGGTCCAACACGCGCATCGAGGGCTCGGTCTACATCCCTCCCCTCACCATCATAGGCGATGACGTCTTCATCGGGCCCGCAGCCGTCTTCACCAACGACCCTTACCCCATGAGCAAGAGGCTCGTGGGCTGCGTGGTGGAGGATGGCGCCGCCGTCGGCGCCGGCGCCGTCATAAAGGCGGGCGTCAAGATAGGCAGGGGCAGCGTGGTGGCCATGGGCGCGGTGGTTACGAAGGACGTCCCCCCTGACACCGTAGTGGCCGGCGTGCCCGCTAAGCCTCTGTATTCGCGTCGTGTGTTTGACGAGAAGCGGAAGAAATGGGAGTCTCGTTTAGCGCTGTGAGCCGCGCGTAGGCATCCCTCAACAGGTAGAAGGAGTACAGCCATGCACCCATTATGAGCAGCGCCAGCAGGGCCTTGCCCATGGCGTAGGCGAGCTCCACGGAATAGGGCGCACCCTGGGGTGGTGCCAGGGGAGTTACTACCGCAAATATGAGGTAAGCGCTCAGGAGAAGGATCACCCACGAGGCCGCCACTATCACCATCAGGCTCATCAAGACTTTAGGTTTCGCCGGCAACTTCTACGACCACCATACCATCGCGAACGTCGTGCAGGCCAACAGGGCGGCGAATGCTTCAAGGATTAAGAAGGAGCTGACTATGGCCCCTTCGGGCAGCGGCCCCGCCGCCAGCATCATCCTCGTCAGAGTCATGGGGGCGTCCTTCTCCCTGGAGGCCTCCAACTTGAAGTCAGGGGTGAGCTTGACGGGCCTCTTCTTGATCCTCCTGTGCTCAATGAAACCCCTAATGGTCGAAAGGACGAAGAAGGAATTGAGCACGGCCGGTATCAGGGCCACGACTCCCACGATCTCCACTCGCCCCACAATAGCTATCGCGCCGTACGCCGCTCCGATGGCCAAGCTCCCCGAATCGCCGGGGAAGATCCTGGCGGGGTTCCTGTGGAACGGGTAGAAACCGGCGAGCGCCAGGAAGAGGGCAGCCGTAACTGCCACCATCGTCCAGTCTCCCATTACCACGAACGCCAGCAGCAGAGGTATCGAAGCTATGGCCGCGAAACCAGAAACCAAGCCGTTGAAAACGTCGACCATGTTGAAGGTGTTGGAGGTCACGGGGATGGCGATGAGAACGAGCAGTGGATAAATCACGGTGAGCCTCAAGTGCCCTACGAAGGGCAGCACCGGGTGGGGGTTGTAGGTCTGAAGCAGAAGTATCGGAAGGGACGCGGCGAGAAGCAGCCCAACCTTGACGGGCCCACTGAGCGTCCTCATATCGTCCAGCAGCCCGACGGCCCCAGCCACGCAGGCAGCAAGAAGCACGGATGCCACCCTTTCATCCAAAGTGAGGGCGAAGATGGCGACAGCGCTGACTCCGAAGGCCAGCAGCAGGGCGGGCCCACCGGGCCTCGCAACTGGAGGCCGTCCCTCCTTATGGGCATCGGGGACGCACATGCCCCTTCGGCGCAAATATCCGATCGAGCTCCTAGTCAGGATGTAGGCGGCGGGGAGTGCCACAAGTGAAGCGGCGATTTCTGCCCACATGAACTGGTCTTGGCTCGTGAAAGGCTGACGGCGGCGGCGTTAAAAAGCCTTCGTCGTAGGACGCAGCCTCTTGCTATGTTTAAATATGTACCCTCCCTTTCACTTGCGCAGGTTAAATTGAAGCTCAAGGAACTGAGGCCCGATTCGAGAAGGGTCTTCGTCGACGCCACGGTCAAGGAAGTGTCTTCCCCCAGAGAGGTTTCGCTCAAGACGGGAGAAAGGGCCACCGTAGCCGACGTGACCATAGAAGACGACACGGGGACGGCCACATTAACTCTGTGGAACGAAAATGCCACCAAGGTTAAGCCCGGAACGAAGATCAAGGTCGAGAACGGCTACGTGAGCACGTTCAGGGGAGAAATGCGCCTCAACGTCGGCAAATATGGCCGCCTTGTAATAGAGGAGTGATCCGATCCAACGGTTGAAGCCGTTGGCTTATATCGACACTTTCGCGGTCGAATCCGTGGGATTCTTTCATCGTCAGCTTTTCATCGCCCAGAGCCTTTGGCTCGTTCTTCGGCTCGATGCAAGCGGGGTCCCATCGATCACATCGCCAAGCTACCACTAGCCATCTCTGTCTGGCCTTGCGGCCACCTTCTCTTTCCTTTCATCTGCGCCAGCCTCCCCCCACCCATTTCGTTTAATTCCGGATCTGATCTGAGCCTTGTTCGATTGGGGACTATTTGGACGTCCGACTCACTTACGGATGGGCCTGCTCACTTACTTGCTGGCCATCAGGCTTCGTTCCATTGATTCGGCTCAGCATAACGAAGGGCGCTGCATACTTGAAGGCCTCGCTCGCTATCCCGCCCGTGAACAAGCGGGGTGGGCTTGCTTGCGCTCGGCATTTGGTCAAAGCTGTTCAGCATTATTGGGAATCAGTGGCTCCCCCTAATCCAAGTCCCGACAAACTTTAAAAGAGGACTTCTTGAAGCTTCGTAAGGTCGTTCGCCCATGGCGCAAATTGCACGGATAAAGCTTGTCTCGACCAACTTGGAGGACTTGGAGAGGGTCAGCAAGGATATTATGGACTTGGGCGAAAAGACCGGAATCAACGTGAGGGGCCCTGTTCCCCTTCCGACGAAGAAGCTACGCGTTGTCACCCGCAAGGCGCCGTCGGGCCAGGGCACTCATACCTATGATAAATGGGACTTGAAGGTCCACAGGCGCCTGATCGACATGGACGCCAACGAGCGCACCATAGCCCAGCTCACTCGTCTCAGGATACCCGAGTCCGTCAACATCGAAATCAAGCTCAGGACCAAGTAGCTCCCAGAAGCCGCACGCAGTCAAAGGAAACTATATATTTACAAGCATAAAGAACTGCTTGCGTCAGAAAGGTGTCTATTGGTGCTCTTTTCAGCGCAGTCCCTCCTGGGCATCACTTTCGATTCGACTTCCATTTTCTGGCTGGCTCCAGTCGCCGGCATCATCGCCATCATCGTTTCCCTGCTGTTGATGTACAAGATCAGCAAAATGAGCCCCGGCTCCCCCAAAGCCGTCGAAGTGGCCGCCGCGATTCGCTTGGGCGCCTACGCCTTCCTGAGGAGGCAGTACACCACCATCGCCGTCATCACCGCCGTGCTTTTCGTCCTGATGTTCCTTGGGCTGGGGGCGGGAACGGCCTTCGCCTTCCTAGTTGGAGCCGTGGCCTCTCTTGCCGCCGGCTACATTGCGATGGATAACGCCACCAGGGCCAACGTCAGGACCGTGGCAGCCGCCAAGGAGAGCGCCGAAAAGGCCCTTAAGACGGCTTTCTACGGAGGAGCGACCATGGGCTTCGCGGTCGTTGGCCTTTCGCTCCTCGGTGTGAGCCTGCTCTTCCTCCTTTACAGCGGCTACGGCGCCCTCTTCGGCAACCTGAACGTGCAGCAGGCCTCCTCTCTGGGCCGCCACGCTGCAGGAGCAATAGTGGGCATGGGATTTGGCGCCTCTCTCATCGCCCTCTTCGCTCAGCTGGGCGGTGGCATCTACACCAAGGCCGCCGACGTGGGAGCCGACCTTGTGGGCAAGGTGGAGGCGGGGATACCCGAGGATGACCCTCGCAACCCGGCCACCATCGCAGACAACGTGGGAGACAACGTGGGTGACTCTGCGGGTAGGGGCGCCGACCTGTTCGAGTCCGCCACGGGTGAGAACATTGGGGGCATGATCATTGGAGGCGTAATCAGCGCCGCCACCGGGAACCTCGCCTTCCTGATCTTTCCGCTCATAGCACGCGCCCTTGGCATCTTCGCAACGCTGGTGGGCATGCCCTTCGTCAGGCTCAGCGCATCCGAGGCCAAGAGCCCGATGAAGGCGCTGCGAAAGGGACTTCTTGTCACCACAATCGTGGCCGGAATCCTCTTCTTCTTCGCAACAGACATCCTGCTGGGCAACATGTACCTCTACTTGGCCCTTCTTTCTGGCTTGGTTGCCAGCGTAGCTATCGACCTGATCACCGACTACTACACTGGAAGAGACCAAAGGCCCGTCCGCCGCATCGCAGAGGCCAGCCAGACCGGAGTGGCGACCAACATAATCACGGGCTTGGCCGTAGCTCTTGAAACCACGGCCCTTCCCATCGTCGTCTTGGGCGCCGCCCTTCTGGCTTCGTACTACTTTGGGAGCCTCTTTGGAATGGGCAATCCAGCCATAGGGTCCTTCAAGGGGGGCGTCTACGGCACCACTCTTGCGACGATGGGCATGCTGGCCGTCATGGGCATGGTCCTGGCCCTCGATGGCTTCGGTCCGATAGCCGACAACGCAGCGGGCATCGCCGAGATGTCAGGCGACAAAGGGGCCGAAGAGACTATGGAGGCACTGGACGCCGTCGGCAACACCACCAAGGCCCTCACCAAAGGCTTTGCGCTCGGCTCCGCGCTGCTGGCTGCCCAGCTGCTCTTTCAGGCTTACGCCGAGGAGGCTTCGGCCTACTACAACGTGGCTTCCTTCGTCGTGGACGTCTCCAAGCCTGCTGTCCTAGTCGCTGGCTTCATAGGCGCGATGATGCCCTTCCTCTTCTCCGCGCAGGCCATCAGCGCGGTTGGCAAGGCCGCTGGCCAAATGGTGGAGGAAGTGAGGCGCCAGTTCAGGGAGATACCAGGCATCCTCGAGGGGACGGCCAAGCCCCAGTACGACAGGGCCGTGGACATCAGCACGAAGGCGGCTCTGCGCGAAATGGTCTTGCCCGGGCTCCTCGTCGTCATCGTCCCGATCGTCGTGGGCGTCTTCTTGGGCATAGAGGCCGTGGGCGCCCTAGTGATAGGCGCGACTCTTTCGGCCATACCCCTCGCACTGATGATGAACACGGGAGGCGGGGCGTGGGACAACGCCAAGAAGTACATCGAAGCTGGCCACTTGGGAGGAAAGCGCTCTCCAGCTCATCAGGCGGCCGTCGTGGGCGACACCGTGGGGGATCCCCTGAAAGACACGGCGGGACCCAGCCTTCACGTGCTCATCAAGCTGCTCAACACGCTTTCCATAGTCTTCATCCCGCTTTTCGTAAACCTGCTTCACTTGATTTGAGCGTGCTCAACACCATCTCCTGGACTGCTGCGGCCTTCACGGCTCGGCCACCCTAAGGTTTTTATAACGTTCGGGAGAAGTGTTTGTATGGAGGGTAACCCCAGGGTCGACTCTTCTCTTGGGGATTATCTGGTCGAGCTGAGGGGAATTGTGAAACAGTTCCCCGGCGTACTGGCGAACGACCATGTGGACTTTCAGCTCCGAAGAGGAGAGATCCATGCCCTTCTCGGCGAGAACGGCGCGGGAAAGACCACCCTCATGAACGTCCTTTACGGCATCATCAAGCCGGACTCTGGAGAATCGTACGTCAAGGGCAGGAAGGTCCACATTCGCTCGCCCAAAGACGCCATCGCGCTGGGGATCGGCATGGTCCATCAGCACATGAAGGTCGTCGAGCCCCATACCGTGGTGGAGAACGTCATTTTGGGCCTTAAGGAGCCCCGCTTCCTCCTCGATCTTAAGGAAGCGGCTTCGAAGGTCAAGCAGATTTCTGAGAGGTATGGGTTGAAAGTGGACCCGTTCGCCCGCATCTGGCAGCTCTCGGTCGGGGAAAAGCAGAGGGTCGAAATACTGAAGGTCCTGTACAGGGGCGCTGACATCCTGATTATGGACGAGCCCACAAGCGTCCTGACCCCCCAGGAAACACACGAGCTGTTCTCGTCTCTGAAGACGATGGCCGCCGAAGGCAAGGGCGTCGTCTACATCACCCACAAGCTGAAGGAGGTCTTCGAACTGAGCGATAGAGTTACGGTCATGAGAAAGGGCAAGGTCGTCATCACAAGGGGGACTGAGGGGGCCGACGAACGTGAGCTCGCAAAGCTCATGGTGGGTCGAGAGATATTCTTCCACCCCGAGAGGACGGCTCGTCCCCCTGGGAAGGAGATGCTAGTGATCGAAGGCCTGAACGCCATCAACGATAAGGGCCTCCCCGCCCTGAAGGACGTCTCGCTCGTGGTGCGCGAGGGCCAAATCTTAGGAATAGCTGGCGTCGCAGGAAACGGTCAGAAGGAGCTGGCCGAAATCATTGCGGGCATGCGGAAGTGCACTTCAGGACGGGTGTCCATAGGTGGGGCCGACGTGACCAATAAGCCTTCGAAGTTCGTGTTTGAGAAGGGCCTAGCTTACATCCCAGAAGAACGCATTGGTGTCGGCGCCGTTCCTACCCTCAATGTAGCTGAAAACTTGGCCGTCAAGAGCTATCGCTATCGTCCCTTTTCGAACAGAGGCTTGCTGAACCGAGAGAAGATGGCCGCCAGCGCCTCCGAGCTGGTGAAGAGGTTCGACATAGCTGCGCCAAGCGTGGAAACGCCAGCGCTTTTCCTCTCAGGAGGGAACATTCAGAAGGTCGTGCTGGCGAGGGAGCTTTCAGGCGTGACGGCCACAGAGCCCCCCAAGGTCGTCATGGCCAGCTATCCTACGAGGGGGCTCGACGTCGGCGCCACGGAGTACGTCCAGAAGGTGCTGTTGCAGTACAGAAACGAGGGCTGCGCCATAGTCATAATCTCCGAGGAGCTGGACGAGCTGCTTGCCCTCAGCGATGAGCTGGCCGTCATGTTCGAAGGCCGAATCATGGGAGTCTTGGACAGAGATCGCTTTGATCCGGAATCCATAGGCCTCATGATGGCGGGGCGAGCTGCGGAGGTGAAGGGTGGTTGAGAGTCGCCTCCCCCTTCAACCTCAACCTCAAGGACATCAGGCTCATCCGCAGGTCCTCCCTGCCACGCTGGGAGTCGATCCTGTTCTCTCTGTCCGGCTTGGTCTTGGCCTTCGTGGTGACGGGCGTCCTGTTCACGATCGTGGGTGTGGACCCGCTTGCGGCCTATTGGGCGATAAGCCAGTCCTTCGCCAACCCCATCCTTCTGGCCAGCACCATCGAACGGGCGACGCCGCTGCTCTTTGCTGCCCTGGGGCTTGTGGTGGCGTTCAGGCTGAACTTCTGGAACATAGGTGCGGAGGGCCAACTTTACATGGGCGCCATCGCAGCCACGGGAATCGTGACCCTTCATCTGACGACCTATCCGTTCCCCAAGGTCATCGTTCTGCCTCTCATGTTCGTCACGGCCTTCCTGCTTGGGGCGCTGTACGGCGTCTTCCCCGCTCTCCTCAGGGCCAAGTTCCAGGTCAACGAAATCCTGTCGACGCTGATGCTCAACTACATCGCCATACTGCTTGGCAACTACCTCATTTACGGGCCGTGGCAGGACCCCGGCTCACACGGCTTCCCCAACAGCCGAATTTACCCGCCGGAGGCCCTACTTCCCTCCATACCATACATCGGCGGCAGCTCCGGATTTCTGATAGCCGCAATCGCCTCGGTAGTTGTCTACATTATAATGAACAGGACCACCTTCGGTTTTGAGCTGAAGGTCACGGGGGACAGCGTCCGTGCCTCCCGATACGCCGGAATGAGCTACACCCGGGTCGTCGCTCTAGCCATGGTCTTAGGTGGTGGCCTGGCTGGGCTGGCGGGCATGTCGTTCATGAGCGGCATAATGGGTAGAATGAAGGAGAACTTCTCGGGCGGCGCCGGATACACCGCCATCATCGTGGCCTGGCTCGCAGGCCTCAACCCCCTGGTCGCTGTGATGGCCGCCTTCCTGTTCGGCGGCCTCCTCGTGAGCGGCGACACCCTTCAGATCACGCTCAACCTTTCGGCTTCAACCACCAACATCTTCCAGGCCCTCGTCCTGGTCTTCATCTTGGCGTCTGAGTTCCTGAAGAAGTATCGTATCGTGTGGAGAGGTGTGGGATGATGGACCCCTCTGTTATTGCCCAGACGATGCTTGTAATCGCGGTCGAAGAGGGGACCGTCCTGCTTCTGGCAGCCCTCGGCGAAATCTACGCCGAAAGGTCGGGGGTCCTGAATCTGGGGGTGGAGGGAATGATGGCCTTCGGCGCCCTCATGGCCATCCTGACCATGATGGCGACCTCCAGCTACGTCCTGGCCGTGCTGGTGGCCGTTGCCGCTGGCCTGAGCCTGAGCCTAGTGCACGCCGTCCTTTCCATCCACCTCAGGACCAACCAGATAGTCAGCGGCCTTGCCATCACCATCTTGGGCCTCGGCCTCAGCGGTTTCCTCGGACGCAGGGAGGGGATAATCGGGCGACCCATCGTTGCGCTCCCCGACGTATCCGTTCCCGGCCTCTCCGCCATCCCGGTGATAGGTCCTGCGTTCTTCGATCAGAACCTGATTGTGTACTTTGCCTACGCGCTTGTGGCGGCCATGTGGTTCCTGCTCTTTAGGACCAGGCTGGGGCTCAACATCCGCACGGTGGGCGAGAACCCTGCCATGGCCGACAGCCTGGGGGTCAACGTCTACGGGATCAGGTACCTTTGCACTTTGGTGGGTGGAGCCTTGGCGGGGCTGTCGGGGGCGCTCATAACCTTGGGATATTATCCCGCCTGGACCGAGGGGATGACCTTGGGCCGTGGCTGGATAGCCATCGGCCTGGTCATCTTAGCCACTTGGAACCCCTCCCGCGCGCTCCTCGGGGCCTTCCTCTTCGGAGGAGTCACAGCCCTTCCCAACGCCTTCATGTCCGTGGGGTATCAACAGATACCCTCCTCCTTCCTTCAGATGCTGCCTTACGCCTTGACCCTGCTGGTCTTGGCCGCTGCATCGATCAGGGGACTACGCAAGAAGGTGGCGCCCCCCGCCGCCCTCGGGTTGCCTTATTCTCGTGAAGAATAACGCAAAGTGACAAGCAAATTTCGTATGCATCTCCTATTTTATATTATAATTCTATGACTTGTCATAAATTCACACAAAAACTTAAATACTATATCACCTCAAGGCCATGGCACCATGCCTGAACACCTCTCTAGGCGAAAGTTTCTTGGCGTCTCGACAACCGCAGCAGCCGGAGTGGCCGTCGCCGCTGCCGCCGCGGGCGCGGGCGGAGGCTACTTCGCTGGAACGTCCGTCAATGCCCAAGCACAGCAAAAGGTACAACAGCTTCAGGATCAAGTGAACTCCCTCCAGCAGCAACTGCAGCAGCAGAAGCCGAAGAGGATCAAGGCGGGCTTCGTATACGTGGGTCCTGTCGGTGACTACGGCTATACCTATGCCCACGACGTCGGAAGGCAGTACGCCGTAAACCGTCTCCCGTGGTTGGACGCGATAAAGGTCGAAAGCGTGCTTCCTGCAAATACGGCAAGCGCGTGCGACAACCTTGTTTCTCAAGGAGCGGACATCATCTTCACAACCAGCTTCGACTTCATGGACGGCACGGTGCAATCGGCCGCCAAATACTCTGACAAGCTCTTCGCACATTGTTCTGGCTACAAGTCAGGAGCGGCGGGCAACGCCACGCCCAACATGAGCGCCTACTTCGCTGACTTCTACCAGCTCTACTACCTCTGCGGACTGGCCGCGGGGGCCGTCTCCCAGACGGGCAACATCGGCTACGTGGCGGCTCACGTGATCCCCGAAGTCGTGCGCCACATCAACGCGTTCGTGCTCGGCGCCAACGAGGCCTACAAGGCCAGGACGGGCAACAACATCAAGGCCTATTTGCAGCTCATAAGCGACTGGTTCAACCCTACCAAAGCCAGCACGGCCGCCCACACCCTCGTCGACAACAACAACGTCGACGTGCTTGCGTACACGGAGGATAGCCCCACGGTGCTGCAGGTGGCCGAAGACTACACTCAGAACAAGGGGAAGAAGGTGTGGAGCTTCAGCCACTACAGCGACATGACTCAATACGGACCTCACGCCCATCTCACCGGGCAGGTCGTGGCCTGGGGCCCCATCTACGTCGACTTGATCACACAAGCTTACTCGAACGCTTGGAAGAGCGTCGACATCTTCGCACGCGCAGGCGACTACATGCCCTACCGCTGGGCTGTCGCCAACCCCACGGGCTTCGACAACGCAGCTCCCGCTGCGGGCGCAGAGGACATGAGGGGCGCCATTTACCTGGCCCCCGTCAACGAAGCCGCCATAGGCAGCGCAACGGTGAACCTCATGAAGCAGCGCTGGAACCAGATGAAGGAACTCCTTTACGAGCCATTCACGGGCCCTCTGAAGGACATGGACGGCAACACGGTGCTTCAGCCCGGCCAAAGGGCAAACCACGACCTGCTCACAAGCATGATGTGGTTCGTCGAAGGCGTCCAGAACAAGATTTCCGAGTGACATTTCAAGGGAATTTTTTTTGGACGTCAGCGGACGCTATGCCTAAATACGAAGCGACGCGCCAGATACAGCGTTGAGACGTCGCATCGCTGAGCTCGTCGCCGTCAGGCCCATGACCTTGGACGACCTGGGCAGCGTCTGGCGGCTGGGAAAGATTCTGTTCACCGGAGAGATATCATATTCCAGGAGGCTCTGGACGGAGGACGAGCTCCTTGCGCGATTCGTCGACAACCCGGACCTGTGTCTTGTCGCCGAGTATAATGGCAGGGCGGTGGGGTTCATCATCGGCGGCGTTCTGAAGCGCAGCGGGTCCTCGTGGTCCACGGGATACTTCCTGTGGATAGGGGTTTCTAAGCGCTTCCAGAAGAAGGGTGTGGCTCTCAGGCTTTACAGGGAGCTGGAGCGCAAGCTGAAGGACAGGGGTGCCAGGGACGTCATCGCCGAAGTCGAGACCAGGAACTTCAAGGCCATCGACTTCATGAGGAGGACGGGCTTCCGCGAAGACCATACTGTGTCCTTCCTCAAGAAGAGGCTCAACTGATTCGCTTTCCCATCCGCGCTCTGGCCTTACGTCTGCGGCCGACAGCGATTGTGCCGCCACCGACGACAGCCGCCAATACAACCACCAATATCACCAAGTAGCTGTCATCGGCTGGGGCCGTGGTGGCCGGCGGTGCACCCATAACTGCCAATCCCAAGCTCAAGGTCTGTTTGGCGTAACCCTGCCCTTCGGCAGATACGGTCAAGGTCACGTTCTGGCCTGAACGTCCAGCCAGCGCCGTCTTGGGAACATATATCACGTATTTGCCCATCGGAGCAGGGTCTTGGCCCAGCGGGGAGACGACGACCTCGCCGGAAAGATCACCCAAGCGCAGTTCCAGAACTACGCATACCAGTTGGGCTCTCCGCTCACTTGGACATCCGGCGGTCAGACCTACACCTTCACTCTGGCCTACGCCCAGAGCATCAACGACGCCTTAAAGAGCACCGCTACAGCCTCTCAGTACGCGCAGCTGTGGAGAAACGCCGCCCGAGACCACTACCAGAATATAATTCAGAGCCTGCCATGAGAGTAGTCCTCCATGGCTAAACCCGTTCCGCCCGAGCTTCATTCAATCTTCGACCTACGTCCTGCCCTTCGCAACCTCAGATGGCAGATGGACGCCGTCGCCTGGGTCCAGCTTATTTCAGTCTTGGCCGTCTTCGTGGTCTTCATGGTGTGGCCCCTCCTACTCGTCAGCTACCGCGCCATCACCTACGAGGGAGCGCCCTCCGCCTACTGGTTCGGGTTCATCCTGAGCGACCCATTTTACTGGCCCCTTCGGCTGACCTTCCATCCGGCGTTTCCTTTTATCGCTCTTCTTGGAGTGAGCGGTCAGCTCTTCCAGATGGCGGGCAACACCCTAATTGTGGGGGCCGTCGACTTCGGCGTGATCCCCAACACGCTTATCGTCGCCACGCTCACCACGGCCCTTTCGTCCACTGTAGGCTTCCTGATGGCGTTCATCTTTGCCCGCTACAGGTTCCTCGGCAGTTCTGTCCTTAGAATAGCCCTTCTTATTCCCCTCCTTTCCACACCCTTCGTGGGCGCCATCGGCCTCAAGCGCATGATTACGGCGCAGGGCGTGCTCAACAACCTCTTTGCGGGAGTAATGCCCTTCCGAGTTGAAATCACTGGCTTGGCAGCCATGGTCCTCGTGCAGACGCTCCTGTTCTACCCTATCGTCTTTCTCAACGCCTACACGGCGCTCATCAACATTGATCCCACCGAGGAGGAGCAGGCTGAGAACTTGGGGGCATCAGGTTTCAGGCTCTTCAGGACGGTCACCCTTCCGTTGGCCACCCCTGGCCTCGAGGCCGGAGCCCTTCTGGTTTTCATCTTGAGCCTCGAAGACTTAGGCACTCCCATAATCTTCGCTGGCACTTCTGCTGAGAAGGTCCTGACGTACCAGATCTGGAAGCGTTTCTCTCCATCCGGGAGCATATCGGAGGAAGCCATGGCCCTTTCCCTGATCTTGCTCGCCATCTCCATCATCATATTCGTGGCCATACGAAAGTACGTCAGCCTCAGGCGTTACGCTATGCTCTCAAAAGGCGGGGCTTGGCACCCACGTTCGTCCAAACTTTCCTGGACTACCACCGTGGGCGTCTACATCCTGATCCTCGGTACCCTCTTTGTGGCCACCCTGCCCCATACCGGAGTCCTGCTCCTTGCCTTCGCTGGCCAATGGGGCTCCAGCCTCCTGCCCGATTGGTTCACCCTGAACAACTTCGTCAGGGTCCTAAATGGTCCCAACTTCGTCAGGTACATCGAGAACAGCTTCATCTACTCCACCGCAGCCACGATTATCATCGTGATTCTGGGGGTGAGCGCCGCTTATCTCGTGTCAAGGAAGAAGGTGGTGGGGATGGGCTCCCTGGACACCCTTGTTACCCTGCCTATAGCCATTCCGGGCATCGTCATTGCGGCTGGGCTCTTCCTCCAGTTCCTCGCCTCTCCTATCTCCCCTTTGGTTTCAGCGGCCCCCCTGCTGATAATAAGCTATACGATAAGGAAATTCCCCTTTACTGTGAGGGCGGCCTTCTCCGGCCTGGAGCAGACGGATAAGGCCATGGACGAGGCGGCTGTTGTCCTCGGCGCTAGCAGGACGAGAACCTTCTTCACTATAATAGTCCCCCTCGTCCTGCTGAACGTTCTGGCCGGAGGAATGCTGTCGTTCATCTACTCGATGTCGGAAGTGAGCACGAGCATACTCATCGGCGGCGCAAACCCTCCCACGGCGCCCTGGACCTACGGCATGTACAATACGCTTTACGGGTTAGGCGGTGGCGTCTTCGCAGCGGCGGCTATGGGGGTGCTGTTGATGCTGCTGCAGTTCGTGGCCTTGACCGCTGCCAACGTCATCCTCAGGAGGAGGGCAACCGCCCTGCTTTCGATCAGTTAAGTAGGTGATCTGATTTGGTCAAAATAGAAGCCCGGTCCGTCTCAAAGCGATACGGCAACGTCAGGGCCTTGGACGGCGTGAGCCTACAGATCGAAGATGGGGAGCTATTCACGGTCCTCGGACCTAGCGGCTGCGGTAAGACGACCTTCCTGCGAACCATAGCCGGCTTCGAGCTCGTGGATTCGGGGAAGATCTTCTTCGATAAGACAGACGTCACCATGATGCCAGCCAACAAGAGAAACGCCGGCATGGTCTTTCAGAACTACGCCCTGTGGCCTCACATGACCGTGTTCCAGAACGTCGCTTACGGCCTCAAGGCGAGGAAGGTCCCCAAGAACGACGTCAAGAGCAGGGTCGAAAGGATGCTGGCCCTCGTCAAGCTCGAAGGAATGGGCGACCGTTCCCCCCACCAGCTGAGCGGCGGCCAGCAGCAGAGAGTGGCCCTTGCCCGTGCCCTCGTCATCAACCCCCAGGTCCTCCTTCTTGACGAGCCTCTCAGCAACCTCGACGCGAAGCTGCGCCTGGAGATGCGGACCGAGATCAAGAGGATCCAGAGAGAAATGGGCATCACGACCGTCTATGTCACCCATGACCAAGAAGAAGCCATGAGCATCTCCGACCGCATCGCAGTCATGCATCAGGGCAAGGTGGTGCAGGTGGACAGCCCTCGAGACCTTTACTTCAAGCCCCAGACCCAGTTCGTCTCGGAATTCATCGGCCAAGGGACCTTCCTTAGAGGTACGGTGGACTCCAAAGAGGAGACCTATTATCTCGTAAAGGTGGGCGAACTCACCTTCAGGGCGATGCCGGCCGACCCCGACCTCCAGTACAGCAAGGGCGAAACTGTGCTCCTCACCATCAGGCCAGAGAGCTTCAGGCTGGACGCGTCTGCAGAGAACGTGATGCTCTGCCTTATAACCCAAGTCTCCTTCTTGGGCAAGTCGCAGAGGGTCCTGGCCGAGCTCGGCGAAGAACACGTCGTCATTGAGGCAGACCCTGCGACTCAGCTTGTGGCGGGGCAAAGACTGAAGGTGAGCGTGGAGCCCGCGAAGACCCTGATGATAAAGGCAACCTGACCGATTGGGCTGGGCAAGATAGACAAATAAAGTCCTCGCGTCTGGCTATTGCACCGTGCTTGCCGAGATACTGATCGTCTTCGCAGTGGGGTTGCTGTTGGGGCAGCTCTTGGCTCGCAGTGGCGTCAAGCCAGGGCTCTCCTTATCCTTCCTTACGGCCGCTTCGGCGGCCGCCCTTGTATTCGCCCTGGGCCTCAGCATCGGTTCGGCGCGCAGCGAGCTCGTAGGACTCCTGCCCGCAGTGGGCACCACATCCCTCCTCATCGGCGCCTTGGCTGCCCTTACCAGCGCCGCGGCGGCCTACATCATAAGGGGTCGCAGAAGGGATTGAAGCCATACATAATGCCCTTTCTTCTGGTCCTTTCCCTCCTGGGCGGGCTCCTGTCCTCCTTGGCGGACGTCCAGAGCTTGGGCCTGACCGAGTCCGACCTGAACGCTTTGGTCGAATACCTGCTTATCATCTTCATCTTCGTCGTTTCGGTGGAGGTCGGTGCCAGCTTAACCAGGGGCACAATTTCTTCTCTTGGAAAGGACACCCTCTTGCTCACCGCTTCGACCATTTCCGGGAGCCTGGCGGCGGGCCTGGCGGCCTCGCTGCTGCCCGGCGTGGGCCTGAAGCTCTCTTTGGCCACCTCCCTGGGCATGGGCTGGTACACTCTCACGGGGCCGCTCGTCGCTGCATCCCTAGGCACGCTGGCGGGAGCCGTCGCTTTCTTCTCCAACTTCATCAGGGAGCTCTTCACGTTCTTCGCGTACCCATTGCTGAAGGGAAGGCTCGGAGCGAGGAATTCCATCGCCCTGGGGGGCGCCACGACGATGGATACGACTCTCACCGTCGTAGCCGCCGCGGCCGGCAGGGAAACTGCCGCGCTGAGCTTCATGCACGGAGCGCTGGTATCCATCCTGGTGCCTCTGCTCGTGTCCCTTGCGCTGGCCCTTGTGCCATGATATTTCCCTCACGCTTAAAGGCAGTATTTGCCGCAGCAGGGCGGATGGGTGATCGATCGTTCGTTGGTCGGTGTCCTTTATGGCGTCAGCCCCATCGGCCTGGGCCATGCCTCTCGGGCGGCTGCGGTCGGCTCCGTGCTGGCGCAGAGAGGGGTGGAGGTCACGTTCGCCACCGGAGGACCAGCCGTTCCGTTCCTGAAGTCTTACGGCTTTAACGTCGTCGAAGCGATAGCCGAGCCCAACCCCCACGTGTTCGGCGGCAAAGTAGTGCTGTCCAGCCTATGGTATATCAGGTACTGGGTGGGCTATCGCGCCTCCAAGAAGAGGATGGCCGCCCTGGCGGACCAGCTGAGGCCGGACTTGATCGTGGGCGATGAGGAGTTTTCCGGGCTCTCTCTCGCTTCTGAAAGGGGTTGGAAGTGTGCCATGATAGCGGACGAGCTGGACCTCGCCTTCGCCAGGACGTATGTGACTCGCCGCATCGAAAGCTCGGTGCGCAGCTGGTATTCGTCCCTGCAGGCCAAGGTTTCTCTTCTGATAGTCCCTGACTGCGGCAGAGACACAGGCAACGTCCGTTACGTCGGCCCCGTGGTGAGGCCTGTAACGAGAAGCCGGGAGGAGGCGCTGAAGGGAGTGGGCCTTCCGCCTGAGAAGCGCTTGATCTTGGTGAGCCTGAGCGGCAGTGGTATCGGGTCTTACTTGGCAGAAAGGGCCGTGAAAGCCATTAGAGACATGAAAAGGGAAAACTGCGTCACAGCGGTCGTCGGAGGCGATGACCCCCGGCACAACGAGGACATGGTTCATTACCTCGGATTCGTGAGGGACCAGCAGGACCTCATCGGCGCTTCGGACCTGGTCATCGCCCTGGCTGGCAAGAGCACGATCGACGAAGCCTCTTCTTCGGGCACGCCCATCATAGCCATACCCATCAGGAACCACTTCGAACAGGAGAAGAACGCCGCCCGGCTCGGATACTCGTATTCGGACATCGACAGGCTCGCCGAACTGATCCCGTCGAACCTCGGCCGCAGGCTCGATCCCAAGAACTATGACGGCGCGGCAAGGGCCGCAGATGAGCTCGTGGCTCTGATCGGATCGCCTGAGCCCTGAAAGACCCCTAACATGTTAGGGATTACGTCTAACAGTGAGCGAGCCGAGCTCATGACGTGGTGGACGGATGGAGGAAGGGTGGGTGGGAGGGATTTACTCGCTTGGCCCAAGAGTCTAGGAAGAAGGAGTTAATCATGCTGCTCGTCGGCGCCCTCGTAGGCCTACTGGTTCTCGAGACAATGCTCGGGGTGAGCCAGGGGCTCAACGACCTCGGACGTGCTTCGACTTCTCCTGTTCAGGCGCAGGCCCAGTCTGGTGCGTCATTCACGCTGGTCACCATGATGCAGGAAGTCCAAGTGGCTCCCAACGTCACATATGACGCGTGGACCTACAACGGGACTTTGCCCGGGCCGCTCATCAGGGTCACTCAGGGCCAGAACGTCACCATCACGCTGATCAACAGGGACATCATGGGCCACTCCGTAGACTTTCACGCCGCGCAGGTCCCGTGGAACGTCTACTACAGGACCATAGGTCCGGGCGAGAACCTCACCTTCTCCTTCGTGCCGAAGTACCCCGGCGTATTCATGTATCACTGTGGCACTCCGCCAGTCCTCGAGCACATAGCCAGGGGGATGTATGGCATCATAGCCGTCGACCCCGTATCCCCCAGACCGCCAGCCCGAGAATTCTTCATCGCCGAGAGCGAAATATACGACAACACGAGCGACATGATGGCCGTCCAGCCCCGTTACGTGGTGTTCAACGGCTACGCCAACAGGTACGTGGCGGCGCCTCTGCAAGCAAAGGCGGGAGAGCTGGTCAGGATCTATGTGGTGAACGAAGGACCTACCCTCTTCTCCGCCTTCCACGTGATCGGCGCAGTCTTCGACAGGGTCTACCCCGACGGCAACCCGGATAACGTCTTGAAGGGAATTCAGACGTGGACCATCCCACCAGGCGGAGGGGCCGTGTTTGAGCTCACCTTCCCCGACCCCGGCCAGTACCCGTTCGTAACCCATTCCTTCGCCTATACTGGCCTGGGCGCCGTAGGCCTCTTCAACATCTCTCCATCCGGCGCTGCCCTCCCGTCCGGCGATCAGGGCCAAGGGACGGAAGGAGGGAATCAGGTAAACGGCACTCCAGCGGCGATTCTCCCGGGGGGCACAGACCAGAACAAGGCTCAGTACTTCTCGCCCGACCCCATCATCGTGGTCATCGGCGTGAACAACACGATCACTTGGACGAACACAGACACCGTGCCTCATACCGTGACTTCTACTACAGGCCTCTTCGATTCGGGCATCATTGATAGAGGGATGAGCTGGACCTTCACCTTCACTTCGCCCGGCACCTTTGACTACTACTGCACGCTGCACCCCTGGATGAAGGGCAAGGTCATCGTGGTGATGCCCGATTCGGGCCTCGCCCATTAGCCGACCGACTAGCCGGCCTTCTTCCTGCTGAGGTACTCTTCTATAGCGTTCCTTTCGCCCCTCCTCAGGGTCTCGCTGAGCGAGCCGGGTGTAACGTTGAGGAGCCCTGCCAGCCGCGATAGCCTCACACGTCGAGGGTAGTCAAAGTACCCCAAGTCGAGGGCAGCCTTCAGCGCTTCCTCTTGACGGGCCGTAAGCCTGCCCGCCCTCTTGACCCTGACCACCTTGATGACGTTCGCACGGAAGCCCGCTTTCACCAAGTCCTCGGTCAACCCTTCCAGGCTGACGTCATCTCGGAGGAGCAAGCGCCACTCCACTTCGCCTTCAGGCCCTGAACGAGCCCCCAGGACAAAGCAGTCGGAGGAGCTGATGGTCTTGCACATGGGACAGCCGGTGGTCACTGCGTTGACGGTGATCCTCCCTCTTCCAGTGCTGGCTATGTCGAGCTCCTTGATGGCCGGGGCCGACCTCAGTGTTTCGAGCGATCTTTCGGACTCTCCCGCTGGCGCCAGGATTTCCACTAGATGATGAAAAGCTAGCTTCCCCCGTCCGATTTTGAAATCGACGAGCTGGGCCTGTCCCCTGACTCGCTTCAGTACTTCGCAGACGGGGCCCTGTGGCATCTTAATGGAAAGGGTGGCCTCTTTCAATCAACTCTATCGCCTGTCGGCGCGGTCACTAATAAATGGATATCCCATATCGCGGGATGGAAGGATGCATGCCAAACAAAACTGCGCCTTTCCGTGATTCTACAGGAAGATTACGACGGGCGGCGTAGCGAGGTTCCGCGCGAAAATCGAGCCGAGCAGGAGCTGAAGGTAGAACTGATTTGGAGTCAGTGACGGAGGCGTGATGGCCAGCACCCAGTAGATCACTACGGAGCTGTAGCCCGGTATGGTTCCGATGGTGTACCTGGCAACTCCTCCGCCGTCACCAAGATAGTAGCTCACGCCGTTCATATGGTCACCATACAGAGCCGTCCTGCTCCTCTCCTGGCCGCTGTACATGCCCGAGCCCCACTGCCACCACTGGTGGGCGTCGGCGCTCACGCCAGCGAAGGTGTACCCGTAGTATGGATCGCTGAGCCTGCTCGAGGACGAGGAGCCGTCGTAGTTGTTCTCGTAGACGGCGAACTTGAGCGGACCCCAGCTGGGCGTGGTGTACAATCCCTCGTCGCTGTTCGTGAAGTCCGCATCTTGGTAGGCATAGAACTTTACGTTGGTCATCGGAGACGCTCCCAAGTTCTGAATCCTCACGCCGACGATTATGAAGTTCATGTTCCTCATCATGGCGACCTTGGTGGACACGCCGACTCCGTTCAGGTTGGCCGCCGCAGAGGTGGCCGAAAGACCGTCACTGCTGACGGACCAGCCGTTGTAGGTCGTCAGCGCGTAGTCGTACACCCCATCGCCCGCCGTGACGTGTGAAGTGCCACCAACAGTGTAGTTGATGGCGTAGTACCACTGATAGAAGTCGTTATTGCCAACGTTCGGATAGGCGTCCTCAAAGTAACCTGCCGCATTGACAACGTAAGTGACCCTACCGTTGTTCAAGGTGATCGTAGAAGGAAGCACCGCGTTCACTCGTACCATGGGGACTATCTATCCCCGTACCTAGAATCACGGCTATCAGGAGGATCGTTACTGCTTTCGGATGTATCGACATCATATGCGGGGTACACCTCTAGGCTATATAGCCGTTGTCAATTAACAGCAACCTGCAGGAGCTGGCTTGATGCCGGCAGGTAATGCTGAGACGGAAATGGCGCCGGGAGAGGGATTTGAACCCTCGAGGCCCAGTGTAGGGCCACGGGCTTGCTTACGACGAGGAGGCCTGCCGTCTCATAGCTTCGCGCCGACTCAAGGCCCGCGCATTAGTCCACTCTGCCACCCCGGCGCGATAACCTCGAGCAGGCATGGCAATGTGTGTTTCTAAAAACGTTTCTTATTCGGCCACCGAGAAAGCAGAACGAACGCATCTTCGAGATGCACGATACCGAGTGTCAACTGAGTTCGTCACTTGAGCTGCTGCTCGATGCCGAGGCTGCTCCGTGCCGATCTTTCAGACTGAATGCTTTAAGGCAGGAGGGCCTGCCCCAATCCCTTGGGGGCTGGTCAGATTAGTTTGAGGCGCTACAGGCTTTTGGACTACATGTCCGACGCCCTCGTCGAGGCTTACGGCCTCACGCTAGAGGACGCCTTCGCCAACGCGGCCCTCGCCACCACCAGCGTAATAGTGGACCTGCGAACCCTGTCGCCTTCCCGCATCAGCGAATCCGTCGTGGTCAGAGGCTTCGACGAAAAGAGCTTGCTCTACAACTGGCTGGAGGCGGTCCTCATCAAGAAGGACGCCGAGCGCAAGATGTTCAGGTCCTTCCACGTCAAAATCCATCACGAACGTTCCGGTTGGCGCCTCGACGGCATGCTGAGTGGGGACTTAATGGACACGAAGCGCCAAAGGTTCAAGCGGGATGTGAAGGCCGTCACTTACCATGAGATGGAAATCAAGAAAGGCGCCAAAGAGTACGTGATAAGGTTCCTCCTCGACCTGTAAAGCTAGATCAACCCGTTCCGGCCGACGGTTGCCGCTGCATTACGGAGTTCCTTCGACTTCCTATGTGAGCTCGGGCATCACCTGCTCTTCGAAGAGCTCGAGGGACCGCTTCTCCAGCGCGTCTCTGAAGTACAGGATGAACCCTGTAACTCCCATGTCGAGGAACTGCTTGAGGTAGGACACTACATCGGCGGGGGTGCCTATGGCGTGCTTCTTCCTGAATTCGGGGAGCCCCCCGAAATGGGACGCGAATTCCTCGATCTTTCTTTCGGCCGCCGACCTTTCTTCCTCGATTGACACGGTCGCCATATACGTCTTCTCAATGCCGTCGTAATTCCTCCCCACGGCGTCGCAGTGCCTAGCCAAGACGTCCAGTTTGTGCCTGTACGTGGCCGGGTCGCCGCCCGTGTTGAACTTGTCGGCGTATCGGGCCACCACCTTCAGGGTGAGCTGCTCCCCTCCGCCACCGATCAATATGGGCGGATGTGGCTTCTGCACCGGCCTCGGGTAGTTGATGGCGCCCTCCAGCTGGTAATACTTGCCGTGGAATGACGACTTCCCCTCCGTCCACATCTCCTTTATTATCCTCACCGCCTCCGAAAGCATCCTGATCCTGTCGGCGTTCGAGTCGAACCTGTAGCCGTAGCCCCTGTATTCGTCTTCGTACCATCCCGCCCCGATGCCGAGCTCCAGCCTTCCGCCGGATATTACGTCGAACGTGCTTGTCATCTTCGCAAGCAGGGCGGGGTTCCTGTAAGAATTGCACGTCACTATGGTGCCCAGCCTCAGCTTCTTCGTCCTTCCAGCCAGAGCCGTCAGAGCGGTCCAGGCTTCGAAGACGCTCTCCTCCTTCACGACCGGGTAAGTGTGAAAGTGGTCGTAAAGCCACGCAGAATGATAACCGAGACTTTCGAGCCTCTCCGCCGTTTGGGCGACAAGTTCGAACTGCTCCTGCGCGCCCATTTCCCTCGGCAGGTCCAGCCTCCAGCCCTGCGGTACTATGACGCCGACCTTGCTCTTCATATCATATCACGTCAGCTCTTTGCCCTGACGCCTTCTAAAATCTTCGCGAAGAAAAGGTAAGGTATTTTGGGCGCTCCGATCTAATTCAGCCTGACCTTGAGACAGCCCTCCGAACTTGGACACAGCTTCTTCGACCCCGAGGTGAGGTCCCACCTCCCTCATTACTACAAAGTCCTCCTTGGAGAAAGGCCGCCCAAATACAGGCTGGCCAAGGCCTTCCCCGTCAGCTTTCACCAGGGAGCTCAGCTCGAAGAGCTGCTTGAGGCCCAGAGGGCCGCGGCTCCCGCCTTCGCCGACTTTTCGAAGGGCGTCTACGAAGACGAGGGAAGGATGCCACCCTCCTCCCTTTCCAAAGACAGAAGCTACCTCGGGCTCAAAGCCGCCATAGCCGAAGAGGCGCTCAAGGCGTGCTCCCTCTGCGAGTGGAAGTGCGGGGTGGACAGGCACCGCGGCAGGGGATTCTGCCGGCTCTCGGACGACTTCAGGCTTGGGAGCTTCTTCTTGCATTTCGGTGAGGAGCCTCCCCTCGTCGGCGCAAGGGGCTCAGGCACCATCTTCTTCACCGGCTGCAACTTCAGGTGCGTGCACTGCCAGAATTACGACATTTCTCAGGACCCCTCCAACGGGGCTCCCGTGGACCCTCGCAGGCTCAGCCACGTCCTGAAGCATCTTTCTTCCCAAAGATGCCTCAACTTCAACTTCGTAGGAGGCGAACCCACCCCCAGCCTCCCCCTCATACTCTCCGCCCTGACCCTGGTCGATGAAGACGTCCCCGTCCTGTGGAACTCAAACATGTACATGAGCGAGCTGTCCATGGATCTCCTCGGAGACATAGTGGATATTTGGCTCCCTGACTTCAAGTACGGTAACGACGAGTGCGCCCTGAAGCTGTCTTGCGTCAGTGACTACATGAGGGTAGTCTCGAGGAACCACCTTACAGCCAGCCGTCAAGGCGACATGATAATCAGGGTCCTCCTTCTTCCGGGCCACTGGGTTTGCTGCGGCCGACCTACGCTCGACTGGATCAAGGCCAGCATCCCCAACGCCTTGGTCAACATAATGGGCCAGTATCATCCCGACTATCTGGTGCTCAGGAAAGATCGCTTTGAGTCGATGTGCCGGCCCCTATCGCAGGAGGAACTTCGCCTCGCCCTCGGATACGCCGACGTGCTGGGCCTCAAATACAGAGGGGTCGTCTAGTTTAACCTACATCTTTTCAGCCTTTGGTCCATTTTAGTCATGCAAAGCCTATTTCTTTCCCCGCCGGATAGGTCCTGACCAGAGCCATGAGCGACAGGCTAGGCCCAGAGGATGACCTCCTTTCGATGGACACCATCGCGAAGTACTCCAAGATGATAGAAGACCTCAGGTCGGGCCTGGACCCCGAAGTAATAAGGAAATGGTACGAAAAGGTGGAGCAAGACGCTAGAGAGCTGGCCCCTGACCACCTTAAGGACACCATCCAGGTGGTCCAAGACCCTCTCCTCCCCGTCAAGTACAACCTCAAGACCTCGAAGAGGGCCGTTCCGTTCGTGGTTCAGGCCATAGAGAAGAACCTCGCATCAATGCCCTTCGCCACTCGCCTCTACTTCCAGAAGGTGGAGGAGGCGGTGTGGGAGGAGTATGAGAGATACTCGAAGCGGGGATAAATCTTAGGTCTTATCTTAACTCGGCCACGCTTAACTTTTATAGTCGTCTCATCAAGCCCCTGTCCGAAGATAAAAAGGTGCTATAGAGCTTGGACTCCGAAGCGATTAGGTCGTGCGCGAACTCCTCTCTCAGGCCCTTCCTGACGCCCTTCTCGAAGCCCCATTACGTCCCCGACAGGCCCTTCGACCTTACCCACATAGCCATCGAGGTCGTCCCAGATTTTAGGGAGCAGACCATACGGGGAAGGGCCACGCTCACCCTAAAGGCCCAACGTGATGGCCTGAAGTCCCTCCGTCTGGACATAGCCGACCTGAAGGTCAAGATCGTGAGCCTCAAGGAAAAGGGCCTCCTGATCTTCCACCAAGAGGACGGCAAGATGACTGTGGAACTGCCTTCCGAAGTGGCCGTGGGCGAAACTGTCGAGCTCGCCGTCGAATATGAAGGCAAGCCCAGAAAGGGCCTGTACTTCAGGAAGCCAGACGAGTTCTACCCTGACAGGCCAGTGCAGCTCTGGACCCAGGGGGAGGACGAAGACAGCCACTACTGGTTCCCCTGCATCGATACCCCCGCCCAGAAGACCACAAGCGAAGTCATCGCCACGGTTCCGTCTAGCTTCACAGCCATTTCGAACGGCAGGCTGGTAGAGGTCAAAGAGGACGCCGAGAAGGGAACAAAGACGTTTCATTACTCCCAGGACAAGCCGCATTCCGTCTACCTGATCACCCTCGTGGCGGGAGAATACGTGGAACTGAAGGAGGAGGTCGACGGGGTCCCTCTGTATTATTACGTTTACAAGGGAAGAGAAGAAGACGCCAAGCGCAGCTTCTCCGAGACGCCCAGCATGGTCAAGTTCTTCGCCGAAAAGACGGGCACGCCCTACCCCTGGGATAAATACGCCCAAGTTGTGGTCAACGAGTACATCTTCGGAGGCATGGAGAACACCTCCTCCACTACCCTGACGGACACCACCCTGCACGACGACAGGGCTCACTTGGACTTCTCCAGCGTCCCCTTAGTCTCTCACGAGCTTTCGCACATGTGGTTCGGGGACCTGCTCACGTGCCGCCACTGGAAGCACGGGTGGCTCAACGAAGGCTTCGCCACCTACTTCGAGGCCCTCTACACGGAGCACAGCAAGGGGAGGGACGAGTTCCTCTACGAGATGCTAGGCAAGCAGGACATCTACTTGGGGGAGCTGGACCGCTACGCCCGGCCCATCGTCACCAACGTCTTTGAGACCCCCACCGAGATGTTCGACAGGCACCTGTACGAAAAGGCCTCGGTCGTGCTCAACATGCTTCGAAGCTTGGTGGGAGATGTGGCGTTCACCAGAGGCATACAGACGTACGTCAGGGACAACGCCTTCGGCTCCGTTGAGACGTCAGACTTGAGGAAGGCCTTCGAGAAGGCTTCAGGCATAAACTTGGACCCCTTCTTCGAGCAGTGGCTGGAGCGGCCGGGCCACCCCGACCTTCAGGCCACTTACGAATCCAAGTCCGACGGAATGGCCTCCCTCAGGGTGATTCAGAAGCAGCAGGAGGACGCGTTCACTTTCAGGCTGAAGGTGAAGGTGCAGTACGAAGGCGCTGCCGAGCTCAAGTACTACGAAGTGAACTCAAAGGACCAGACTCTGGTGCTGCCCCTCAAGTCAAGGCCCAAGTACGTGTCTCTGGACCCCGACTTTGAAGTCCTCAAGACCCTCGAATTTGTCAGGCCCCGCGAATTCATGGTTCAACAGCTGAAGTCAGACACAGTTCCTGGTCGCATTCAGGCCGCCAAGGGGCTCTCCAAAGACGGCTCGCTGGAGGCCGTTGAAGCACTGAAGAAGGCCCTGCTGGAGGACCCCTTCTGGGGCGTGCAAGCCGAGGCCGCGAAGGCCCTTGGCGAAGTGGGCAACGAGTCCGCTATGAGGGCCCTCATCGAGGGGCTCGGGGTGCAGCACCCCAAGGCCCGACGCGCCGTCGTAACTGCGCTCGGCCAGTTCAAGAGGGAAGAGGCCTCCGAAGCTCTGATGGCCCTCTTCGACAAGGGCGACCAGAGCTACTTCGTCGAGGCGGAGTGCCTGAGGAGCCTGGGCAAAACAAAGTCGGCCAAGGCGCTGGAGTTCATACAGAAGGGGATGGAGAGGCCCTCCTGGCAGGAAGTGATAAGGGTGGCCGCCATGGACGGGCTGGGCGCCCTCGAAGATCGCAGGGCCCTGCCCATCGTCATGGAGAAGACGAAGCTGGGCAATCACCTCAAGGTCAGGGAAGCTGCCACAGCCGCCGTGGGGAAGCTAGGCAAGGACAATAAGGACGCTTTCGACCTGCTTACCGAGCTCCTCAACGACTACTGGTTCAGGGTCAGGATGGCGGCCGCCAACGCCCTCGTCGAGCTCAAGGACACTTCGGCCCTCAACTTCTTGACCAAGGCAGCCGACAAGGAGCTGGATGGTAGGGCTAAGAGGGTCTTCCGCGAAGCGGCGATCAAGCTCCGCGAGCAGAAACCGGAGGAGCAGGAGCTCAAGAGGCTGGGCGAAGAGCTGGACAAGCTGAAGGAGGAGAACCGCCTGCTGAAGGAGAGGGTTGACAGGCTGGAGACGGCTGCAAAGAAGAAGCGCTGAACCCTCCTCCTTCATCGACTGACAGCCTTGCCGCGCACATCCGTGCCCGTCCCATTGGCCGTTGCCGAGCCTTTGCTCCCAGCCTCAGCTGCCCGTAACGCCAGGCCCAAGCGGCCGCAAGGCTGGCGATAGACGATCCTGATCTTTCGCATGAGGCTTCCCATCAGGTCAACAAGACATAAGCTCCGCCTTCTTTTTCTGTGGTTCATCACCGCGGATCATCAGGATGGGGCCGGCCGGATTTGAACCGGCGATCTCCAGCGCCCTTGGCCCCGCGAGGCCATCGCTTCGCGGTCAGGCTGGTATCCTAGTCCAAGCTGGACGACGGCCCCTCTCCCTACCTGCGAAGCCACTAGGGCCTTCGTATATATGTATTGATGCCACAGCCTCTCCTCACCTTATTCGCCCGTCAGCTCAGCCCGAGCGCCTTCAGCAGGGCTTCGTAAGAGACGTCCGTCGGAGAGGCCCTGTACGCCTTTAGGGCGGACAGGACCTCAGCCTCCTCGGCCCCCAGCTTAGCTAGGACCTTCGCTCCGTAAGGTTTGGCCATCGTCAGGTACTGCAGGACGCTGTTTACGTTCCTCTTCCTGTCCCCCAAGCCAGCCGTTTCAAAATCTAGGAGGTGCACTTCTCCCGAGCCCTTCACAACCACGTGCCTGCGGGGGTCCGACAGCTCACGATGGTCTATCCCCCCTACGTCTAGCATTCTCGCCTGCTCACAGATCGTCCTGAGGGCCTTCCTGAAGTGCTCTGCGTCCACCTCGTCCATCTTCTCAAGCCAATCAAGCAGAGGCCTTCCCCGCACTTCTTCCATGACTATGAAATTTGGCGACGAGGCCAGCAGCGTTGGTCCGACGCCAACGGCGTTGGCCCTGCTCAAGACCTCCCCTTCGGCTTTGAGGTCGGCCCTGTCAGCGTCGACCCTGCGTATCTTCACGGCAGCCCTGCGTCCCCTCCATACGCACCTGACTACCACTCCCACGTGGCCCTTGCCCAGCACGCTCAGCCCGCCGATCTGAGTGGGCCCGGAGAAGATCAGTGCCTCCACCGACAGCGTGGCAAGCTCCCTCGTCCTGCGGTTCGCCTCCTCGTCCGAGGGGCGAGGATAGCAGAGGATCGTCTGGAAGGGCCTGGCTTCTAGGTCTTCGACGGGCACTTCAGGAAAAGCGGTAGCCGGCAAGCCGCCTGAGCGCCTCCTGATCGACGGCGTTTCTGCTTCTGTATGCCTTTTCACCCATCACCACGCTGTACGTTTCGGCTGCGTCCTCGGCGAGGCCCTTGGCGAAGCCCACCCTGCCCACGGGATTCTTCATGTACTCGACTATCAGGGCGGTGGGAGAGAAATGGGCGCTTACCTGCAACGCGCGGCTCTTGAAGTCCTCGCCGAGCCACCACGAGCCGCCCGCCGCGCGAGCCGAGCTGAGGAATCGCTCTGTCGCGTCTTCCAAAAAGATCTCCGGCCCCCTCCTTTCCACTACCTGAGGCAGCCTCTCAGGGGCTACAAGGAAGGCTATAGAAGCCCGTCCACCCTCCGCTGCCACACAGTAACGCATGACTTGCACTCCGTCCTTCTCCAAGTGCGAAGCCAGACCGCTGGCCGTCTTGCGCAGCTCCCCCCACAGTATATCCTCGCTCCTTTCTCGGTACCCGAACCTCAGAAGGACGGTGTGGTTCCTGACGTGCTTGGGCGCCCTGTCGACGGGCTTCAGGTAGGCCGATTCAAAGAAGGACACGCTGGGCTCTCTTAGCACACACCTCGCCAAGTAGACGAACTCGGCCAGGTTCTGAGGTGAAACGGCCGAACCCAGGTTGCGAGTGGTGTCGACGGGGTCGAGCAGGATAAATGGCGCGTCCCGGAAGAGGACCTTGGCCTTCTCCTCCCCCCCTTCCACGCTTATGATTTCGCCCTTCCTCCAATCCGCGGCTGCGCGAAGCAGATTTTCGAAGGACCCATACTTCAAGATGAGCACCTCACAGGCGTAGCCGCTGAAGCCCATGACCTTTATCTCGGCCCCGTACAGCCCCTGCGCTTTGAGGAACTTCTTGAGGACCCTTACCTGCGCCTTGAGGGTCGCCGTGAGATGGCCCTTCAGGTACTCCGTGTGGAAGGGCGACCTGTCGGCGGCGCTCTTCCACTGGCCCTGGCTCACCATATAGCACGGGACGGCGTTGATGGTCACCCCGTCCAGCTGCGCCTCTATGTACGGATGCTCGGCGTACCTCTTGCGTGGCGCGTACGGCGCAAGCGCCTCTTCCGCCAAAGACAGTCCCATCTCCTCGAACCGCCCCCTTTCAATGGTGGGGGGGTAGAGCATGAAGAAGTCCACGTCGGTGTCTTCAGGTAGCCAAGTGTCGTGAGCGAAGGACCCGCCCACCTTTATGACCGGCTTGACCGTCGACGACGAAGCGCTAGCTTCAAAGCGTTCCAAGACGATTCTCACGGCTTGGCCCACCGCCTTCCTCTGGGCGTTTTGAGGGGTCACGCCCTCGACCACCTTTTGCACCACCGAGCCCAGGCTCAATTAACAACTTCACCTTACCTCAGAGGAAACGTGGCCAGGTCGGAGTAGACGGGCCCCGAGGGCGTCAGCACGCTCTTCTTCAGCTGGAACGATTCGAAGAAGGCGGTGCCGATCTCTTCCTGGCTCAGGGCCATCACGGACTTAACCAGCTCGCCGACTTTCCTGCCCCCCTTCACCCTCATTATGGTCAAGTGGGAATGGAACCTCTCGGGGTGGCCGAAGGGCGCCAGCGCCCCTTCCACGGCTTCGTGAAGCGCCTCCACCTTCTCGGCGCCCTCCACTACGCCCACCCAAACGACGTTGATGCGGGAAATCGAGGGAAACGAGCCCACGCCCTTGAAGTGCAGGCTGAAAGGTTCCAACCTGATGCCTCTGAGGGCCGCTTCGATTTCCCCCACGGCGGTCTCGGGCACCTCCCCAAGGAACTTCAGAGTGATGTGGAGGTTCTGGCGCTCCACGGCCTTGAGGGTGGCCCCCGACTTTAGCAGCTGTCGCTGGAGCTGAGCTATCCTGTCCTTCACCCCTTCGTCCTTCAGCTCAAGAGCCACGAAGCTTCTCAAACTCACGGGTCCACCATGCCCCGTCGAGTAATTATGTGTATTCTGCCGGCAGTGAGATGTTCCAGTCGTCCCATCCGCCACCTTAATACTCGAGTATTTCGGACCTAGTGGCCGGCGAGCTCAGCGCCTTGAACGCCCCCACATTGATGATCGTGTGTATTACGGGCATGCCCGGCGCAGGGAAGACCACCGCCACTCAGGCCCTGGCGGAGACGGGCTTCCAGCCGGTCAGCATGGGGGATGTTGTCAGGAAAGAAGCGCAGCGAAGGGGCCTTGACCTCGGTAAAGAGGGGCAGAAGAAGATGATGCTTCGCCTGCGTCGTGAAGGTGGGCCGGCGGCGGTGGCCAAGCTCTGCGGCAAAGAGATAAAGAGGCGAGGGTTCACCAGGGTCGTAGTAGACGGAGCCCGTTCCCTTGAAGAGATCGAATACTTCAGGACTATCGGGCCAGTCAAGATACTGGGCATACACGCCTCCCCCCGCCGGCGTTTTGAGCTTCTTAGCGCGCGCGGGCGCAAGGACGACCCCATGTCCTTCGAGGATTTCGCGGCGAGGGACAAGAGGGAGCTTGCTTTGGGGCTCGGGGAGGTCATAGCTATGTCCGACCGGATGATCGAGAACGAACGTGTGACGATCGAAGAGCTGGACGCGCGGGTGAAGCAAGTGGCCAAGGAGTGGCTTTCTGGCACTTGAAGGGCGTCTCAGGCTTCCCAGTAACGGTCAGGGTGGAGGCTCCGCTTCAGCCTTCGGAGGACCCGCAGAAAGTGGCCGATGCCGTGCGTGCGCTTTTCGGCGACGATGACCTGACCGAAACGAGGATGGGGCCGAGCTCCGTGCAGGTCGTCTACTCAAGCGAAGCTTCATTGATGAAGGTCTACGAACAGGTTAGGTCTCGCAGGACCTTGAGCGTCTTCAGGCGGCTGCTGCGCCGCGGCCTCACAGGGGGGTCCACGACCTTCTTGCTCAACAGGCAGGCCGCCACCCGAGGGTTGGTGGTCCTGTGCGACAGCGAATCGGAATCTCCCCTCGGTCCGATCTTCGTTACTATCGAATCTTCGGCAGTGGAGAGGATCATCGACTGGCTCGCCCCCGGCCTTCCCGCTGAAGGCAGGTCATTCGGGAAGGGGCAGCACCACGGATAGGAAGTCTCGAGCGACCTCCGCCCTGCTGAAACGCTTCTTCGCCTGCCGCGTCAGCTCTTCGTAATCGCTGACCCTGGCGCTCAGATGTGTCAGCAGGAGCCGCCCAACTTTCGCCTCCGAAGCCAACTTGGCAGCTTCGACCACTGTAGAATGCAAGTACTCCTTCGCCTTGTCGGAGTGTTCTTCGCCATACGTCCCATCAAAGACGAGAAGGTCCACTCCCCTGAAGAACCCCTTCAGCTCCTTGGTGGGCCTCGTATCTCCCGAGTACCCAAAGCTCCTCCCTCGCCTTTTGGGCCCCATCACTTGGGCGGGCGTGACCCTGTTCCCTCCGACCTTCACCGCCCTTCCGCCCTGCAGCCTCTTCCAGAGGGGGCCCTTGGGGACGCCCAGAGCCAGAGCCTTCTCCGGGTAGAACTTTCCGGGCCTCTTCTTTTCGTCCAGACGGTAGGCGTAGCTGTCGTTCGTGTGTATCGTCCTCTCGGCCGACACGGTGTACTCCCTTTCAGACAGGATCGCGCCCCTCCTGACCCTATGAACAATTATCTTGAAGGGGACGTAGACCCGCAGGGCCTCCAAATTGTACCGTATCATTTCTCCCAACCCTCTGGGTCCGTAAATGTGGAGGGGTTCCTCTCTGTTCTGGAGCGCCATGCTCTGTATCAGCCCCAGCAACCCCAGGAGGTGGTCCCCGTGCATATGCGTCACAAAGATGTATCGAGGGTTCGAGAGAGGCGGGTTCGCCAGCATCATCTGCCTCTGCGTGCCTTCCCCGCAGTCGAACAAAAGCAGGTCCCCCTCCCTTTCGACGGCGACGGCTGGCAGGCCCCGTTCACGTGTGGGGGAAGCAGCAGCCGTTCCTAAGACCGTGACCCTGAACACGACGCCCCTCTATCTCCTCTTCAACACGGAAATGACCCTCGACAGGCTGCGATGCACGTAGAATTCATGCTCTCCCACTAGCTCAAAACCTTTTGGAACCTCTAGCCTGACCGAAGCCGGGTGCATCGCCACCAACCTCCTTCCCTTGTGGAGCATCGCCTCGGCCTGGCCCACGAGCGCGTCAAGCAGCTCCCCAGTTCCGGCGCCGCCCGTCGAGCTAGCTCTGCCATAAGGGACGTCCGTGGCTATGGCATCCACTCGGCGGATGGGCATCGCCCTCGCGTCTCCGTGGACGACATCGCTCTGTTCATAAAGCCCGAGCCCCTTAAGGTTCCGACGGCCTCCGAAGACCATCTTCTTGTTGAAATCGACCCCCACGGAGAAGGCCCCTACGAGCGACGCCTCTATGACTGTGCTGCACGTGCCGGCGAAGGGATCAAGGAAGGTGTCTCGGGGACGGACGGCCGTCAGGTTGACCATCAGGCGAGCCAGCTTCGGGTGAAGGGCCGACGGGTGAAAGAACTTCCTCGCTCTTGGCCTTCTGTCGACCCAGCGACGCTGCTCAGCGGGCCTGCATAACCCCACCATCGCTCCGTCGCCGGTCCTTATCACTCGCACTATGTAGTCAGGGCGATGCAGGTCCACCATCGTCCCCCGGCCCGAAGCCAACACCTTCTCCCCAATGCTTCTGTCCACCATCGCCTTCTCGGTCGAGGAGAAACCGACGGCGTCGACCTTGAACCTCCTTCCGGTCAGCTCCTCCAATAAGAGGGAAGCCGGCCCGCTAGGCACCCTCTGTGCCGCCCTTTCCAACACGATGCCTATTTCTTGCAGGTAGGCAGCTCTATGGGAAGCGTTCCACGGCGGCGCGGCAACGTCACAGAAGATCAGGCCGCCAACCTGCCTCGCCTTCACCATCTCTCCCTGGGCAGCCATCAGAGCTTCCAGTTCGCCTGAGGCGATGTCCGTCCGGCCGCCGCTGGGGACGGCGTAGATCTCCAAGTCTGATGCCGAAGCACGTCCCGTGGCGGCGGCATTTAACTCTTGAGACAGCCGCCAAATCAAATCTAAAGCTGCTTTATGAAATCAGCTACGATCGGCGCGACGGAGACTCTGCCGTGCTCGCCAGGGATGGTGTCGGTGGCGACGAACTCCCTGATGCCGGCTTCCTTCATCCTTTCCATTGCACCTTCGGCCAGGAGGGCGTGAGTGCATGTCACCACCACCTTCTTAGCCCCTCCTGCGCGCAGCGCCTTTGCCGCCTTGGCGATGGTACCACCCGTCGATATCAGGTCGTCCACCAGCACCACATCCCTGCCCTTCGCGTCGACGCCTTCCGGCACGACCACCGAAGTTTCCCCCGTGACCCTGTCTCGCGCCTTCTCCAAAGATGCGAAATCCGTGTTCAGCCTCGCCGCCATTGCCTCGGCCCTCACGGATGCCCCTCTGTCGGGAGCCACAACCAGGGGATTCTCGACCATCCTCTGCTCGACGACGTAATCGGCCAGAAGCGGAACGGCCGAGATGCTGTGCGCCGGTATGTCGAAGTAGCCCAAACCTTCCACGTTGTGAATATCCACAGTGATCATCCTCTTAACGCCCGCAGCGCCCATCATCTTGGCCACCGTCTTCAGCGAAACCACCTCGCCCGGAAGGAAGGCCCTGTGCTGGCGGGCATATGCCAAGTAGGGCACAACCGCCACTACTCTGGACCCTCCTTCAGCGAGCTTGCTGGCCATGAACGCCAACTGCAGGAGATGTCGGTCTTGAGGAGGGTACGTGGACTGAAACACGAACACGTTACGGGCTACTGCTTCTTCGTCGAACCTCAAGTAACTCTCCCCGTCAGGGAAGACCTTGGAGTTCACTCTTAGCAACTTGGCTCTTAACAGCTTCGCCGTCTCTTCGGCCAGCTTGGTCGATGCTGGCCCGGGAGCTATGTATACCTCATCCACAGGCAGTTCACGAGGCGCATGTCCTCGACGGGCTTTTTAACCTATGCTGGTTCCGCTTGCAGGTAGACGAGAGGAAGGATGGCGTGTTGGTATGTTGTAGCCTAACTCCATTGCGGGTAGGGCATCCGCTTGTTTTCTTTTGGTTCTACGGCCTTATCGACAGGAACGCGTTGTACAGCATGACCTTGAGGGAGGCCTCGACCTTCTGGGACGCG
>Ga0272448_1001297_pt1 | contig 34217 bp, 33 predicted proteins | sample YNPCB0191_FD_202220 | JGI IMG/M metagenome (GOLD analysis project Ga0272448, IMG submission 202220) | Hot spring sediment microbial communities from Yellowstone National Park, WY, United States - YNP-CB-019-1 | ecosystem: Environmental > Aquatic > Thermal springs > Hot (42-90C) > Sediment...
GAGGTATGAGCTGGTATAAAAGTGGTGCAAATCCATTATTAAGACTCAGGCTTTTGAAACTCAATGGTGAGTGGGATACCTATTGGCAGCAACGGCGAAAGGAGTTTATCCGACATGCAGCCTGAATTGAATCCTATCACGGAAAAAGAGATGCTTACGTCCTTAAAAGTAGTATTGAATTCTTTCAGTAAATCTGTTACTTTTAATTCTGTTAGTTGTTTCATAGGGTGTATTCCTCCTTATAGATGGATTTGGGACCTTTGGAGAATACACCCTTTTTGTTTTAAAGGGCAAGAAATTTACACAGAAGATTTTACACTACCTTATTACGCTCGACAAAGCATTTGATGATATAATAAGACATCATGGCGTTAAAGGATATTCATAACAGAGAGGTAAAGCTTATCATGGTGGGAGGGAAGGGGGGTGTTGGAAAAACAACCTGTGCAGCTGCTATAGCATTACATATGGCAATGGAAGGGCGTAAGGTGCTGATTATTTCAAGTGACCCAACCCCATCCCTTTCAGATATATTTGAAACAAAGATAGGAAGCACTGAAGTCCCCATTCACAATACCCATCAATTATACGGATTGGAGATTTCATCAGATATTGTCCTTGTCAAATGGAAGGAACGTTTTGGAAAAGAGATTTATGAGGTCATTTCTTCCTTTGCAGATGTGGATTATGATTTTGTGGATTACATTGGTACGGCACCGGGCATTGAAGAAGAGTATATGTTGAGCTTTATTATTGAACTGGTTGAAAGTAATGCCTATGACCTTGTGGTGTGGGACACAGCACCTGCCGGACACACCCTCCGATTGTTGAAATTACCACATCTCTTTCTCAAACATATGGAAGCAGCAACAAAATTTTATATGAAGATGTACAGTTACTTTGAAAAATTAAAAGACGGGATACGTCTTGGTGAATCAAAAAGAACACTTCTTGAAATCATTGGGAGCTGGGAAGCACTGGCAGAGCGGATTGTAACGTTTATACGAAATCGGACAGTTACAAAATATATTATTGTCACCATACCTGAAGCCCTTGGCGTTATTCTAACACAGAGAATAATAAGCGATTTTCAGCAGCATGGATTACACGTTGATAACATCATCATTAACCACGTCATTGAACATGAGGATTGTACATTTCATGCTATGCGGAGAAAAATGCAGCAACAGTATATAGCCATGTTACAGGAGAGATACCGTACTATGAATCTTGTGGAACTTTACTTGATGGCCTGTGAAGTGAAGGGGCTGGAACGCATTGAGAAGGTATCGCACGTACTATTTCATGCGTGATCATTCTTCAGAGATAACAGACTCTATGTGTCATAACCACATACACCGATGATGAGGGTAACAGGAGGCGAGTTAAAAGGGAAGAGGTTCTATTGTGATACAGGATGTTCGACCCGATACACATCTGCGAAAGTAAGGGAGTCAATATTTAATATTATCGGTCAGGTAGAAAACAAAATGGTTATTGATTTGTATGCTGGTTCTGGATCTTTTGCAATCGAAGCATTAAGCAGGGGCGCCCGGAGTGCAACCTGTGTTGAACAGCATCTTCGGATGATTGATATATTGGAGCGTAATCTTACACTGCTGAACTTAAATAAGTCTTGCCATGTATTGCATATGGATGTAAGATATGCCATTCCGTTTCTTTATAAAAGGTTATACAGATATGATATTATTTTTTTGGATCCACCATATGGAGAAGGTTTAATAGCCGATACCATGGCACTTCTCGAAGAATATCCACTGTATACTGAGAATAGTCTTGTGATTGCAGAATACTCGAAGAGAGAAGATACAGCCTTTTTCAATCGGTTTCATTGGAGAACGAAAACCGTAAAACACTATGGCGATACCGTAGTACGGATACTCGATTGACATGTTATTATGTATGGAGGGACATGAAAATGAAAAAAACTGTTGCGGTCTATCCTGGATCCTTTGATCCCATAACAAATGGTCATCTGGATATCCTCATGAGAGGGCTTGAATTATTTGACAAAATTATTGTTGCTGTTGCCCACAATGTTGAAAAAAAAGCACTGTTTACTGTGGAAGAAAGAATGGCATTAATACGAGAGTCCATTAAAGGCAATGACCACGTGGAAGTTGATAATTTTGACGGTCTGCTGGTGGATTATGTTAAAAAGGTCAATGCCCGTTTCGTAATTCGCGGACTCAGGGCAATGAGTGATTTTGAATATGAATTTCAAATGGCCTCGATGAACAGAAATTTAAATAGAGATATGGATACAATATTTATGATGACAAGCAAGGACTATTTTTTTATAAGTTCCAGAACCATTAAAGAAGTGGCAAGTTTTAATGGATGCGTGAGCGGACTTGTACCAGACATAGTGGAAAAGAAATTAAAAGAGAAATTTGCCTTGGTGTAATATGAAAAAGACGGTAGCGGTCTTATGCGGTCTTGTTCTTTTGTTGTTAGTAATCAGTCCTGTGCATGGTAAGGATGTTTACCTCATCAGGGTTACCGGAGTGATAAACCCTCCTGTTGCAGGATTCATTGCAGATTCTATTAAACAGAGCCAGGAAAAAGGTGCAGAGGCACTGATTATTCTTCTTGACACACCGGGAGGCCTTGATACATCCATGAGAGAGATTATCAAAGAGATTATGGATTCTTCTGTCCCGGTTGTCGTGTTTGTATATCCGTCAGGTGCCCGGGCAGCCTCTGCAGGAAGCATTATACTTCTTGCATCCCATATTGCTGCAATGGCGCCGGGAACCAATGTGGGCGCAGCCCATCCGGTGAGTATCGGAAAAGAGAAGGCTGATAAAGAGATGATGGAAAAGGTGGTTCGGGATGCTGAAGCATACGCACGGAGCATTGCAATGAAAAAGAAACGCAATGTGGAGTGGGCTGCAAAAGCTGTGAAGGAAAGTGCATCAATACCGGCAAAAGAGGCTCTCGAAAAAAATGTTATCGACATTATGGCAGACTCTATTGATGGGCTCCTCACCAGCATTGACGGAAGAACTGTGGAAACGAAACAGGGTAAGATCACACTTCATACAAAATCAGCAAAACACGTAGAACGTGAGATGCCTTTCAAATATAAATTTCTTTCATACGTGAGTGATCCAAATGTTGCATATATCCTTATGATGATCGGTATCTACGGTATTCTGTTTGAAATATATAATCCAGGAGCTATTTTTCCTGGAGTTATCGGAGGCATATCTCTTATTCTTGCATTATACGCATTTCAGACTATTCCGATAAGTTATGCAGGATTGTTTCTTATAATTCTTGGTATAATATTTTTCATTCTTGAGGTGAAGATTATCAGTCACGGCGTACTGGGGATTGCCGGGATTATTTCCATCATCATCGGGTCTATCATGTTGATTGACCTTCCCTCACACATACTCTCTATATCCTATAAAACCATTATCCTTGTGGGTATACTTTCGGGAATCTTTGTGTTTGGTATATTATCCTATGCAATCAAAGCGCAGCTCTCTAAAGTAAAAACCGGCAAAGAGGGGCTTATTGGCGAGACAGGCATTGCGCGGATGGACATTCATACACAGGGTAGGATTTTTCTTCACGGTGAACTATGGAATGCGCGCAGTGATGAGTTTATCAAAGAAGGCGAAAAGGTTGTGGTGGTCGGTGTTGATAATCTTGTTTTGAAAGTAAAAAGAAAGGAGGAGTGATATGATTCCTGTATATTTATTTGTCATCATCATCGTAATATTTTTTCTTGCGAGCGCAATAAAAATCCTCAATGAATATGAGCGAGGCGTCATATTCAGGCTCGGAAGGGTGCTCGGTAGTGCAAAGGGTCCTGGCCTTATCATTCTTATACCTATTGTGGATAAGATGGTAAAAGTGAGCCTTAGAACAGTGGTTCTTGATGTTCCCCCACAGGATGTGATAACGCGCGATAACGTGTCAATTAAAGTGAATGCCGTTGTCTATTTCAGAGTCATGGAACCCCTGAAGGCAGTTATTGATGTGGAAAACTATCTCTATGCTACAAGCCAGCTATCCCAAACAACCTTACGGAGTGTACTCGGGCAGGCAGAACTTGATGAACTGTTGGCGCACAGAGAAAAGATTAACGAAAGATTGCAGGAAATCCTTGATATGGATACAGAGCCATGGGGCATTAAGGTTTCAAAGGTTGAGGTAAAAAATGTAGACCTTCCTCAGGAAATGCAGCGGGCAATTGCGAGACAGGCTGAAGCGGAACGGGAAAGAAGAGCAAAAGTTATCGGTGCTGAAGGAGAATTTCAGGCTGCGACAAAACTTGCCGAAGCATCTGATATTCTGTCGAAGAATCCCATGGCACTTCAGTTACGGTATCTCCAAACTTTGATTGAGATTTCTACGGAAAAGAACTCCACCATAGTCTTTCCAATTCCCATTGATCTTATAAAAAGTTTTATGGACCGGTCTAAATGAAAAAAGTAATTATTGTTTGTGCACTCCTCTGTCTGTGTACCACTCTCGCATTCGGTGCACCAGCACTTCATAAAAATACAAAAAAATCCCCGGTAGCTTCAAAAGAAAAGGTAGAGAAGGATGCACAGGAAAAATATAAAGCATTTCTTGTTATGGAAGCCAGTACGGGAAAGGTTCTGGAAGGTGAGAACATCCATTTGAAATGGCCTCCAGCCAGTATCACGAAGCTCATGCTTGCATATATTGTGATGGAGAAAGTTGCAAAACATGAGGTAAAGCTGACTGATAAGATTACCGTTTCAAAAAGTGCAGCACGCATTGGGGGCAGTCAGGTTTATCTCAAGGAGGGGGAAGTATTCACGTTAGAGGATCTCATGAAGGCAACCATGATTGCATCAGCCAACGATGCAGCCTATGCTATTGCCGAATTCATAGCAGGAAGCAAGGATAATTGTATCCAATTGATGAATGAAAAGGCAAAATCCCTCCACATGGATGATACTGAGTATCATTCAGTCCATGGACTGCCGCCCTCACCAGGAGAGAGGGAAGACCTCACCTCATGTCATGACCAGGCGATTCTCGCACGAGAGCTGTTGAAATATCCTAAACTATTGGAATGGACTTCGAAGAAGTCTGAAGGTTTCAGGGATGGGAAATTTATTTTGCATAATACCAATAAACTATTAACAAAAATGAATTATGTCGACGGGTTAAAGACTGGTTACTATCGACAATCAGGTTTTAACATTGTGGCAACAGCACATAAGTCAGATGTGCGGCTTATCATTGTTGTTATGGGAAGCCCCAAGGGAAAGATCCGTGATACCTTTGTCATGGACAAGTTGAAAAGGTATTTTTCTCAGTATAGAATACTGCATGTTGTAAAAAAAGGTGAGGTTATTGAGAAGGATGTTTTTCTCCAGGACGGTAAGTACAGAAAAATAAAAGGCATAGCAAGTGCAGGATTTACATACCCTGTGCTCGGGGAAAAAAAGGGAGCAGTCAAGAAAGAGATTGTAATGCCAGAGACAATAAAAGGAGAAGTTCTGGAAGGACAGAAACTGGGTGAAGTTGTCATAAAGCTTGACGATACAATTATTGGTAAGGTAGATATTGTTTCACCTGTTTATGTACCAAAGGCAAACCTCTTTACCCGAATCATCAGACGGTTTGGCCTTAATATTTGAATAATGGTTAGGTTATGGATAAACAATTTTCAATGTTAAAGAATAAGGAGATTGTCATAGGGATTACCGGAGGTATTGCCGCTTATAAGACCGCAGAACTCGTTCGGGCTCTTACAAAAAAGGGTGCCAGTGTCCATGTTGTCATGACAAAAAATGCCATGGAATTTGTCACACCCTTAACATTCCAGACACTCTCCGGACATCCTGTAATTCATGAAATGTTTCAGCTCTTCACCGGTTCCAAAATAGGACACATCGCACTCTCAGACATTGCAGATCAAATGGTGATAGTACCGGCAACTGCAAATATTATCGGTAAAATTGCCAATGGTATAGCAGACGATTTTTTAACAACCATGGTAATGGCAACTACAGTCCCCATTCTTTTTGTCCCTTCCATGAATACTAAAATGTGGGAAAGCAAAATGGTTCAGGAAAATCTACAGAAGCTGAAGGAAGCTGGGTATGAGTTCATGGAACCTGGCGTAGGGGACCTGGCCTGTGGTACAGAGGGAAAGGGGAGATTACCTACCCTCGAGGAAATCCTGGAAAAAATGGAAGACATTTTTACAGAGAAGGATTTGATTGGAGAGAGAATTCTTGTTACTGCTGGTCCAACGACTGAATTTATTGATCCTGTTCGCTGCATTACCAACCGTTCCTCGGGTAAGATGGGATTTGCAGTGGCAAAAATAGCACGAAGACGAGGCGCAGACGTTATTCTTATTACCGGTAAAACACATATTGAACTTCCGAGAAAAGATATTGAAGTTATAGAAATAACCACCGCACAGGAAATGAGAAATGCGGTTATGGATCATTACAAAGATTGTTCGATTATAGTCAAGGCAGCGGCTGTTGCTGATTTTCGGTGCAAGAATGAAAATTGCCAGAAGATAAAGAAGAAGGGTACCAATAGCCTGTTAACACTTACGCTTGAAAAGAATCCCGATATTCTCGCTGAATTGGGTACAGTGAAGGAACATAGAATACTGGTCGGTTTTGCTGCAGAAACAGACAATATGATGGAACATGCCTTTGAAAAATTGAAACAAAAGAATCTTGACCTTATTGTAGCGAATAACGTTGCAAAGCAAGGGATTGGTTTTGCCTCAGACAACAATGAAGTTACTATTATCGACCCAAAAGGAAATACAAAACATGTACCAATACTCAGTAAGGATGAGATAGCACATATTATCCTCGATTCAGTGAAGAAGGTAATGAAGAAACGGCAGCGTTTAAAAGATGATTGGTACTAATTCGATGGACACCAGTCACATTCTTCCGTAACATGATTATGAAACATTTCATCATTTGTATATCAGTTGTATGCCTCCTTGTGCCAACAGGACATGCAAAAGAGAGGACCATTGCGGATGTTGTTGAACAGGCAAGCAAAGCTATTGTTAATATACGGACAGAGGAATGGTCAAAAGGACCTGAAGCGAGTAAGACGTCTAATATGATGAAAAAATTGTTTACTGATGAAGAAGAGGTGGAAGGGTTTTTTGAGAACATTGGGTCCGGTGTTGTAGTGGATCCTAAGGGGGTTATTGTAACAAATGAACACCTTGTATCAAAGGCAATCAATATCAGAGTACGGTTTATTAATGGCAAGGAGTATGATGCTCAAGTTTTAGGCAGTGACCCAGAACATGATATTGCTTTATTAAAAATAACAGATACGACCGATTTTCCATACTTAAAATCTTCACGACAGAAAAGTCTACGGGTTGGCGAAACGGCAATTGTTATAGGCAACCCTTACGGTCTTTCAAGCTCTGTGAGCGTTGGCGTTGTCAGTGCTCTTGGAAGGAATCTGAGGATAGACAATAGAGTATATGTCAACCTTATCCAGACTGATGCTGCAATAAATCCAGGCAATAGTGGCGGAGTACTCTTGGATGTCGACGGTAACCCCCTGGGAATTATTACTGCCATCTATGGGGAAGGTAAGGGTATTGGATTTGCTATACCCATTCAGGATGTTATGGAAATGCTTTCAGAATTCATTGACGGTCACACAAAAAAAGGTATATTGGGATTTTTTCTTGAAAAAGGTCGGGATGAGAAGAGTTCCTTTTACTATGTGAGTAATATTCTCCGAGGAAGTCCGGCAGAGAAGTATGGAATACGGGTTGGGGACAGGATTGCTGAGTTAAACAGAAAGAGAGTCAAAGAGGGGGTTAAGCTTCAGAGCATTATGAGAAGCGTGAAGTCTCAAAACTCACTTCAACTGAAGATTATGCGGGGCACAAAAACGATTACATTGAATATTGATATGAAAGAGATTGCAGAGTATCAACCTTCTGCTATTGATGAATCTCTCTGTGGTTTTCGGGTTGCTGACATCCGGGGCTATCCGAAACTAAAATTCAAATTGCGAGAGAAGGATGGTATTGTGGTAACGAAAGTGAATAGAGGGGGGATAGCTGAACGGTGTGGGTTACGAACCGGCGATGTCATTATAAAGATTAATAACAATCCGCTGAAAAATAAGAACGATTTTGATACATTGATGTTAGAAGGACTCAAAAGAAACTATATTCTGTATCAGGTAAAGAGGAATGATGATATATTCTTCATACCTGTAAAATTTGATATGTTGCTTTAAAGGGAGGAAGCCATGGCTGAAGATAAAGGGTTTACCGTCATTGATAAAAGAGGTGTCTCCAGTGATGACGGGGAAAAGAAAACAGCTGAAGAGGGCACAAAGGAACAGGCGCAGGAATCTCAAAAGCAAACGCCTGCAGACGAAAGTATTTTTGCAGAGCTGACATTTTCCACATTGATTTTATCGCTGTCAACCTCTGTGCTGGTAAGCCTTGGAGAGCTTCCAGACCCTCTCAAGAATGAGAAAACTAAAAACCTTCCTCTGGCAAAACAAACAATAGGCATAATTGAGATGTTAAAAGAGAAGACACAGGGAAACCTTACTGAGGAAGAAGACCGGTTGATAAGCAATCTACTCTTTGACTTACGGTTGAAATATGTACAGGCTGCAAAACAGGGATGAAACAATACTGTGATCAGATGTGAAGTTCTATGATATCTTTGTCTTCAAGAATGAAATCCTTGCTTACCATCATGCCGTTGTAACTATCTTTTCTCCACAATTTTGCATATTTTAGTTTTACGAGAAAATCCTTGTGAATCTTTTCAGCAAACTCCAGTACCGTACCGCCCTTTTTCATAACAAAAGGAGATTCAAGGTCAGGTTTTTTGCCCGGGAGTTTCGAATAGATCCGTGCAATATTGAGAGAGCGAAAGATAATCTCTTTTAATTCATGTAGATTGACGTCCTTTTCTGCAGAGACCGGTATAATGATTTTTTCTTTCCCTCGCCTGTGAATAAATTCATCAAGACACGAAACATACCGTGTAAGATCGAGCTTGTTCACTGCAATAATGAGAGATCCATCTTTTGTTTCGATATCCGGGCGATACCGTTTAATCTCTTCCATAATGAGTTCGTATTCTATGTCGAGGGCATCTGATAATGCAATGACTGCCAGAAGTACATCTGCTTTTTTCACCATATTGCCAAACCACATAGGGGTATTTTCATCACCTATGGCTGTGGTGTCCACAAGCTGTATCCATATATCTTCATAACGCATCATCCGGGTATGAAGGATTCGCGTTGTATAGGGATAATCAGCAACTTCCAGCGGTTCACCAGATAAGGCTGATATGAGAGCTGATTTGCCTGCATTAGGAAACCCAATACAGAGTACCTGTCCTGCACCATCTTTTTTTACATTAAAGAACTGTTCAAATCTTCTCTGGGTCTGGGGTTTTTTTTCCTTTTCTTCCCTTAGCTTTGCTATCTTTGCCCTGAGGGATGCAAGGAGTTTATCCGTTCCTTTATGATGGGGCATGATAGCGATCATTTTTTCGATAATGGCAATTTTTTCGTCTATAGATTTTGCCTGGCGTAATTTTTTTTCTTCAACAAAATAGTCCGGTGGGAGATTAGCTGGCATGGTGAGGTATTAATCGTATATGATTAAACGATGACTGTGGTCTATGTACCAAAAACCCTCTGAAATATCGTGTCCACATGATGAAAATAGTGTTCCGTGTGGGTAGTATGTTCAATCTCTTCTTCATTTAAATATTTTTTTATATCAGGGTCTTTCTTTAATTCAACCGTAAAGTCAAGGCCCTCCTCATAACATCGCATTGCAACATTTTGTGTCATTTTATACGCTTCCTGCCTTGTAAGTCCCTTTCTGATAAGGCTCAAAAGTATTGCCTCTGAATGGAAAAGTCCTTTTGTGGTTTCCATATTTTTTTGCATCTTTTCAGGATAAACAACAAGATTCTTGAAAAGATTTTTTGCCCTTTCAAGCATATAATCGAGAACGATTGTGGCATCCGGTGCAATGACCCTCTCCACTGATGAATGGCTTATGTCCCGTTCATGCCAGAGAGGAATATTTTCTAACGCTGCCACCGCATACCCACGAATGAGACGGGAAAGACCACAGAGGTTTTCCGAAGCAATGGGGTTTCTCTTATGGGGCATGGCAGATGAACCGGTCTGTCCTTTCTGGAAAAACTCTTCTGCCTCCCCCACCTCTGTACGCTGAAGATTGCGAATTTCGAGAGCCATCTTTTCTATGGAAGATGCAATGATGGATAGAGTGGAAAAGAATTCTGCATGGTAGTCTCGAGGAATAATCTGGGTGGAGATAGGTGCAGGTGTCAAACCCAGCTTGTTGCAAACATATTCTTCCACAAATGGGTGGACATGGGCAAATGTACCCACTGCCCCTGAAATCTTTCCATAACATATACGTTCCCTTGCAGCTTTCATCCGTTCAAGATTTCGTTTCATTTCGTCATAGAAATGCGCCATTTTGAGGCCAAAGGTAATGGGCTCTGCATGGATGCCATGGGTTCTTCCAATCATGGGCGTGAGTTTATACGTATATGCTTTTTCTTTCAGGATATCCATCAACTCTGTAATGTCCTGTATCAGAATATCTGAAGCCTCTTTTAAAAGACAGGCAAAGGATGTATCAAGTATATCCGAGGATGTGATGCCCATATGGATATATTTTGCTGAAGGACCTACATACTCGGAAACATTTTCTATAAATGCCACTACGTCATGTCTGGTACGATTTTCTATTTCCCGTATTCTTTCAGCATCAAAGGCAGCCTTTTCCTTGATTATTGTAAGATCTTCTTGCGGGATGAGGCCGAGTTCAGCATAGGCTTCGCAGATGAGCAGTTCAATCTCAAGCCACTTCTTAAAACGGCTGTTTTCTTCCCATATCGTTGCCATGCGTTTCAGTGTATATCGTTCAATCATGGTCTTATATTAACCAAAGCAGGGATGGTTGTCAATTTGGAATATGAAACCCATCCATGAATTTTTTTCCTCTGTTCTGAGAGGGACATATGGAGAAAATAGAGAGAGTGCCTTTTGGTGGTCCCTTTTGAGAATACCGGAAATAATCAGGTATCCATTTTTGTGTACCAGATGCTGAAGCCTCTTTGCGTATTGAGTGAAGGTCTTTATATCAAGGTTGGCAAGGACAATATCATATTTGCCTTTTACATGTTTAATGTCTACGCACTTGTATTCAATATGTTTTGCATGGTTGAGTGTTGCGTTCTTACGTGCTGACGTAATAGCATCTCCATCATTATCTATGCCAGTTGTATGCCTGGCACCACAGAGACTGGCATAGAGGGAGAGAATCCCTGACCCGCAACCCACATCGAGCACTATTTTATTTTGCACTGGTACGAACTTTATCAATCGTATCATAATTTGTGTTGATTCGTGCCGTCCTGTTCCAAATGCCATACCTGGTTCGATAACGATTGAGGATGCAGGGTCTTTAATTTTACTCCAGGGAGGCAGAATTGTAAGACCTTCCACTGTGATAGGTCTGAAGTATTTTCGTGTGAGTTGACCATAGTCCTTAAAAGGTTCCTTGACAACACGTATGTCATATACGGCTATCCCGGAAGAAGAGAGTGATTTTAAAAATTTTTTCACATCATCCGGGTAGCATTTAAAAAGGGAATAGTTGCTTTTATTTTCTATCCAGAATCCCTGACCGGCAAGGCCATAGAGTGATTCAGGAAGTAACTCTTCCCCTCCCTTTTTTATCCTGAATTCTACACAGGCCCTGTATGGTGGTTTATTACCCATGGGGGTGAATGATATTTCCTGTCTGAGCTATAGAATATCCTGTAAAATCATGTATATGCTGGACAAGAGAAGGTTGTTCAAACAATGAAAGAAAGGTTTTTACATGATTACTGAAGAAATGTTCTTTTGACATCACACAGTCAAAACGTTCATTCCAGAGAGGAATAAAATCAAGGCCGAGAATGTGAGCAATATGGTGAATTCCGAAAGCCGCATCAGCAGCCCCTTTAAGTACCTGAATGCCGGCGAGTAGATGAGATTCCACTTCAATGGAATACCCGTTTATTGATGAAGAATCCATACCAGCCTTACTGAGCAGAAAATCAAAGAGCAGCCTTGTGCCAGAGCCAAAATTTCTGTTTATAAAGCGAATGCCTTTTTGAGAGAGGTCTGTAATGGAGGAAAGACCGTATGGATTACCTTTTTTTGTGTAAAGCCCCTGTGTTCTCTCAAAAAGACACATGACCGTGTAATCCTCTCTATTGAGGTATTTGTCAAGATAGGAGAGGGTATAGGTTTTCTGCTCTGTGTCAAGTATGTGCACACAGCATATGGTTGCCCTTTTGTCCTTCAGTGCCTTTAATCCATTGATACTTCCTATAGGTGCATAATAGGCAATGACATCACTACCCCTATTGTGGAGATCTATAAGTCTTCTTACAAGGATGTCGTCACTGCCTGCAATATATATGTGTTTTTCCCGTTCAGTATTTTCGAGTATCCATTTATCAACAAGCTCTTTTGAAAAGGCTATCTTACCCCCTATTTTAATATGGGGAATCTTTGATTCCTGGACGAGTTTATAGATTTTTTTCTCGTTAATTTTTAGATATTTTGAAAGCTCTTTCGTATAAATTATTTCCATCAAAATTGAGTATATAGGAAAATATTTTGTTTTTCAAATAAATATTAAGTTATAATTTATCCAAAATTGTTAATAATAGTTATTATAATAGATAATTAGTCTTGATTTTCAATTTTATTCATTATATTTTGTTTTAATGAGGGGATAATGAAAAAAATTGTGATATTCTTTGCTGTCATTTTTATATCTTCAGGTATTTTTTTCCAAATAAACTATATACTGGCTTCAGAAAAGAACATCATCCTTGCAACGACAACGAGCACTCAGGATTCAGGGCTTCTCGATGTATTAATCCCGGTTTTTGAAAAAAAGACAGGTTATTTTGTGAAAACAATAGCTGTTGGTTCAGGGCAGGCAATAGCAATGGGTCAGAAGGGCGAGGCGGATATATTGCTCGTTCATTCGCCTGAAGATGAGAAGAAGTTTATGGAAGGCGGTTATGGGCTGAATAGAAGGCTTGTTATGCACAATGATTTTATTGTGATAGGCCCTCGAGCTGATCCGGCTAAAATCAAGGGTATTAAATCTACTGTCATAGCATTTGAGAGGATAGCGCAATCGAAAAGCCTTTTTATCTCACGGGGTGATAATTCAGGCACACACGCAAAAGAGAAGGCAATCTGGAAAGCAACCGGTGTTAAGTATGAAGGAGAAAAATGGTACCATGAGACGGGTCTTGGCATGGGGCAGACGTTGAACGTTGCCTCTGAAAAAAGGGCATACACCATTACCGATAGGGGGACATACCTGTCATTAAAAAAGAGGATCGACCTTGATGTACTGACTGAAGGGGATGCAATTCTTTTGAATATTTATCATGTCATAGAAGTGAATCAGACAAGATTCCCGAAAGTCAATGCAGCAGGTGCAAGGGTATTCGCCAATTTTATGCTATCAAGAGAGGCGCAGGATATTATCAAAACCTTCGGTATTGATAAATTCGGTTCGCCCTTGTTTTTTCCTGATGCAAGTAAAAGGGTAGAGGACCTGGGAAAATGAATGAATTTCTGACTGATGGTTCATGGATGTAAGTCGAAATAAAAAAATACTGAGGAGATACTATGGAATTGATTCTTGAAGGTATAAAGAAGGCATTTACTCTCCTTTTTATGCTCGATCGTGAAGTTCTCGATATTACGTTTCTCTCTCTTAAGGTATCCGGTATCGCAACAATGATAAGTGTCTTTATAGGGGTTTCTACAGGAGCAACGATTGCACTCAATGAATTTCCGGGAAAGAGGGTTGTGGTGAGCTTTGTGAATACAGGTATGGGTGTCCCTCCTGTTGTCGTTGGTCTTTTTGTGACCATCTTTCTCTGGAGGAATGGTCCCCTGGGGTTCCTCGGCATTTTATATACACCTCTCGCAATAATTATAGCCCAGGCAATCATCGCAACACCCATTGTCATGGGCATTACCATTGCCGCAATGCAGCAGCTTCCAAAAAAACTCAGACTTCAAATACTTGCCCTTGGTGCATCACGACTGCAGATGGTGTGGATGCTCATTAAAGAGGCACGCATGTCCTTACTGGCAGCTGTCATGGCAGGATTTGGCGGTGTCATCTCAGAAATTGGAGCCTCCATCATGGTTGGAGGAAACATCAAGGGATACTCACGTGTTTTAACCACTGCAACCGTGATGGAAACAAGCAAGGGCAATTTCGATGTTGCCATTGCATTGAGTATCATCCTGCTTCTGCTTGCCTATTCTATCAACCTAATACTTACCCACATCCAGCAGAAGGAGAGACCGCGGTGAAAAAGGGTAAAAGAGTTCAAGGTTCAACGTTCGGAGTTGTAGATAAAGAATGAAAAACAATATGCCCATACTGGAAGCAAGAAACCTTCGTGTAGAGAGGGCAGGGGTAGCCATTCTTGATGTTCCAGAATTAACAATCAAGGAAGGTGAGGTTCTGTCCCTTATTGGTCCCAATGGTGCAGGTAAGACAACCCTTCTTGTCTCTCTCTGTCATCTTTTTAAGAATGTTTCAGGAAATATTTTTTTTAGAGGCAGGGAGGTAGGCAAGGACCTTTCTGTCAGTGAGTATAGGAAGAGATATGCCATGGTGTTTCAGGAACCTCTTCTGTTCAATACCACAGTCTTTGAAAATGTGGCAGCGGGCCTTAAATTCCGCAGGATGGGAAAAGGAGAGATTGAAGAGGTTGTGAAAGAGAATCTCGAACAATTTGGCATACGCCATCTGAAGGACCGTTCTGCACGGACTCTTTCTGGAGGAGAGGCACAGCGTGTTGCCCTTGCAAGGGCTTTTGCAGTGAAGCCTGATGTTCTCCTTCTCGATGAGCCATTCTCTTCCCTTGACCCGCCAACAAGGGAATCACTCATTGATGACCTCGAGAGGATTATAAGAGAATCCAGGACAACCACTTTATTTGCAACCCACGACCGCACGGAGGCACTCAGGCTTTCTGATAGAATTGCTGTGATGAATGAAGGAAAGATACACCAGCTCGGTTCTCCGGAGGAGGTGATGAACCATCCTGCAGATGAGTTTGTTGCATCCTTCGTGGGCATTGAAACGATTCTCGATGGTACTGTGGTGAGAGAGAGCAGAGGAACCCTTACTGTATCTGTTTCAGGATATGAGATTGAAGCGATTGGAGAGGTTCATCCCGGTGAGAGGGTAATCCTCTGCATACGGCCTGAGAATGTTACTATTGCAAAAAATTCAAAGGGTATGGCAACGAGCGCCAGAAATGTATTTCAGGGGAAGATTGAAAAGGTTACCCCTCTTGGATTGTTTCAAAAGATTTCCATCGATTGTGGTTTTCCTATTGTTGCCTATGTGACGAATGATTCAGTGAAAAGTTTATCCCTTGAGGAGGGAAAGATCATAAATGTCTCATTCAAAGCAACTGCAATTCATGTGATGAAGAAACGCAGAGCTTGATTCATCAGCGATATGCTCCATGATTTTGTCAGGTCATACTTGAACTGATATTTTCCCTTCATTATATTTGTGAATCAGCATTTGGACTTTAAGATGTCAATGAACTGTTTGTGTTGTTGTAAATTTAGCCAAAGGGATTTTCTTGAGAATAAAATCCTTGATTAATCGTCACATTATGAAGTAATTTTTCAAAGGCAGCGGGTAGCATATACTATTCACCGCTCCCGTTCACTTTGTACAATAAAGGAGTTTGAATGCTCTTCTCAAAGATGTTTATACCTACCATGAAGGAAGATCCAAAGGAGGCCGAAGTCATAAGCCACAGGTTTATGATGCGTGCAGGTTTTATCAGACGCCTGGCATCAGGCATATACACATGGTTACCCCTTGGCTTGAAATCAATAAAGAAGGTGGAGCAGATAATCCGTGAAGAGATGAACAAGAAGGGTGCCCAGGAAATCCTTATGCCCTTTGTGCAGCCAAAAGAACTATGGGTAGAGAGCAAAAGGTGGGATAAATATGGCAAGGAACTCCTCCGTTTTACTGACAGGAATAATAGGGAATTATGTATAGGGCCTACCCACGAAGAGGTGGTGACAGACCTTGTGAGACGAGAGGTACGGTCGTACAAAGATTTACCATTGAATCTGTACCAGATTCAGACAAAATTCAGAGACGAGATCAGACCACGGTTCGGGGTAATGAGGGCAAGAGAATTTTCAATGAAGGATGCCTACAGTTTTGATATGGATGAGGCAGGCGCTGAAAAGAGCTACATGGGTATGTATGATGCCTATGTGAATATATTCAAGCGCTGTGGCCTGAAATTCAGGGTGGTCGAGGCAGATACAGGACAGATTGGTGGAAGCTTCTCCCACGAGTTCATGGTTCTCGCGGATACGGGTGAAGATATTATACTGTCATGCGAAGTATGCGGTTATGCTGCAAACCTTGAAAGGGCTGAAGTGGGATATGACGAGATAGGTATTCAGCGAAGAAAGGGCAAGTTTAAAAGAGTCGAAACTCCGGGGCAGAAAAGGGTTGATGAAGTTGCATCCTTTCTTGGTGTAAGACCTGATGAGCTTCTAAAAACTATTATCTATACTACTGATAAGGGTATCATTGGTGTTCTCATAAGAGGAGACAGGGCAGTCAATGAAACAAAATTAAAGAATCTTCTCTCCCTTGATTTTCTTGAACTTGCAGATGAAGCAACTATTGAAAAGGTAACCGGAGGACCTCTTGGTTTCTCAGGACCCATTGGACTGACCATCCCTCTCTATGCGGACAGGGATGTTGCCTTTATGAAGGACTTTATTGTTGGCGGCAATGAAAAAGACGTGCATATAATCGGCGTGAATATGGAAGACTTTAGCATAGCAGGATTGTATGATTTAAAAATAGCCCGGGAGGGGGATAGATGTCCTCGATGTAACGGCAGTCTCATATCCACACGGGGAATAGAAGTGGGGCATATTTTTAAGCTCGGATTGAAATACAGTGAAGCCATGCACGCTGTTTTCCTCGATAAAGAAGGCAGGGAACAATATATGGTTATGGGGTGTTATGGCATCGGCGTGAGCCGTACTGTGGCTGCAGCAATAGAACAGGGCAATGATGAGAATGGCATGATACTGCCTCTTGCCATTGCTCCCTTTGAGGTAGATGTGGTGCCGGTCAATAGTTCCCATCCGGAAAGCATGAAGGCAGGTGAAGACCTCTATAAAGAATTACTGGATAGAGGTGTTGATGTTATCTTCGATGACAGAAATGAGCGGCCGGGTGTTAAATTTAAAGATTGTGACCTCATCGGGATTCCCATAAGGATAACCATAGGTGAAAAGAATTTGAAGGATGGTTACATGGAAATAAAGCTAAGAAATGAAAAAACATCCCAGCGAGTAAAAAAAGAAGATACTGCGGAAAGGATTCTCGAATATGTTAAAAACACTCCTCATAAGTGACCTTACACCTAAAGAAGAAATAGATAGACGTATAGAAGAACTCAAAAAGCACATGGCATCCCACCATGTGTCGTTTTCGATAATTCTGCAAAACGTTGATTTATTCTATTTTACAGGCACAATCCAGAAAGGAGTGCTTGTTATCCCTCTCGAAGGAGAACCACTCTTTTTTGTTGAAAAGAGTCTTAATAGAGCAGCAATTGAAACACCCCTTGAAATCATTCCTGTTAAGAGCGACAGGGATATAAAAAATATCCTCATTGAGAAACACATTTTGAAAGGTAAGGGAGGGATGGAACTTGATGTGGTGCCAGTGCTTGTGTATGAACGATGGAAGACGCTCTTAACATTTGAAAATATTGTTGATATATCAAAACTCATTAAAGAAGTCAGACTGGTAAAGAGTGAATTTGAGATACAACAAATAAAAAAATCTGGAGACATTATTGCAAAAGTGTTTGATAAAGCAAAAGAAGTGATACAGGAAGGGATGAGGGAAGTTGATATTGCTGCTTTTCTCGAATCAGAGGGAAGGATTCAGGGACATCAGGGTTTCTTACGTATGAGGGGACTGAATCAGGAGATGATGAATGTGTACATTACTCATGGATATTCTGCAACAATTACATCTGCAGGCGATGTCCCTATTTCAGGCGTAGGAGTAACACATGCCATTGCACAGGGACCGTCTGTCAATAGAGTGCAACGAGGCATTCCCTTACTTATTGACTATGGTGGCGGGTACAATGGATATATAACAGATGAAACGAGAACCTTTGTCGTGGGAGAGATGAACGATACGTTCAAAAAGGCATATGAAATTGCTCGTGACATTGTGGACGACGCCACAACAAATGGTTGCGAAGGAATGAATGGAACGGAATTGTATAACAGGGCACTGCGCCTTGTAAAGAAAGCCCGGCTGGAAGATTTTTTTATGGGGCATGGGGAAGGGAAGGTAAGTTTTATCGGACATGGGCTTGGACTCGAGATCAATGAACTTCCTGTAATAACACCTCGTCACAGTATCATCCTCAAGGAAGGGATGGTATTCGCCTTTGAACCAAAATTTATTTTTCCTGGAGAGGGCGCTGTGGGAATTGAAGTTGACTACATCGTGCGTCCAGGGAGGCTTGAACGCGTTACGGATACACCCATAGATGTGTTTTACATATAGTCTATAACAAAACTAATCTTAAGACCGTTTGAACTTTTCATTTAGCAGCCTTTTAAAGCGAGGAGTATAGATAATATCGAAGGTCTCTTCTTTATCAGGGAAGAGTTTTAAAGCGTGTTTCTTTACACCTTCGAAAATAGCGAGCGCTTCATCATGGGTGATATTATGTATTCTGATGTATTGGAGGGCAAAATCTACAATAAACCGTAGCTTCCTTAATTTTCGTTCTTCTTCTAATAATTTATAGTCCATAATGACGCATTGCTCCTTACGATTCACTTGGAAACTTTTTTCTAAAGGAATCTCTTAGCTCCATATATACCCAGAGACACACTCCACATGTAATGGCAATATCAGCAACATTAAAGGCTGGCCAGTGGTATCCTCGGTAATATATGTCTATAAAATCTATAACAAAACCATACATAATTCTATCATAGAGATTGCCCAGAGCACCGGAGATAATACAGAGAATAGCACATAATTTTGCTCGAGGAAGTCTCTGAAACAACGCAACATACAACAAAAACGCCACAATCAATAAAGGCAGGATAGTAAATATATAGCCGGCATTTCTATTCTGCGAGAGAAGACCGAAGGCGCCACCATAGTTTCTTGTATGAACAATTGAGAGAAAAGGCATGAGATGAATGTTTTCGAGAAACTGCAGGTTGTGTACAATGAGCATCTTTGTCCATCGGTCGAGTAAAAAAATGATGGGAATTATGATGAAGATACGATATTGGCGCATCGCTTACAAAGATTTGGGAAAGGCTGTGACTCTGTTACATCGGTTGCATATTGCCAGCACCGTTCACACTTTTTGCCATCCGCCTTTTTGACCGTCACTCCCACTTCATCACCTTTCAGAATCTCACACTGAGAAACAATGAAGATGTCTTTAGTTTCATCACCAAGTTTTGCAAGTATTGTATAAACATCTTCAGGAACTTGTACGATAATTTTTGTATCAAGCGAATGGCCTATTTCCTTGGCTGCACGCTTTTCCTCAATCTGTTTATTGATAATTTCCCTGAGATTCCATATCTTTTCCCATTCCTCTTCAAGTGTCGGATTAATCAACTCTTTCTTTGGCAGGGGAAAACGTGTCAATAAAATACTCTCTTCAGAGGCGGGTTGTTTCATATAGGACCACATCTCTTCTGCTGTAGTGGTTAATATGGGAGCAATGAGTTTGATGAGAGCATTGAGCATTTCATATATAACTGTTTGGGACGCTCTTCGTTTCAGAGAATTTTTCTTTTCCACATAAATTCTGTCCTTTATAATGTCGAGATAGAGGGCGCTTAAATCAACAGTACAGAAATTTTGAATACTGTGGTAGATGGTATGAAAGGAATAGTGTGTATATGCTTCCGTTACCCTTTCAATCAATCGTTGTAATTTCGAAAGAATCCACTTATCGAGATATGACATGTGTTCAAAGGGAACAGAATCCTTTTCTGGATCAAAGTCGTTGTATATATTGGCATGGAGAAATCTGAGGGTATTCCTTATTCTCCGATAGGTTTCTACAAGTCTGTTTACTATGTCTTTTGAAATCTTAATGTCATCACGGTAATCTTCATAGGTTACCCATAGTCTCAGAAGTTCTGCACCGTAGGTATTGATAATCTCATCGGGTGCAATGATATTGCCAAGGGACTTTGACATCTTTCGTCCTGAACCATCGACAACAAAACCGTGGGTAAGAACAGACAGATACGGTGCACTGTTTTGATTGCCCACTGCAGTCAATAAGGAACTATGAAACCATCCGCGGTGCTGATCACTCCCCTCAAGGTACATATCAACAGGAAATTTTAAAGCATCTCTCTTTTTACATACCGCTGCCCAACTCACACCTGAATCAAACCAGACATCAAGAATATCTTCTTCCTTAACAAAGGTGTCATGTGTACAGTGAGGGCATCGAACCCCTTCGGGCAGGAAATATGAAGCATCCTTTTCAAACCAGATATCTGCTCCAAATCGCCGTACTGCATTGATAACTCTCGTAAATGTTTCGGTACTCCAGAATGGTTCCCTGCATTTTTCACAATAGAATATGGTTATGGGGATTCCCCATGTTCTCTGCCTCGAAATACACCAATCTGGACGTACAAGGAGCATATTATAAATCCTGTCTCTTCCCCACGAGGGTATCCATTCTACTTTGTTAATCTCGTTGAGTGCCCTCTGACGTAAACCATTTTTATCAAGGGATATGAACCACTGTTCTGTCGCTCTGAAGATGACTGGTTTTTTGCAGCGCCAGCAATGGGGATATGAATGTTCAATGTCTTCAGTATGGAGAAGAAGTCCCAGTTCCTTCAGTTTTTCTATAATATGGCGATTGCTCTCAAAAACATTCATGCCTTTAAAAAAGTCTACCTCATCGGTAAAGTTACCTTTCTCATTGACTGGAGAATATACATCGAGTCCATACTCAAGACCCGTCTCGTAATCTTCCTCGCCGTGACCCGGTGCTGTATGGACAGCCCCAGTTCCAGTATCATTTGCTACATAGTCGGCATAGACCACAATTGATTCCCGTGCAATGAATGGATGGGTAAATGTTAGTTTTTTTAAAGTGTCGGGTGCTATTTCTTCGATCACCGTATACTGCACAATACCTGCTTTTTGAGTAATTTCAGGTACCAGATCCTTAACGGCAATGTAAATTGCATCCCGTGTTTCAAAAGAAACATAGGTAAATCCTGGGTTGATAGCAATTGCCAGATTGGCTGGTAGGGTCCATGGTGTTGTGGTCCATATGAGCATATAGATGGGCTTATCTGGATAACCATCAAATACACCCTTTCTATTCTGAGTATAGGGAAACTTTACATATATGGAATGTGATGTCTTTATCTCATACTCTATTTCAGCCTCTGCAAGAGCTGTGAGACAATTGATACACCAGAGTACCGGTTTTTTCTTTCTATAGACTTCACCTCTTTCAAAAAATTTTTGAATCTCTTCAATGATGGTTGCCTGATAATCAAAGTCCATGGTTATATAGGGATGTTCCCAGTCACCGATGCACCCGAGACGTTTAAATTCATTTTTCTGGATATCAATAAAATGTTCTGCGTAGGATCTACACTTATGTCTCGTCTCCAGTTTATTCAGAACAATTTGTTTTTCTTTCAGTTCTTTTTCTATCTGATGTTCTATGGGCAGGCCATGGCAGTCCCAACCAGGAATAAAGTCAGCCCTGAATCCTGACATAAATTTTGATTTAACAATAATATCCTTTAGAATTTTATTGAGCGCTGTTCCAAGGTGTATATTGCCATTTGCATAAGGGGGTCCATCATGGAGAATGAAGGAGGGACACCCCTCGTGTGTTTCGAGAAGTTTGTGGTACAATTGAATCTGTTCCCAGAAGACAGATATTTCTTTTTCCTTAACAGGCAAATTTCCCTTCATGGGAAACGGTGTTTTTGGTAAATGGAGTGTATGTTTGTAATCCATAGACTATTCTTCTAAAAAATTTATCTACATTAGCATAAAGAGCCTGTGTATTCAAGAATTATGAATGCTTCACTTATCAGAATACGGGAATTCGTTTATCAGGAAGGGAGGGCGACAGTTTCTTTTATAAAGGTAACAATCTCATCCTCTTTTCCATTGTAAAAGTGAGTTGTGGGTATGATTTTTAGATATTTATCTTTTATTTGAATGGCTTTATAAAATTCCATGAGGTTGTGTACAGGTCCAATATCATCATAGGTGCCACCGATGAGATACATGGTTTTATTAAATTTTTGGAGGTGCGTAGCGTCATAGAATGCGAAAGGGTAGGCAACGAGAAAAAGCCCATGTATATCCTCTTCCACCAAAGCTGCTTTACTTGCTATCCATGCGCCAAAGGAATAACCTGCCAGTAAGATATATGAATTTGTATTAATAGTTTGTTTTAAGTATTTGAGTGCAGCACGAAGATCATTCACTTCACCATTGCCTTCGTCAAAGAACCCACCGCTATTTCCCACTCCCCTGAAATTGAATTTCAATGTGGTAAATCCTTTTGTAGAAAAACCCTGTTCCATGGCATCAACGACATTATTGAACATACTGCCCCCATAGAGAGAATGGGGATGACATATGACAACACCAGCATCTTTCCTGTTTTCCTTAAGGATTCCTTCGAGAGTATAGTCTGATTGAATGGTAACCCTTTGTATTGACATAACATATAATATTCTGTTATTTTCTCACAAAATTCAATAAAGAAAAGGCATATGGGGTTATTCGGCAGAAAAGATAAAGAGAAGAAGCCGTATCGAGAGATTGATATCCAGAAAGAAATCAAAAGGGCTGAAAAGGAAGAGTCTCTCTGGGTCAAATGCAGTTTCTGTCAGGAACTTCTCTACAGAAAAGAAGTAGAAAGAAATCTCAACGTTTGCCTCAAGTGCTTTTATCATTTTCCCATCAGTGTGGAAAATAGAATTGCCCTTATTTTTGACAGGGAGAGTTTTGTTGAGTTTTTTCAGAACGTTGAACCAGTGGATTTTTTGAAGTTTAAAGATACAAAACCTTACAAAGTACGATTGTTAGAAACAAAAGAGGCAACGAAACGAAATGATGCGGTCATCTGTGGGCAGGGGAAAATTGATGGTATTGATGTGCTTGCTGCTATATTTGATTTTTCTTTTATGGGCGGCAGTCTTGGTTCAGTGGTTGGAGAAAAGATTACCCGGATACTCGAAGAAGGTGTTAATAAATTAATGCCTGTTATTATTTTCTGTGCATCAGGTGGCGCACGAATGCAGGAAGGGATTATGTCTCTAATGCAGATGTCCAAGGTTTCAGGGGCAATTTATAGAATTAAATCCATGAGAGTGCCCTATATAACTGTTCTTACGGATCCAACGCTGGGAGGTGTTACAGCGAGTATGGGTATGCTGGGTGACATTATTATTGCAGAACCAAAAGCCATGATTGGTTTTGCAGGTCCCAGAGTGATAAAAGAAACCATTAAGGAGGAGTTGCCACAGGGGTTTCAAAGAGCAGAATATTTATTGGAACATGGAATGATTGATATGATTCTCCCGAGAAAGGAATTAAAACAAAAGCTCTCAACACTTTTATCGTTAATCATATGAAAGATTATGATAATGCATTGGAATACCTGTACAACATTGAAAGGCGCGGAATCATTTTCGGGCTCGATAATATACGGTACATTCTCAACATAATTGGCAACCCTCATTCAGGACTTAAAACAATTCATGTGGGTGGCACCAATGGGAAAGGTTCTGTATCAACCATCTTATCGGATATTCTTACCTATTCGGGATACAGAGTGGGAAAGTACACGTCACCCCACCTTGTGTCATTTACTGAACGCATTACCATAAACGGACACGAAATCAGTGAACATGAAGTAGCCACTCTGGTACATGGAATAAGGGAAAGAATTGAAAAGGTTCCGGAAGAACATTCTTTTACTTTCTTTGATTTCACCACTGCCCTTGCTTTTGAATATTTCAAACACCAGAAGGTGGATGTTGCCATTATAGAAGTTGGTCTTGGAGGGCGCCTTGATTCTACAAATGTGGTTGAGCCAATTGTGACAATTATTACCAATGTGCATTTTGACCACACGGATTATCTTGGTAATAATCTTGAAGAGATTACACAGGAAAAGGCAGGCATAATAAAACAGGGCGTACCTGTGGTTACAGGTGCAGATGGAAGCATTGCCCGCATTATTGAACAGGTAGCAGAGAGGTCAGATAGCCCTGTTTACAGACTCGGAAAGGATTTTTTCTATACAAAGATCGATGAACAACGAATGGCGTATAGAGGCCTCACCAGAACATTCCCATCTCTGTATGTGAAACTCAAAGGAGACCACCAGTTTGTAAACGTATCAATTGCTCTATGTGTTGTGGAACTTTTATTATCCCTTGGGTTTTCCATAGATGAAAGAAAAATTTTTCAAGCCCTTTCAGAAGTGATCCTTCAGGGCAGATTGGAATGTGTGAGAGAAAAACCACTCATTGTATTGGATGTTGCACATAACCCTCATGGAATACACGCGCTCTGCCAATATGTAACCACCTACCATGCTAACAAGAAAATTATTGCAATATTTGGTGTTATGAAGGATAAAGATTATCACAGAATGCTCAAGGAAATTATACAGTGTACTCACAGTATAATCCTTACAAAACCGAACATTGACCGCGCATTATCTCCGGATACAATGAAACACTTAGTACCCAACCCTATTCTCACATATAGTGTTCAGGATGCTCTTAAAGAGGCAAAAAAGCAAGCACGACATGGGGATATGATTCTTATTACAGGTTCCTTCTATACTATAGGAGAGGCAAAACCGCTCATCCATGAGATATTTTAATATCGTAATCTCTTGCATCATTGTGTTTTTTTCCATGCATGTACATGGAAAGCAGATTGATTTTAAACCGTCTCTAACAAATCCTGTCCATATTTCTGCTCTTTCAGTTGAATATAACAGGGAAGAAAATATTTATATAGCGAAAGGTATGGTGGATTTACGTGAAGGCACAAGAACACTGAAAGCTGATTTTGTACGTTACGATGAAAATACGAAAGACTTGATTGCTCAGGGTAATGTAATCTTTGAGGATACTGGCGATATAGTGGAATGTGACAGACTTGAACTCAATTTGATTACAAAGAAGGGTAGTCTTGAGAAGGGTAGAATTTTTCTCAAAAAAGGTAATTTCAACATATCCGGCGAAGAAATAAAAAAAGTAGGGGAATCTACCTATACTGTAAAGAAAGGGGTATTCACGACATGTGACTGGCAGAAACCTGCCTGGAAATTTTCTGCCAGTGATGTGGATATTACTGTTGAAGGATATGCAAAGACAAAGGGTGCCATGTTTCATATCATGGATACGCCTGTCTTTTATTTACCCTGGGGTATATTCCCAGTAAAAACAGAAAGACAATCAGGTTTTCTTCTTCCTGAAATTGCCCTTTCCACACGGGATGGAGCAGTAATAAAGAACTCGTATTTCTATGTTATTTCAAAAGATAAGGATGCGACTTTTTATCTTGATTTTATTGAAAAGAGAGGTTTCAAACTTGGTACAGAATTCCGATACGCCTTGAAAGAAGACCTGAAGGGCTCATGGTATGGTTCTATCATACCAGACAGAAAATATGATAACACCCGTTACCAGATAAAAGGGACCCATGAGCAACTATTCAAAGATGACCTCCAGCTGAAAATGGATGTTAACCATGTTTTTGATTACAAACATCTCGAGGATTTTGGAACTACAACACTGGAGAGAAGCGAGAACTTATTGCGTTCAACTGCGTATCTTGAGAAACCATTTACAAAATCGTTGATTACCTATGAGGTTTCATATTTCAAAAGCCTTATTACCAAGGATAATGATAGCACTTTTAAGTATCTTCCCTATATTACCTATTTTACAGAGTATCTGCCTCTTTTCAAGGACAGAATGTTTGGAGATATGTATTCAGAATTTGTAACCTTTTATCGAGAAAAAGGAAGCACCTATTCGCGATTAGGTATTGAACCAAGGGTTCGGTTTCCATTTTCTTTTAACGGCATAAACCTTCTTGTTAATGGCATCTTCTATGAGACAGCATATTTTATACATCAGTCTGACACAGAAGAAAAAGGCACCGAGCAACGTCAAACAATGAAAATAGAAGCTGATGCGAATGTGCAACTCTTGAAAAATTATTATACTGGTTTTCTCGGTCTTGGCGAGATGCAGAGTCTTATTAAACCCCAGCTCAAATACACTTTTATACCGAATACCTCATTCAGAGATATTCCCTATATTACACCTTATGATCGAATATACAGAACAAATACACTTACCTATTCATTGAATCATTACCTCAATGCATTGACAGAGGATGGATACAGAGAAATTTCTTTACTTGAAATTGAACAGACCTACGGGCTATCGGGTAATTTAAAACCCTCTGATATATATTCCGGTTATGGGGACAGGTTTTCAGATATAAAGGCACGCCTTACCTTATATCCAAAAGAAAATTTGAATTTTACAAACGAAAGTATAATAAATACTTCAGGAGATGGTTGGAAGGGATTTAAAAATGGATTTAGCTATATGCAACCGAATTTATACACTATGAGTATAAGCCACAATTACACAAAACGATTAACAAATGAGGCATATGTATCTTTAGGCACAACCTATGGATATATCGATGGACGATTTCAGGTACTGTATTCTTTTAAAGATGGTATGTGGATTAATACATTGTACCAGCTTGTCTATCATCCCAAATGCTGGGCTATCACTCTTACTCTAACCCAGACAAAGAGACCGCGGGATACAAGTGTGAAGATAGCCTTTGACCTTGCAGGAATTACAAAGAGATAGGAGGTCATATGAAAGGTGTGGTACTTGCCGGAGGCCTTGGAACAAGGCTTCATCCCCTTACAAAGATTACCAATAAACATCTTTTGCCCATATACAATAAGCCGATGATTTTCTATCCCATTGAGACTCTCATTAAAGCAGGCATTACGGATATCATGATTGTAACCGGTGGAAGTTATGCAGGAGATTTTTTGCGATTAATGGGAAATGGCAAAGAATTTGGTTTAAAACATATCCATTATACCTATCAGGAGGGGGAAGGCGGTATAGCTGATGCACTCTCCCTTGCTGAATATTTTGCTGATGGTGAGCCTATCTGCGTTATTCTGGGCGATAATCTCATAGAAAAGAATATTATACAGGCTGTGGCAAAATACAAGAAACAGAAGGATGGTGCTAAAATTATTTTAAAAGAAGTGCCTGACCCAGAACGGTTTGGTGTTGCTGAGATAAAGAATGGACAAATCGTACGGATTATTGAAAAGCCACTGCAGCCAAAGAGTAATCTTGCGGTCATCGGTATTTATATGTATGACAATACTGTGTTTGATATTATAAAGACCCTCAAACCTTCTAAGAGAGGAGAGCTTGAGATTACGGATGTCAATAATGCCTACATACGAAAAGGTAAAATGACATGGGAAACCCTTAATGGATGGTGGACTGATGCAGGAACATTTGAATCACTGCTTCGAGCGAACATATTGGTTTCCCAGACAGGGGCAAACAATATAGATTAGGGGGATGTATGATACACGGTGTGGCTGTAAAAAACTTGAAAGTTATTCCTGATGAGCGTGGTCGTTTGATGGAGATTTTAAGAAATGATGAAAATCTTTTTGAAAAATTTGGACAGGTATATATGACGACAACCTATCCCCATGTTGTGAAGGCATGGCATTTCCACAAAAAACAGGATGATTTTATCACCTGTGTTCATGGTATGTTGAAACTTGTGCTCTTTGATGACCGGGAGGCATCACCCACACGTGGTGAAGTCAATGAGTTTTTTATTGGTGTACATAATCCCCTTCTTGTGAAGGTTCCTCGCATGGTCTATCACGGGTGGAAATGTATAAGTGAGGAAGAGGCAATTGTCATTAATATTCCTACAGAAGCATACAATAGAGAAAATCCTGACGAATTTAGAATAGATCCACATACCAATACAATACCCTACAGCTGGGAGAGAAAGGATGGCTAATATACGTCTCCTTGTAACCGGAGGATGTGGTTTTATAGCGAGTAATTTTATACGCTATATGCTGTCACGATATCCCTACCAAATTATTAATATTGATAAGCTTACATACGCAGGGAACCCTGAAAATCTAAAGGAAATAGAACGTGATAAGCGGTATACCTTCATTAAAGGTGATATTGCCAATGAGGCAGACCTTGAAAAAGTATTCAATACTGATATTGATATGGTCATAAACTTCGCAGCTGAATCCCATGTGGATAGAAGTATTATGGCTCCCGATTCATTCATAAAGACAAACATCTATGGAACCTTTGCTCTTCTTGAAATGAGCAGGAAGAGGAATGTGAAACGGTATGTTCAGGTATCAACGGATGAAGTATACGGTTCACTTGGAAAAGAGGGAAAATTCAGGGAAGATACGCCGCTGAATCCGAATAGCCCTTATTCAGCGTCAAAAGCATCTGCTGATATGCTGGTTATGGCGTACCATAGGACATACGGTATGCCAGTCATTATAACCCGTTGTTCTAACAATTATGGTCCCTACCAGTTTCCAGAAAAATTGGTACCTCTTATGGTCACAAATGCGCTCGTTGATGCAGAATTGCCTGTATATGGTGATGGTATGAATATTCGTGACTGGATTCATGTCATGGATCATTGTGAAGCCTTAGACCTTGTCCTCCACAGAGGGAAGGTGGGAAATGTATATAATATTGGTGGCGAAAACGAAAGAACAAACATTGAAATTGTAAAACTAATTTTACAGATACTGGGAAAGCCCGAAGGCCTTATAAAGTTTGTTACCGATAGGCCAGGCCATGATAGACGTTATGCAATTGATTCTACAAAAATCAAAAACGAATTAGGTTTTAAACCAAAGACTGACTTTGCTGAGGGCATAAAGAGCACCGTCGAATGGTATATCAAAAATGAAGCATGGTGGAGACGTATTAAAACAGGTGAATATCTTGACTATTACAATGCACTCTATAAAAACAGATGAAAGGCAATAAACACAGTGAAAGTTCTTGTTACAGGAAGTCATGGTCTGCTGGGAACAAACATTATACCTATCCTCAGAAAGGATTTTGATACCATACCTCTTGATATTGAAGAGTGGGATATTACTGATAGAAATACAGGTCAAAAAATTCTGCAACAGTATAAACCCCATACAGTTATTAATCTCGCTGCATTCACTGATGTTGATGGCTGTGAAGACCGTAAAGACTATGCGATGCATATAAATGGTGTGGGGCCAGGGATTGTTGCTGAACTATGTAGAGAATACAATATCTCACTGGTTCATTTCAGCAGTGATTATATTTTCGATGGTAATACTGTTTCTCCTTATAAAGAGAATGATAGACCTAACCCTTTATCAGTATACGGTATGACAAAGCTTGAAGGAGAGAAAAATGTTCTCAGAAACCACCCTGCACCGCTAATTATACGCACCCAATGGCTTTATGGTGACGGAGGTGAAAATTTTATATCAAAGATCATGAAGGTTGCACAGGAAAAGGGTTTTGTAGAGGTTGTTGTTGACCAAATAGGTTCACCAACCTATGCACAGGATCTGGCAGAGCCTCTTGTAAAACTTATTAAAAAGAAAACATCAGGTATCTACCATATGGCGAATACCGGTTCGTGTTCATGGTATGAATTTGCCCAGCGTATCTTTGAATATCTTCATATGAATATTCCTGTATATCCTGTATCGTCAGAACAATTCAAAAGAAAGGCAAAGAGACCACGGTACTCTGTTTTTGATTGTAGCAAGTTAGAGCAAGAAATACATATCACGCTAAGGCCATGGCAGGAAGCATTGAGGGCCTATTGTAACAGAGTGCAATGAAAATCATATTTTTTTCTGATACCCATCTTACACGAAATAACGAAGCGCGCACACAGTATGTAAGAAATTTCATTCATACTGTTTGCAGAAGAGCAGATAGTGTTGTTATACTTGGAGACCTCTTTGAGTTCTATCATGGATACCATGGATACATCTTCCCATGGTTTGAAGATATCATAAACGACATGAGAATGCTGACGCAGAGTGGTAAATCAGTCTATTTTCTTGAGGGCAATCATGAATATCACATGGGAGAGTTTTTTGTATCCCATACAGGGGTTAGAGCAGGTCGAGACCTTACCATTGATATTGATGGCAAAAGAACATTTCTTTCCCACGGCGATGAAATATTTCGAAATTGTTTAGTAGAGTGGCTTAGGTCGCCATTTATGAGAAGACTCATGGATTATTGCAAGCCTACACTTTTATGGAATCTTGCCATGTTCGGAGGCGTATTCTTATCTGACAAGAGAAAACATTACAATGAGAAAGTGAAGAATCAATTTCGGGAATTTGCAGTGAAAAAGCTCGATGAAGGGTATGACATTGTCATTCTGGGACATTCCCACATGGCAGACATGGTGGAGTACCCGTCTGAGCAAGGAAAGAAATTGTATGTCAATACGGGTGATTTCATACAGTATGCAAGTTATCTCGAATATACAAGTGATGGTGGATTTGCCATTAAATATTATGAAAAGGATGGAATACTGTAAAAATACAGGAGGTAGGTATGAGATCTGACAGGATGAAAAAAGGCATTGAGAAAGCACCTCATAGGAGTCTTTTTCACGCAATGGGCTATGTACGTGATGAGATTGAAAGGCCGATCATTGGTATTGCAAATTCTGCCAATGAAGTCATACCGGGTCACATCCATTTACATAGAATTGCTCAGGCAGTTAAAGACGGAATACGAATTGCTGGCGGTACTCCCATGGAATTCTCAACCATTGGCATATGCGATGGCATTGCCATGAACCATGAAGGTATGAAGTACTCTTTAGGTTCACGGGAACTTATCTGTGATTCAGTTGAAGTTATGGCAATGGCATATCCCTTTGATGGTCTTGTGTTAATTACAAACTGTGACAAGATTATTCCGGGTATGTTGATGGCGATGATGAGGCTCAATATTCCTGCAATAATGATAAGTGGTGGTCCCATGCTTGCAGGACGATTCAAAGGGAAAGAGGTTGACCTTATCTCTGTTTTTGAAGGCGTAGGAAAAGTGGTAGCAGGGCGTATGGATATGGAAGAACTTTCTTCTCTCGAAGCTTGTGCATGCCCGGGTCCTGGTTCATGTGCAGGTATGTTTACTGCCAATTCAATGAATTGTCTGTCTGAAGCTCTGGGGGTTGCTCTGCCTGGCAATGGAACAATCCCTGCTGTTCACGCTGAACGTGTACGGCTTGCAAAGGCAGCGGGAATGAAAATAGTCGAACTCGTTAAAAAAGGTCTGACACCCCATGATATCGTAACTGCTGATTCATTTATTAATGCCATTGCTGTGGATATGGCATTTGGAGGTTCCTCCAATACTGCTTTACACCTTCCTGCAATTGCCCATGAGAGAGGTTTAGAATTACCACTCAAAGTTTTTGATGAAATTTCCGAGATGGTACCTCATATTTGTAATTTAAGTCCTGCAGGACCCCATCATCTTCAAGATTTATATGATGCAGGGGGTGTTTACGCTATAATGAAAGAATTATCCAGAAAGCGTTTGATCAATACACAATGCATGACTGTTACTGGAAAGAAAGTGCGGGATATTCTGAAAACAGTTGCAGTAATGAACCGCGATGTTATAAAGCACCTGGAAAAACCATACCATGACAAAGGAGGACTTGCTGTTCTCAGTGGTTCACTGGCTCCAGAAGGAGCCATTGTAAAACGTATTGGTGTGAAAGAAGACGTATGGCATTTTGTGGGCAAGGCAAAGGTTTTTGAAAGCGAGGAGGATGCAGGAAGTGCAATTTTGAAAGGAAAAATAAAACCAGGGGATGCGGTGATTATACGGTATGAAGGACCAAAGGGAGGCCCCGGGATGAGAGAGATGCTCACACCCACAAGTATTCTTGCTGGAAGAGGTCTTGATACCACATGTGCCCTCATTACTGACGGAAGATTTTCAGGAGGCACACGGGGATTATCGATTGGACATGTATCTCCGGAAGCAGCCGAAGGGGGTCCTATTGCCTATGTTCAAAATGGTGATACAATTGAAATCGACCTCAATAAAAAAAGCATAAATCTTTTGGTTGCTAAAAATGAACTTGTCAAAAGAAGAAAGAAATGGAAAATACCTGAGCCTAAAATTAAGGAAGGATACATGGCGCGCTATGCAAAACTGGTGACAAACGCTGCAAGCGGGGCAGTATTTAAATTGTAGCCCGCAATGAAGTCTTGTTTATACATTATAAGGTAGTTGGTTATAGAAACCATGGATACAAAGATCATCGAAAAGATTATTGAGATAGCTGGAAAAGAAAACGTGCTTACCTCACGTGAAGAAAGAAGATGTTATTCCTATGATGCACGTATTGATGGTCATATACCTGACTGTGTTGTATTTCCATCATCAGCACAGGAGATATCAAAAATTCTTATTCTTGCAAATACCTATCGTTTCCCTGTCATTCCGAGGGGGGCAGGTTCTGGCTTGACTGGTGGTTCTGTACCGGTTAAAGGCGGCGTGGTAATTTCTTTTACGAAAATGAACCGAATCATTGAGATTGATAGTAAAAACCTTATAGCCATCGTTGAACCAGGGGTCATTACGTATATTCTCCAGGAAGAGGTTGCAAAGTATGGACTTTTCTATCCTCCAGACCCGGCATCATATAAATACTCGAGTATCGGTGGTAATGTGGCTGAGTGTGCTGGGGGACCAAATTCTTTGAAATATGGAGTTACACGGGATTACGTCCTTGGGCTTGAAGTGGTGAAACCAACAGGCGAGATCATTACAACAGGGGTAAAAACCATGAAAGGAGTTGTAGGGTATGACCTTACACGGTTGTTTGTGGGCAGCGAAGGAACGCTTGGTATAATTACAAAAATAATACTCAAACTTATACCCCTGCCTGAAGCAAAAGCAACCATTCTGGCATTATTTAAAGATGTTGATGAAGCCTGCGAAGCAGTTACTGCAATTATTGCAGCCCGTATTGTACCCTCTACAATGGAATTTATGGACAGGGCATCGATACAATGCAGCGAGAAGGCAAACCCCATGGGGCTGCCGCAAGAAATCGGTGGTTTATTGTTAATAGAAGTGGATGGCGAACAAGAATCTATTGCATCGCAATCAGAGAAAATAAAGAGAATTGTGGTTGCCCATAACGCAGTTTCATGCATTGTTACTCAGGATCCAAAGGAGGCGGATAGGCTCTGGCAGGCACGCCGGACACTTTCACAGGCGACGTACAACCTAAACCCTATAAAGATTGCTGAAGATGTTGTTGTGCCCCGTTCCCATATACCGGAACTCATACACAGCCTTGAGGAGATGGAGAAAAAGTATGGCATCCCCATTTTAAGCTTTGGTCATGCAGGAGATGGGAATTTTCATGTGAGTATCATGATAGAGGATAATGCCATTCATAGAGCAAAAGCCAAGGAAGCAGTGAGAGAGATATTTGCTGAGACATTGAGGCTTGGTGGTACTCTTTCCGGAGAACATGGTATAGGCATTGCCAAGGCGCCTTACCTTTCTATGGAACTTTCACCTGAAGTCATAGATACGATGAGAAAAATCAAACAACTTTTAGATCCACATAATATTTTAAATCCAGATAAGATATTTTTACCGTAATAGGAGTTGTGTTTTTAAGAAATTAATACTATTTTGATGGTTATCTAATGTGTTTATTCGTAAGCATCTCTTTTTCCGTGATAGGATTCAATTCAGGCTGCATGTCGGATAAACTCCTTTCGCCGTTGCTGCCAATAGGTATCCCACTCACCATTGAGTTTCAAAAGCCTGAGTCTTAATAATGG
>Ga0272448_1001298_pt1 | contig 34199 bp, 21 predicted proteins | sample YNPCB0191_FD_202220 | JGI IMG/M metagenome (GOLD analysis project Ga0272448, IMG submission 202220) | Hot spring sediment microbial communities from Yellowstone National Park, WY, United States - YNP-CB-019-1 | ecosystem: Environmental > Aquatic > Thermal springs > Hot (42-90C) > Sediment...
ACCCATTTAATCTTAATCAGGAATATTAATTTATTTATTCTTAATCATAATTATGATTAATCTATTAAATAGTAATCATGATTAATAACCCATTTAATCTTAATCATGAATATTAATCTTAATCATGAATATTAATCTTAATCATGAATATTAATCTTAATCATAATTATGATTAGGATGATTAAATATTTATCCTGATTAATAAACCATTTAATCGTAATCAGGATAAATATATTTAATCTTAATCCTGATTCTTAATCAGGGTTATTAATCTATTCATTCTTAATCAGGATTAATAATATATTTAATCTTAATCCTGATCTTAATCAGAATTACTATTTAATGGATTTATAATAATTAAGGTTAAATAAATTTATTAATCATGATTAAGGTCGAATGGATTAAGAATCAGGATTATGATTAAATAGATTCTTAATCAGGGTTACTATTTAATATATTAATTCTTTTTATGATTAAATGGTTTATTAATCCTGATTGATTCTGATCTTAATTATGATCAAGATTAATTCTAATCTTAATTATGATCAAGATTAATTCTGATCTTAATTATGATCAAGATTAATTCTAATCTTAATTATGATCAAGATTAAATAGATTCTTAATCCTAATTAAGAATCAGGATTAATTCTGATCTTAATTATGATCAAGATTAATTCTAATCTTAATTATGATCAAGATTAAATAGATTCTTAATCCTAATTAAGAATCAGGATTAAGATTGAATAAATTACTAATCCTGATTAAGAATAAATAGATTAATAATCAGGATGAAGAAGAATAATCCTGATTAACATTAAACCTGATTAAGATTAAATAAATTAATAATCATCATGATTATTAATTATGAAGAAGAATAAATAAATTAATAAACCTGATTAAAATTAAATAGATTATTAATTCTAATCATAATAAGGATTAAGATTATATAAATTCTAATCATAATAAGGATTAAGATTATATAAATTCTAATCATAATAAGGATTAAGATTATATAAATTCATAATAATCATGATGATTAAGAATAAATAAATTAATAAGCATTAAAATTACTAATAAATAGTTTTTTTGAGAATCATTTAGAAATATGTTAGATAAGAAAAGAGGGAAGTAAAATTGGATAATAAAAGAAAATATAAGAATTAATTTGGGGCCAAATCAGATAATTTTTGATTAAAAATTGAAAAAGTTAAAAATGATCAAAGATAAAATTAAATAGTTATGAAAGAGACATTAACGGTACATGCATATGACTGGACAATAAATGATAATTTTGAATATGATGAACATGTAAGTATTAATGCATGGTGTTTAGATAGAGACTCAAATCCCTATTTGTTAAGATTTCATGATTTCCCGGCATTTTGTCATATTGAATTACCCTTATTTATTCGGGGAAGACCAATGAGATGGGATGAAGGTAAAGCTAAAATTGTAGTTGAATGGTTACAGAAAGTATTAGGAGAAGAGGCACCAGTAAAACATCTATTTAAATATGCACCTAAATTATATTTTTACCGTGGAGGCAAAAAATATCCAATGTTATTACTGTCATTTAATAGTAATAAATCGATGTTTAAATGTGAAAATCTCTTAAAAGAACCAAAAGAAGTACCAGGTATTGGTATGGCCTGTTTTAAAGTTTGGGAAACTAATATAACTATTGTCAGAAAAATGTTATCATTAAGACATACTAATTATTCGCAATGGTTTACTATTGAAGGTAATAGAGTAGCAGAGGAAGATAAATTATCGACACTAAAACATGAATATATTTGTAATTGGAGAACAATGACATCCATTGATCCTGATATTAGTAAATCATGGATGACACATCCACGTGTGTTATCATTTGATATAGAATCTTATTCAGATAATCATAAAGCATTACCTAATAAATATAATGCTAAACATGTAGCGTACATGATATCAGTGATCTATCAACAACTAGGAAAACCCGAAACGAGGAAGAAATATCTAATAATTATGGCGGATTGTAATCCGATTGAAGAGGTTGATGTAATACATGTTAAAAATGAAACTGAACTGTGTAATGAATTAGGCAGATTAGTTCGTGAATTAGATCCTGAAATTATTACTGGTTATAATATTTTTGGATATGATTATCCATATCTTGATGCCCGTTTAAAAAGACGATTACAAGATTGGCCTGCTATGGGTCGGCTTAAAGGTAAAAATCCTTGGATCAGTGAAAAACAATGGAAATCGAGTGCTTATGGACATCAAGATATCAATATTTTAAATATGGATGGACGTATTAGTATTGATATGTTGCCAATTATTAGACGTGATTATAAATTTGTTAAATATGATTTAGATACCGTTAGTAAAGAACTTATTGGGAGAGGTAAACATGATGTTAAAGCTAAAGAGATGTTCCATATTTATGAACAATTACAAGCTACACATTCTGATCAAGCTAAGGCTGATATGACTCGTGTAGCACGTTATTGTGTTGAAGATGCAATATTAGTTTTAGATATTTTAGAGAAAACTAATACCTGGATTGGTTTAGTTGAATTATCCAATATTGTAGGTGTTACTATTATGGAATTATTTACTCGTGGACAACAATTACGTTGTCTGTCACAGATTTATGATTTAGCTTCGAAATTAGGATTTATTATTGATCGTAAAGACTTTCCAGATTTATCTTTTTCAGGTGGATTTGTCTATGAACCTACTCCTAACCTGGAAGATTATATTATATGTCTCGATTTTAAATCTCTGTATCCTTCTATTATTCAAGCTTTTAATATTTGTTATACTACCTTAGTTCCACCAGAACTTGATTCTCAAATTCCTGATGATCAATGTCATATTATTGAATGGGATGAAGTTTTAACTAATAGTCATCAAGAACAAGAGGAAGGTGAAGAAGATGAAGAAGATCCTGATATTGAACCAACACTTCCTAGTAATGTCAATAGTCAAAAGAAAGTTATACATCACCGTTTTAAATTTGTAAAACAACCAATTGGTGTTTTACCTCAATTAGTTAAACATCTAGTAGATGAAAGAAACAATGTCCGAAATAAAATTAAGAAGGAAGCTGATCCTTTAACTAAAGTTGTCTTAGATAAGCGTCAATTAGCTCTTAAAGTTTCCGCTAATTCTCTTTTTGGATTTCTTGGAGTTCGTAATGGTAAATTACCTTTACCTCAAGGAGCCATGTCAATTACCGCGAAAGGTCGTGAATTAATTACTTTTTGTAATAATTATCTTATTCAAAAATATTTAGCCAAAATTATTTATAATGATACTGACTCCACCATGTTTAAACTTCCTTTTGTTCATAGTAATCAAGAAACTATTGAATGGGGTGAACGTTTAGAAAAAGAAATCAGTAGTTTATTCCCAGATCCTTTAGCTACTGAATTTGAAAAAGGTGGACGTATGCTCTGTATTAGGAAAAAGAAATATGCTTTTTGGCCTATTAATAAATCTACTTATCAACTTTCACTTACTAAAGATGGTCAACCTGACATTATTTATCGTGGTATTATTCTCGCCCGTCGTGATAATTGTTTATTCCAACGTCAATTATATCATCAAGTTCTTATTAATTTAATGTATAGAAAATCCATGACAGATACTCTTAATCTTATTATTGACCAAATTCTGAGATTAGTTCATCGTCAAATTCCCTGGTCCGATTTAATCATTATTCGTGAACTTGGTGCTAATTATAAATCAGCTTCTTATTTTATGAAAGTTTTTTCAGATGAACTACGTCGTATTGATAAACCTGCTAATCCTGGTGATCGTCTTGAATATCTTATTGTTAAATCTTTTAATGTCTCTGATAAACAATTATTAGGTTATAAAATGCGTCTTCCTGAAACTTATCTTGAACATCTCGATTCTGATACTCCCGAACATCTCGATTATGAATATTATATTGAAAAAATACTAATGAATTGTATTGAACAATTATTTCAAGTTGGTTATAAACATGATCTTGATGCTTTAGTTGCTTCTTATCACCGTAAAGATGTTAATACTATTCTCACTCATCCTTCTCTTAATGATTATTCTAATTATTTACAGGAACTCCGTCTTTATTTTCAACAGCAACTAGGCGATAATTCTGATTCCATTAATGATCATATTTTCAATCATCTCCTGACCACTAAATTAAAATATAAAGTTTCTAAACTCCGTTCTCGCTTTTTACTCCGTCGCAAACAACTTAATACTCGTATCAATCATAATCCTATTAAAATGTTACTTAAAATCATTCTTGAACGTCGTAAATTTTTAACTGATATTGTTAAACTTCCTTCTTAATCTACTCATTATTATTTAATATTAGTTATCCAACTACCAACTAATATTGTTTCTTATTATTTAGTTAACCAAATTTACTCTTACTTTATGCTAACTAATTTATTATCTTCATTACTTATTTAATTAACTCTGTTATTACTCTCTATTTGTTATCTTTTCCTCTTTATTTGGATAGAATTTTTATAAATGTGAGTAGAGATTAACAAATTATAAAATAAAAATCAGTTATTATTACTAAATAAATAATACATGGAGATCTTAAATCAGATTATCTAATTTAGATTTCTATTAACCTACTTAATAATATTCTTTATTATTAACTAGTTATTTTAGATAAATCAACTTAAAGAACATCTATTAAAAGATAAATTAGAATAATTTATCTTTAATAAAATAAGTAAATACTTAAAATATGACAACTAGTTATATAAATATAAATTTAATACACCATAAAAAAAAACTTGCTTACCCCAAATATTTAGAACTAGTTAAATCACTAGCGGAGGCAGAAAGTATTTTATCTAATTTACTTCAAAAATTAGAATTAATAATGCGTAGTAATGATCAAGATAAATATTATAAAATGTCTAGTTTAACTAAAGAAATTGATATTATGGTTTATTTATTAGAAATTCGTGATAAACTTATTAGTGATCAAGAAAAAGAAAATTGTCTCAAATTATTATCAACCAATAATAATTATTCTGATTTATCTATTTAATATTCTGCTCTGATTAGTTATTTAATCAGACTAATACTTATTATTTAATCAGATCAATACTTATTATTTAATCAGATCAATACTTATTATTTAATCAGATCAATACTTATTATTTAATCAGATCAATACTTATTATTTAATCAGATCAATACTTATTATTTAATCAGATCAATACTTATTCTGATCTGATTAGTTATTTAATCAGACTAATACTGATTAGTTATTTAATCAGACTAATACTAATTAGTTATTTAATCAGACTAATACTAATTAGTTATTTAATCAGACTAATACTGATTAGTTATTTAATCAGATCAATAGTTATTCTGATCTAATTAGTTATTTAATCAGATCAATAGTTATTCTGATCTAATTAGTTATTTAATCAGACAAATAGTTATTCTGATCTAATTAGTTATTTAATCAGACCAATAGTTATTCTGATCCGATTAGTTATTCTAATCTGATTAGTTATTTAATCAGACTAATACTTATTCTGATCTGATTAGTTATTTAATCAGACTAATACTTATTCTGATCTAATTAAATAATTATCAAGTAATTAATAAGAAATGACTATTAATCATAAGGATCTAATTTGATTAAAATAATAAGTATTAGTCTGATTAAATAAACAATCAGGTCATAATAATAAATATCATTATTATGATCATAGTAATTATTATTCTGATTAAGTAAGTGATTAGAATAATGATAAATCTCCTAATATTTAGTATTATTTCGATGTTAATAAGTAATAATTACTAAAATTAATAATAACTATAGAATAATGATACACAGTGTTTAAATAAAGGGGACATATAATATTAATTAGTTTGGGGAATTAAATATTAAAATAGTCAAATGGAAGAGATGGAAGATAAAAAAATACTTAAAAATAGAGACTAAAGAATTAATGGACAGAATAGATCAATTTCTAGAAAACAAATGTATCAAAGAAGAAGGTCAAAAAGTTCCATCAAGTATATTATTTAACGAATTTATTATATATTTAAAAGAAGTTAATGATAAAAATGCTTATTTAGTAAATAATAGGACCTTCACACAAACTCTCAAAACCAAATACCCGCAATATCCGTTAAAAAAGGAAAGTCAACATAATGTGTTTTTAAATATTACCATTCCCTCTGAATATCTAGCTCCCAAACCTAAAAGAGGTCCTTTAGAATATAAAAAATGGAGACAACAATACAATCATAATTATTATCTAGAAAATAAGGATCAAATTAATGATCAAAGACGACGTAATTATAGATTAATGTGTTCATATGATGAAGAATTGATGGGAAGATTAGGAATTGATAAAAAAAGATTTTTTAATAGACGAAAATATGGATTAATTATTTATATTTTTAATGAAGATAAAACTGTTAATTGGTCAGAAACTTTAAAAAAATGTGAAGAATTAGCAACTAAATTTTTGGAACAACAAAAGAAAGAAAGAGAAACCCGTAAAGACAAAGAATTACATTTATTAAAAAAAGAATATGAATGTAGTAAACATAATTTGGATAATTGGACTAAAATTAATCCAGATCATCCAGATATCAAAACTTTAAAATCTTTAGTCATTAAAAGAGAAAAAGAAATCATTAAACTTCATAATAATCAAGTCTCACTTTCCGATTTTGGTACTTTTACCGACGAACCTGCTATTAATATTAATAACATTACTGATGAAGAATATTATCAATATCAAACCTGGTATAATGAAGAGACTGAACGTTTAGAAAAATTACGTATTGATAAATATGATAATGAAGAAGTTGAAGTCATACTCGAAAAAGCTATTAATTTACTCTCTTATAAAATGAGTCTCGTTGAGGAAGCCAGACCAGACTTAACTTATCAATAATTATAACTTGTACAAGACGCACTCACTTCCTTAATTCTATTAATTGAAATAAATAAAAAATTATATAACAATTCCCAACTCCATCTACATCATAGTATTCTAAACTGATAATAGTGTTAATCATTTCTCTTCATCCTAATAATAAAGCTATGATACATTAAATTGACAAGAATAGTTCTGTAGATTATACTACTCCATCTCTTCTAGGATATAGTATCAGTAAGTATTCTTTGATATTCCTATGTCTGAGAGTATATATTATTTCGTTACGTCTTACACATAAAGATTTTTCATCATCTTGAAACCTGTACCTTTTAATTATTCTTATCCTGAAACTGTAATACTAATTTTAATAACTTCTACCTTATTTCTTACAAATAAACAACTTTCACTGACAAGAATCTAACCTAATAATTAATTCAAAGTATAGAATAATCTTTAATTATCAAACATATTAAGATATAAACTTACAATGAGATCATAAAGTTTCTTTAGAAATAATAAACGTAAATAATTAATACTCTTCCATGAACATTAACTCAGCGTTAATGTTCAATATCTTAAATATGTAAGAATAAAAATTATCGATCTAAAAGTAATGTGGATATGAAGATTCATTGGTTAAAGGTTGTGTAGTAATGTAAATATTAAAATTTTAAAAGGAATAATAGATTATGTTAAAATAATAAATGGAAGAGATTATAGGTAGTTCAGCTGCAAAATATTTTTGTAAACCGTATAAAGATGATAAATATAATTACATTAATAATGTTTATAGACCAAATCATGGGTTATGTCATAGTATTAGACAAGGATTTTTATCAAAAGATTTGATAGATCATTTGTATCATAGCACTATAGATAACGATATAGTTAAATGGATAAAAAAGAAAGTAGATACTGATAAAAAGTTCAAAACAAACATATTTTTTGTTTCATGTTTCCAAAGATCTGGACGTCAATCAGAAGTTTCCAGTTTAGACAATTTAGAATTATATAAACAGTATGAAGAACAAGATATATGCTATTTTAAAGAAGAAGCAAAAAATTATTTTACTGCTATTGAACTTGAAATATATTCAGAAGCCATTAGATGGTCAACGATTCAACAATCTAAAATTAACAGTTTATATCTTTCAGATGTTGAATATATTAGAAGAATTATACATACAGCACATTTATTAGATCTAAGGAGAATATGTACATTTAATATTAAAAGAATTATAGGTTCTTCTGTTTCTGAATTATTTGGAAAACATACTATAAATAATAACTATATTGTGTATGACAAATATTATAAAGAATTACATATAATATTATGTATGTGGAATCAATCTGGTAAATATTTATATGTAACAGGAGATAGAGATATTGTATTTAATAAAAATTATTATAGTCCCGTGTTCTTTGATATAAGTAACGATCCATCAAAAATAATTTTAAAATTGAGTATTTATAATTGATAATAACTATATCTTTTATTTTTCTAATATGAATTTGATATTGAATTTCAATCAACTAATAAATAATATTTTTAAACTGTAACTATTAATTCTTTTATCTTTAGAATTAATAATGTAAACAGTAAACTATCTCCTTGATAATGTGACTCCTGGAGGATCATGAGATGTTATTAATTGATCAAGTTATTTCTAATAATTTGTGATTTTTTATAGCACTTATTTTACTAATGATCACTCGAATATAACTCATAATATTTATCATCTACTTGTTAACACTTCCATTTAATATTAAGATGATGTAACAATTCTTTTTTATTTTAATGGTCTCCCTCTAATATTCTTCATCATACCAAACTTTATATCTATACTAATCATTAGACGCTAAATTATTATTTATTTCACTTTGATCGTTATTAATAGTAATTTATCCGTTATTAGCCAATTTAGTAGATTTTGATATTAATTTATCAGTATTCTTGACATCATCTTTGTTAAATGTTGTTTCTGTAAGTCTTCCCTTTTCTTCAGTATATAAAGTGGATATCTTTTTATATTGTTCCGATTTCTTTAATAGTAATTATTGTTGATTTTCACGTAATTCATCCCAATCTACTATATCTAGCGGAGATAATGCATTATTATCTTTATAGATATATTTAATGATTCCATTTCTTCTCATTAAGAAAAAGATCTTTTTCTTAATTCCAGTTCTCCTCATAAATTCAGCATCTAATTCACAATTAATTTTACTTTTATTCTTTTTATAATATTCACGATGATATAATGCTTGTTTCTCTTTATATTGTCCATAAGTAGGTATTACTTGTTTAGGTTTATGATTTTCTATTAAACATATTCCGTGAAAACAATTCCCCGCTCCTGTAAGTTTATGTATTAGATCAGGATAATTTTGTTTCATCCATCTTGTAACTAAAGTATTATTTATTGACATTATTATATTATATGGTACTTTATTATCTAATAAATATTGACGAAATGATTCATATAATTCACTGGATAATATTTTACATCCATCTTTTTTAATCATCCTATTATTAATAAATTCGTTCATATACGTTGATATTTTTTGTTCCATTTATATATTAATCTAATAATAATGAATTTATATAATAATAATATTATTAACATTAGGATTTGTTTAGTAACCAAGAACGATTATACTTATTTAATTGGATGAGTATAGGTGCAAATTTAGGGGTTTAAAGAATTAAAATAAAATTAAAAAGAATTGACTTATAAAGAAAATGATTAAAAGTGCAAAAATATACTACCCTAATAATATAAACATGTCAGAACATGATGTTAATAAAGATACATTTGAAAAATTATGTGAAGTCTCACCCTATCTTGAAAATAAACCTAAATCACTAGGTAGATATGAAGTGATGTATATTGCATTTAAAACTAAAGAACAAGCTTTATTATTTATCGAAGATATCTCTAATATTGGTTATGAGATAGCTTATTATCATGATGATGATAGGGATCAATGGATTGTAATATCAAGGTATCCTATTAGAATTAAATAATAATAAATTAAATAGGGAGAATCTATTTAATTTAAAAAAGAATTAAGCTTTTAATATTAATTTCCATGCACTTTTAGTAGCTTTTCTTTCTCTAATAAAATTATTTTCAGCTAATAGTTTACCAAATGTTTCTCTCGACATAATAGAACTATCAGGATAATGTAAATTTAACCATTCTATATATTTATTGTGAATAATATCAGCATATGTCCATTTATCAATTGAAGGTTGACAATAATTATCAATAAATTCTTTAACGTAAGTTTTATTGGGTTTTTGATTCTGTTGTTGTTTCTTCTTCTCTAATTTTTCCTCATGTTTGATTTTTCTTTCATTCTTCATTTGTTTATACTCATAGTATTGTACTTGTTCTTTTAATTCTTTTAATTGATTAGAGTTTAATAGAGCTGGATTTATTGTTCTATATATGATTTTTACTTGATCAACTTTTACTGGATTTTCTTCGTTCGGTTTAAATGTGGATTGTACTAATTGTGGTAAATCTAATAAATCAATATTATTAAATACTACTTAAAATGATCTATCTAACCAATATTCCTTCTCTTCCGTTCCATATGGAAATTCAAAATTAGTTAAAGGTTCCAACCAAAAATTATCTAATGTTTTTTTTGCAGTTTCCATTATTTTTATATAATTGTTACTATTATCTTTTAAAGAATTATATTTATCTTTGAATTTTTTATTGAAAAGATCTTTTTTATCAACTTTCAATTTAGGACATGGTAATATACTTTTAGATTTCTTTTTAAGTTGTCGATATATTTGTCTAACATTATTCATATCTTCAAATGGATAATCTTCCATAACGTTTCTGTCTGATATTAATATTAGATCATTAATATTATATTTATATTTTTTTAATACTTTGATGATGGCTTTTAATTTATAATATTCTTTCGTATTTTCAGTTATTATTTCATTGTTAGATCTAATTTCTTTAATTAATTGATTATAAGTCTGTTTATATTCATTTTGTATTTCTGTTATGTACCCCCCATTTTATTTTGGGTAAATTTTCAGAACAATTTGATACTAATTCGATTTCATTATTAATTATTTTTAGTTTAAGAGACATTTATATATGTTATTATTTTTTTATTCTGTATGTATGTCTGTAGGTTTCATTTTTTTTATTTATTGATCAATATTAAAATTTTAATTGATAATTTTTAAATAGATAGCATATTAAAAAAAAATGAAACCTACAGACATACATACAAAATAAAAAATAGAAGATAAAGAACAATTAATGATATAGAAAATATTAATTAACTAAAATGAATATCAAGGGGACGGAATTACTAAGTAGATGTGAAATAGATAATAGTAGTTGTCAAGATGAAAATGTATGGCGAGATCAAATTGCTAATGAATTGGGTATACTAATTAATAATCCAAAAATGTCATATCAACAAATGTATATTAATTTGATGGGTACTAATATTAAAAGAGTACCTTTAATTGACGAAGATACTAATAGGACCCTCAGTTATATTTGGATAGGTAAAAAAGATCATTTTCGAGAAGTAGCTGAAAGAGCGGTCAATCTATTTTTAACTGTGACTAACAAACCATTATCCTTGGCTCAATATTATCTGGTTAGTATTTGGTATGGATGGTTGTCAATATATAGATTAAGAGAGGGTCACGAAACTTATGTGGGACATATGATAATAAATGGATTATTAGATGATATTAGATCAATAGTAATTAAATATGATCCCAAGATAATTGAACAAACTTATTTAACTTATCTTTAATTCAATAGTAATTTAGATATCAAGTTTATTATTATTATCTATGATAGATAATAATAAATCAACCAAAGATTTATCTATATCGTAAAACTAACATCATTAAAGTTCTTTATCAAGTTAAGTATCTTATATTATAAGTTGTAAAATATATAATTAGATGTCTTATCAACCATAAGACATCTAAATGATTATTATTATCAATAACAATCAGATTACTTAATCTTTTGAGTATGACAGTTCCATTTTTATCATTAATCTAACAATAACTTTATACCTAATTATAATAATTATTTATCACCATCATTCCTTATATTATCTTAAAGATACTTGTTAATAACACTAGATAATTTCAATAATGCGATGATAGTAATCAATTATTTTAAATTTAGTTATTGCTAATTATACTGATCATTCGAATAATAGTTAAAAATGTTAATTATTATTCCCGATTATGTGATTAGAATCATATTAATTATTTTGACCATCTTAATAATATTAATCACTTTGATCAACTTAATTAATGTTAATTATTCTTGATTCTAGTGATAAATATTAATAATGTTTAACATCTTGATTATTATTGATCATGGTTAATTATCTTAATCAAGAATAATTATCTTAAGCAAAATTAATTATCTTGATCACCTTAATTATATTAATCAGGTTAATTATTCTTGATCATATTAATTATATTATCCAAGGTTAATTATTCTCGATCATCTTAATCAAGGTTAATTATTCTTAATCAAGGTTAATTATTTTTGATCAACTTAATCAAGGTTAATCATCTTAATTATTCTTGATCAAGGTTAATTATTCTTGATCATGTTAATCAAGGTTAATTATTCTTGATCATCTTAATCAAGGTTAATTATTCTTGATCATCTTAATCAAGGTTAATTATTCTTAATCAAGGTTAATTATTCTTGATCAACTTAATTATTCTTGATCAACTTAATTATTGTTGATCAACTTAATTATTCTTGATCAACTTAATTATTCTTGATCAACTTAATCAAGGTTAATTATTCTTGACCATCTTAATCAAGGTTAATTATTCTTGATCATCTTAATTATTCTTGATCATCTTAATCAATGTCAACCATCTTAATCAAGGTTAATTATTCTTGATAATCTTAATCATCTTAATTATCTTAATTATTCTTAATCATGTTAATCAAGGTTGATCATCTTAATTATTCTTGATCATCTTAATCAATGTCAACCATCTTAATCAAGGTTAATTATTCTTGATAATCTTAATCATCTTAATTATCTTAATTATTCTTAATCATGTTAATCAAGGTTGATCATCTTAATTATTCTTGATCATGTTAATTAAGGTTGATCATCTTAATTATCTTAATTATTCTTGAGCATCTTAATCAAGGTTAATTATTCTTGAGCATGTTAATCAAGGTCAATCATTGTTGATCAACTTAATCAAGGTCAATCATTTTAATCAAGATCAATCATTGTTGATCAACTTAATCAAGGTCAATCATTTTGATCAAGGTTAATTATTCTTGATCAACTTAATCAAGGTCAATCATTTTAATCAAGGTTAATTATTCTTGATCAAGGTTAATTATTCTTGATCAACTTAATCAAGGTTAATCATTTTAATCAAGGTTAATTATTCTTGATCAACTTAATCAAGGTCAATCATTTTAATCAAGGTTAATTATTCTTGATCAACTTAATCAAGGTTAATCATTTTAATCAAGGTTAATTATTCTTGATCAACTTAATCAAGGTCAATCATTTTAATCAAGGTTAATTATTCTTGAACATCTTAATCAGGTTAATTATTCTTGAACATCTTAATTATTCTTGATCAACTGATTAACTTAATTATTCTTAAACATCTTAATTATCTTAATTATCTATTTAATGATTCTAATTATCAAGATAATTAAGATTTTTAATATTTATTGTGAGAAATATTAAAATAATTAGAATCATTAAGATTAATTAATAATAAGTAACTCGATAAGTATCAAAATAATTAAGACCTCCAACATTAATTGTCATCCTCTTTATTTTTAATACCTCTAACTCATGAGTGTGGTGGTTTCACCAGCATACCATAAAGGGAGCCTAACTCGGGAACCCCGAAGGGAAGTTGATAGATAATTATCAAGATGATAATTAATAATTAAGATGGTTATACTGATTGACATCATTAATACTTAAAATAGTAATAATGATTAACATGATCATTAATATGATCGAAAAGAATTTAAAATAATCAAGATGATAATTAATAATTAAGATGGTTATACTGATTGACATCATTAATACTTAAAATAGTAATAATGATTAACATGATCATTAATATGATCAAAAAGAATTTAAAATAACCAATATGATCAAGAATAATTAACCTTGATTAAGATGATCAAGAATAATCAAGATAATTATAATGATTAACATTATTAAGATGCTTAAGAATAATTAATCTTAATTATTACTATCAAGAATAATTAACCTTGATTAAGATGATAAAGATTAATTAAGATGCTCAAGAATAATTAACCTTAATTAAGATGATTAATTAAGATGATCAAGAATAATTAACCTGATTATAATTAAGTTAATTAGATAATTAAGAGAATCAAGAATAATTAACCTGATTTTAATCAAGTTAATTAGATGATTAACCTTGATTAACCTTGATTAACCTTGATTAAGTTGATCAAGAATAATTAAGATAATTAAGATGATTAATTTTAATTAAGATGATTAATTTTAATTAAGATAATTAAGATAATTAAGATAATTAAGATGATCAAGAATAATTAAAATGATCAATAATAATTAACCTGATTTTAATCAAGTTAATTAAGATGATTAATTTTAATTAAGATAATTAAGATGATTAACCTTGATTAAGATGCTCAAGAATAATTAACCTTGATTAAAATGATTAACCTTGATTAAGATGATCAAGAATAATTAAGATGATTAATCTTGATTAAGATGATCAAGAATAATTAAGATGATTAAGATGATTAAGAATAATTAAGATGATTAAGATGATCAAGAATAATTAAGATGATTAACCTTGATTAACATGATCAAGAATAATTAACCTTGATTAAGTTGATTAAGATGCTCAAGAATAATTAACGTTGATTAAGTTGATCAAGAATAATTAAGATGATTAACCTTGATTAAGATGCTCAAGAATAATTAAAATAATTAAGATGATTAAGATGATCAAGAATAATTAACCTTGATTAAGATGATTAAGAATAATTAACCTTGATTAAGATGCTCAAGAATAATTAAGATGATCAAGAATAATTAACCTTGATTAAGATGGTCAAGAATAATTAAGATGATCAAGAATAATTAAGGTTAATTAAGATAATCAAGAATAATTAAGTTGATCAAGAATAATTAACCTTGATTAAGATGCTCAAGAATAATTAACCTTGATTAAGATGCTCAAGAATAATTAACCTTGATTAAGATGCTCAAGAATAATTAACCTTGATTAAGATGATCACCCTTGATTAACATGATCAAGAATAATTAACCTTGATTAACTTTGATTAAGATGATCAAGAATAATTAAGAGTAATTAAGTTGATCAAGAATAATTAAGTTAATTAAGTTGATCAAGAATAATTAAGTTAATTAAGTTGATCAAGAATAATTAAGTTGATTAAGATGATCAAGAATAATTAAGTTAATTAAGTTGATCAAGAATAATTAAGTTGATTAAGATGATCAAGAATAATTAAGTTAATCAGTTGATCAAGAATAATTAACCTTAATTAACTTTGATTAAGATGATCAAGAATAATTAAGAGTAATTAAGTTGATCAAGAATAATTAAGTTGATCAAGAATAATTAAGTTAATCAAGAATAATTAAGTTGATCAAGAATAATTAAGTTAATCAGATGATCAAGAATAATTAAGGTTAATTAAGATGATCAAGAATAATTAAGTTAATCAGATGATCAAGAATAATTAAGGTTAATTAGATTGATCAAGTTAATCAGATGATCAAGAATAATTAAGGTTAAGTAAGATGATCAAGAATAATTAAGGTGATTAATAATAATTAAGATGATCAATAATAATCAACTCGACAACAATCATCTTAATTGCCAAAATGAACACCACCAAAAACAATTAAGATTAATAAATATAATTAACATAATAAGAATAATTAAAAATAATTATATTGGTGATAATCAAGATAAATAATAGTTAAGATGATCAAATATAATTGATAAGAACAAGAATAATTAAGATAATTAATTAACATGATAAAGATACTTATTAGTATTCAAGATAATTAAAGCAATCAGCCTTAATCAAGACTAATGGAGATAATTAATATTTATATTGAATGCATAAAGTAATTAAAATGAACACTTCAACCAGCTCTAACAGAACATTCTTGTAATCTAGATTACAACTATTAATTACACTTTAGATATCAATTATATTGTAGTATCTAAAGTATCTTTTATAATCTAATTAAATCCATATCCTTTTGATTTTAACAGGATATAATTTGATATTAGTTAGTATCTTGAATATTAAATGTAAACTGGGGTTATTGCTTTTAGTTAGAAACACGCGCAAAGCTGTGTTCTAATATAGTAATGATGAATAAAAACTATTCAATTGATCTATGTAATATTAATATTGATAATACAACACTGATTCATATTAAAATAAGAATCTTACTTATTCGAGTAATAATAAGTAAGATGATTATATATAATAATCAGTAAATTATAATCTAAATTAACGAGACATATATGGGACCTCTGATAATAAATGAAATATAGGAGGATACATTATAATTAATTAAAGATAGATGGTTAATAAATAATTATCTCTAGACATTAACATTTATCAATAAAGTTTAATATTTTATTAGTTATGAGATTTTAATTAAAGTGTGAAATCGACCATGTAAATTGATATTTAATATTAATATAAAATATGGATAAATGTTAAATATTATTCCATATGATTGTTTATGGTGTATAACTTTAGTATTGGATTGGAAATCACTAATTTATTTATCACAAGTAAGTAAATATTTCAATAAAGTAATTACATCAAGAGATTGGTTAGAAGGGTTACTAGAAATTGAGAAAAATAAAAAGACTCAAAGTTTCGAAATACGTACTAGAACAATAGTTTTGAAAGGAACTAGAATTCAACATGGAATTAGCTATTATTTCGAGAAAGATTATACGTCTACCACAGATTTTAAATTTGGGAAAATAAATGGCTACCACAGAGTATACTATAAAGGGAATTTATGTAGTGAACATCTATATATTAAAGATATAATTCAAATATCAGAGTGTTGGAGAAAAAGTAGGAGAGAGAGAGTATATTTTCAAAAAGGCATCAAAGTGGCAAAAATAGAATGGTACTCTAATGGTAATATTTTAAGTAAAATTTTTTATAATGGTGAAAGGTTTAATGGTATTACCAAAAGATGGAATGAGGATGGGTCAATTAAAATTATCGGATGTAATGGAAATGATTTTCCTCAAGGAGAATGGGTAGCTAGTTGGAATAAAGGTCCAAAAATATTTTTTGAATGGGAAATGGTAAAGTATCCTGAAAATTATATGTCGTGGGGTATGAGTTTTCAAGATTTTATTACAAAGATATTAAATACACTTTGTTAAAAAAAGAATACTGAATTAACATTTAGCCAATTATATTTCTGCTAAAATAAATATTCATGTAAGTGTTATTTTAATTGTAGTTAAATGGAAACTAATCATAATTAATCTCATGATGATAAAATTAGAGAGCGAAATAATAATTAATCTCATGATGATAAAATTAGAGAGAGAGATAATAATTAATGTCAGGATGATAAGATAATAATTAATCTCATGATGATAAGATTAATTAGAGAGGGATAATAATTATTGATTAAGATCATAAAGAAAGAGATCACGAAAAATGGTAAGACGATCTTGATAGAGAAGTTCAGAAGTTTGAAGACTACGAGAAAGCATAAATTGATCAAAGTCAGAACGAGACATATTAATTATATCACGAGTAGAAGGGAAATTAAATTGACCTAAAGGATAAGATTTATCTTCAGCAGCAGAAGTGGGATTAAAAGGGCTTTTTTCAACAGATTGAATATAATCAACAAGTTTATCGATAAAAATGGTAATAGCTGAATTATCAGTATCTAAAGGAATATAAATACCAATTCTAGCACCAAGGGCACGAACTAGACCTTCATCATCCATAGAACGATCAAAAGAGATAATATAGGATTCAAGAGGATGACCAAAACGTAAAATAAAGCCAACGAGATCAGTATAAAGTAAATTCATCAAATTACGACTAAGAGGTGATAGACTATTATAAATACCCCAACGATCGAAAACTTGTTGTAAAGCTGGAGTAACATAACCATTTTTTACAGCATATTCTTGTAACTTAGATAAATCGGGTAATAAAGAACGAAGATCAGGTTCATCAGAAAGGACTTGAGAAGGAGTAAGAGATTGTAAAGATTTAATAGAAGGGACAAGAGGAGGGATAGGAGAAGGTTTAAGATAATTTTGAAAATCGGACAGTTCAACAAAAGTATTTTGATCAGATTTTATTTCCGATAAACCCTCACCAGTACTACCTAGATCATAAAGACCCATTTTTTCATCAGCAACAATATAAGGAGAAGGTGGAGGTACTTGTTGATAGACAGGACGAGAAGAAATAGAGATAGCGGAACGAGGTTGAACAGGGGAAGCAGTAAAAAAAGAGGAAGAGATAGAAGGAGTAGACATTTAGAAGAAGAGAAATAATTTTTAAAGGGAAAAAATTAAGCACGGAGACGAAGACAAAGAGCGATTTTATGGGTTAAATCAGTAAGAGTGGCGACTTGGGATTCAAGATGAGATAAACGAGATTCAACATTAGATAATTGTGAAGAATCAGAGGAAGGGAGATCGGATTTCAAGAGTTCAAGATTAGAGAGAACAAGAGAGCCAGCATTTTGAATAGATTTGAGAGAGTCTTCAAGACAAGAAGAGATATGTTTAGAAGCGAGATTATTAAGAATAAGTTCAGCTTGAGCCGAAACAGAATCTTCAGCTAGAGAATGAATAGTGGATTTAAGAGAAATAGGTAAATCATGATCAAGATGAGAGACAAATTGAGATTTAAAGTCATCAATTTCACTAAGAGCATCATCTTTGGCAGTTTCAATAGAAGTGAGAGCTTCAGATTTAAAAGATTCGATTTCATCAATAGTAGTATGTTTAATAGTGTCTAGAGAATCGACAGAGACAGAAACAGAGTCATTGGTATCTTTAGGAGAATTAATGAAAGTGGAGAAACCTAGAATTGTTTGATAAATTATAGAAGATGGATCAATATGATGACCACGGTGGAAACAAGAACCAAAAATATTCCAGAAATTGGTTAATTGTTGAGACCAAATACGACCAATAGAAGAAGAGTTAATAGAGATGAGGAAACGGGTGAGATGAGAGAAATAATCGAAATGAGAACGAGTTAAAAAGGAAGTATCAACACTATCAAAAGGGAAAGTGAAAGATTGGAAAGGAGAGAAAGGGAATTTCAAAGAAGGTTGATCTTGTAACATTAAAGCAATAACAGACAAATAAGTAGCTAGTGAAGAGACAAAAATATTAACGAGAATTTGATCATCATCATGATGCGATTTGATATTAAAAGCATTAAGAATATTATGACGATCAGAACGATCTAAATCCTGAATAATAGAACAAATTTTATCAAGTAAAGTGGAACCCTTAACACAAAGAGCGGGACAAATTTCGGGATTAATAAATTTATAAGTAAATACTTCATTAGATTCAAGACCATAATTTAGAGTAATTTCAATAGAACTAATAGAAACACCATCGTCAGATGTTATACGAATAATTGAATGAATTTTAGATAAAGGTTCAGAAGGAACTTGATTAGTAATAAAATAGGAAGAGGAGGAAGTAACAGAAAAGGTTTGTTCAATTTTGACCATTTTAACGATGGCGAAAAGAAAATTTGATTTTACTTTTTATCTGAAAATTGAATTTATTTTTAAGTGATTTAAATTATTTAATAAGTGACTTTAAAAAATGCTTAATACTCGTCTTACTCCAACACAACCGACCAATGCTCTTGGTAGAGGTGTCAGACGTCTGCCCACCAAAAAAACGTCAACTCTACAAGTACCAACAGGAACTGGACCAAATATTGCTAGGACATTAATTCCAACAACCTCAACTTTACCCGGATGTCCAATAGTACAACCAGGAACAGAACTAAATATACCAGTGACTCAAAGAGAAAAGCAGAAAATATTGGCTTTAGCCCAAGCCGAAGAAGAGAATTTACCAACCTTAATCATAGAAAATACGTTATTAACGATCATTAGCGAAGAAGAACTAAGAGCCTTGGCTGTAGTCAAAGTAACAATACCTTCAACTGATGCTAATATATTAGGTTCTGTGAATGATAGTAGAATGGGAGTAATAGATGAAAATAAATTATGCGCCTCCTGTCATAAAGATACTTTAGAATGTCCTGGACATTTAGGTTATATTGAATTAAATACCTTATTATATCATCCTTTATTTTTAAGACAAATAATATCAGTATTGTCCTGTGTCTGTAATTCATGTGGAGGATTATTATTATCAAGGGAAGAAATAGAAAGAAGAGGCTTATTAAAATATTCAGCAGCTGAAAGATTAACTATGTTGGAAGAAGCAAGTAAAGATGTACCCTGTACACATAAACATACAGGGGAAAATATAAAAAATTGCGTTAGAAATCCAACCTATTTACCAGCTAGACTTAAAGATACTAAAAAGATAATGTATACCATTCAAGGAGCTAAAGGAGAGAAGAAAGCAGAACATGAGAAAACTATTGAAGAAGTATATTCAATATTAAAAACCATATCAGCTGAAGATGCAGAATTAATGGGATTTTCTAATGGTTCACATCCTAAACGAATGATTTTAAGACTTTTTCCAGTTATACCACCTTGTGTTAGAACACCAGTAATACAAGATGGACAAATTTGGGCTGATCATTTAACGACTATGTATATTGATATAGTCAAGACTAATAATGCAATTAAGACAGCAGCTAATGAATCAGATAGGGAAAAGTTTATCACTAATTTAAATTTTATGATTGAACATTTTATTGATAATACTGATGCTAAATATTCTCAGGGTAATCGTAAAGAATTCTTATCACTTAAACAACGTATTCAAGGTAAGGAAGCTTTAATTCGTGGATTATTAATGGGTAAACGTGTTAATTATTCAGCTCGTACTGTCTTATCACCTGATCCTAATCTTAAATTTGGTCAAATTCGAATTCCCAAAGTCATGGCTCCCTATTTGACTGTTCCTGTTACTATTGCTACCTTTAATCAAGAGGCAATGACCACCTTATTACGTGAAGGGAAAATAACACATTTAACACCAGGTAGTGGTAAACTTAAAGGTCGTAGAATTAGAGTAGATGATCGTTTAAGAAATCAACATATCTTACAACCAGGTGATAAAGTTGATAGATGGCTTCAAAACGGTGATTTTATTATTTTTAATCGTCAACCTACTCTCCATAAACAAGGTATGATGGGCTATGAAGTTGTACTCGGTGATCCCTTAACTATTGGTTTACATTTATCGGTTACTACTGCACATAATGCTGACTTCGATAAACTTTGAAAAATTGATGGAATAATGTTCATTTTGATCTTGAACTAAAATGGAATTTAATATACATCTTGGAGCTATTTACAAAATAACTTGTATTCTTACGGGCAAATCATATATAGGACAAGCAGTTCTCTATAAATTTAAAAATGAAATACCTTACAAATATGGACCTAAAGGCAGATGGTCAGATCATATTAGTGCTGCTATGACTAATACTAAATCTACTCTTTTCTATCAAGATATAAGGGTATATGGACCTAATAATTTTGAATTGAATATCATTAATATTTCACCTTTATGCTACATGAATGAACTTGAAACCCACTATATTTCAACAGAAAATACACTAGAACCAAATGGATATAATATTTTTAGTGTTGGTTCTAATCCACATAGAACCTGTCCTCGCACAGAATTAAGATATAACTCTCAGATTCCAATGACTGATGAAGTTATTGAATATTGTAATCAACTTAAAAACTTGATGCAAGAGGAAATTAATGATAAATATAGTGTAGCATTGAAGGAATTAAAAAATACTAATATAGTTAAAGTTCGTGTAGCAACAGCTAAAAATGTATCTGCCAAAAGGTCATCAGGAGAATCATATGGATATAATACTATTACAGTTTATGTTTACACCGATAAGATGAAATATGCTAAAGAAGCTAAAAAATTTAGATTTGGAGGTGTAACAATACCACTTGAAGAATCTTATATTAATGCGATATTATTTGCCCAAAGAATTCCACTAATAAAAAATGGAAAATTTCAAGATCAAGTCCATCAATTAATCAACACTGTCGAAAACAGGTAGCCGCTATCTAGGTTGAGTAATGCACCTAGGTAGGAAAACGGTGTAAGCTTACTCCACGTAGTCAGGATCATATTACCGTCCTGGCGTAAGTGATATAACTACCTAGTCTTTATAGTTGGTGCTATAAAGGCGAGACCTCCCAATCAGGGGAACTCCTAAAACTTACTTCTACCAACTATTACTGGAAACGGTAGTAGGGCCGCGGTGAAAGTCGCAATGGGTCAGGTTAAAACGAAGTGAGATATCCGGGCAACCGGTAATGGACAATCCTGAGCGGTGTAGCTAAATTCCAACTAAAATTGGGACATGCTATGTCGTGCAACGACTTGATGGAGGTCGATGGTTGATGATTGGATATGCTAATGAAGCACCTAAATGCTGAAAGCAATCTAATTATTAACTGTTTAAGGTAAAGTCTACTCCTTGGGGAAACTCAAGGTATCAATGGGTGACGAAGGTAATTTACATGCTCCACAGACGCTTGAAGCTATTACTGAAGTTATGCAAGTTATGAATGTTAAAAATTGCATTATGAATGCACAAACTAATAAACCTATTATTGGTGTAGTTTATGATGCTTTGTCTGGTTCTTATTTATTAACACAAAATGAGACTCGTGTTGATATTGATACTTATATGGATTGTTTAATGTTAATGACCGCTCGTTCACAATTAGCCTCACTTGAACAACGTTTAACTAAATTCGGTATTCCTTCACGTGTTTATTATTATCTTGATAATAATGGTCAACCTATTTATGTTACAGCTGAACAAGCTACACAAATTCAAATTGAAGTTACTAAGTTAGTCGAACAAGCTGAACAAGCTAGAATTACTCAACAAACTCAATTAGCTAAAGAACTGGAAGCCCGTCAAATCTATCTTAGATCTTTTGTTCCAGGCAGAGTACTCTTTAGTGCTTTATTACCTGAAGATTTTTATTATTCAAAAGGTGATGTTTATATTATTAATGGTATCTTGATTAATGGCACTATTACTAAAGATCATATTGGTACCTCACATGGTTCTATTATTCAAGCTTTATGGAAGGATTATGGTCGTGATCGAACTGTTGATTTCTTGACTGATGTACCTTTTGTTGTTAATAGATGGTTAACTGATCGTCCTCTTACTGTTGGTCTTAAAGATTGTTATCCTAAAGATGAAACTCATCGTCAACTCTTAGCTGAAGAAATAGCTAAAACTACTTTATCAGTACAAGCTCTTGGTACTAGATTGGCTGATCCAGTTGAAGAAGAACGTCATGAAAAACAAGTTATCGGTTATCTTCATGCTGCTAAAAATATTGGTAGTAGAATCTCTACTGAAAAATTAACACCTGACAATTCTTTACGTGTTATGGCTGAATCTGGTGCTAAAGGTTCTACTTCTAATATTGCTCAAATTACCGGTTTATTAGGTCAACAATTTATTAAAGGTAGTCAACGTATGCCCATGTCGCTTAGTGGTGGCACTAGATGTTTACCCTATTTTGAAAAAGAAGAAATAGATCCACGTGCACGTGGTTTCTGTGTTGGTTCTTTCTTATCTGGTTTAACCCCCGCTGAATTATTCTTCCATCAAGCTAGTGGTCGTGAAGGTTTGATGGATACTGCCGTCAAAACTTCTGAAACTGGTTCTATTCATCACCGTATTATTAAAGCTCTAGAAGATATTAAAGTCGCTTATGATGGTTCTGTTCGTAATGCAGTTGGTACCGTTTTTCAATTTGTTTATGGTGAAGATGGTTTTGATGCCGCCGAATTAGAAAAAGTTAAAACTGTTTCTGGTGACACTACCTCTTTTATTGATTTAAAACGCACTGTTGGTCGTCTTAATGCCAGATATGGTTTTCATAAACTTCCTTCTACCACTAAAACCGATAAGAAACTTGATGTTGAAGAACAAGAAATTGAGCGTGAATTCAGTTATGAAGAAGAAGTTGATTTGGATATGGCTGAAGTCGAAGTTGATAATGATTAAGTAATAAACTTCATTACCAAACAAAAACCTAATTAATAATCAAATCTGATTATTAATTATCAAATCTATATCAACCTTATTATTAATCTAATAAATATCATCCTCATAATTAATCAGATAAAATATAACCTGATTAATTATTAATCAAATCAATATCAACCCCATTATTAATCAAATAAACATTAATCGAATTAATATCAAGTTGAGTATTAATTCGTGTATATTTATTAATTGAATATAGTTATTACTCAAATAAATATTAACCTAATTATTACTCAAATATTATTAATTAAATAAAATATAATTCTGATTAATAGTCGAATAAATATCAACTTGATTAATAATTAATGAAATCTGATCAATAATTAAATCTCATTAATAATTAAATAAATCGTGTTAATCGAATATAGTTATTAATAATCAAATAAATATCAATCTGATTATTAATCAGATAATTATTAACCAGGTTATTAATCAAATACATATAATCTGATTAATAATCGAATTTTGATTATTAATCAGATAAAATCAACTTAATTAATTATCAAATCTGATTATTAATCAAATAAACTATTAACTTGATTATTAATCAGACAAAATATTACATTGATTAATTATTAAATCTAATAATTAATCAGATAAATATCAACTTAATTAATATTTAACTTGATTACTAATCAGATAAATATCAACTTAATTAATATTTAACTTGATTACTAATCAGATAAATATCAACTTAATTAATATTTAACTTGATTACTAATCAAATAAATATTTAACTTGATTACTAATCAAATAAATATCAACTTGGTTAATTAACAGATAATCATTAACCCGGTTAATAATCAAATAAATGTCAACTAATTAATAATTAAATAAATATCAACTTAATTAATTAATCAAATAAACTATTAACCTGATTAATAATTATCAAATCTAATTATTAATCAAATAAATCTAATTGGTAATTATCAAATCTAATTATTAATCAGATAAATCTCAATTTGATTAATTATTAATCAAATCTGGTTAATAATCAAATAAATATCAACCTGATTATTTATCAACTTGATTAATAATCAAATAATATCAACCTAGTTAATAATTTAATTAATAATTAAACCTGATTATTAATCAAATCAAATATTAACCTGGTTATTAAATAAATTAATATCAATCTGATTATTAATCAGATAAAATATTAATCTAATTAATAATCAAATAAATATTAATCTAATTAATAATCAAATAAATATTTTATCTGATTATTAATTAGATTAATATAACCTGATTAATAATCAAATAAATATAATCTGATTATTAATTAGATTAATATAACCTGATTAATAATCAAATAAGATATCAACCTGATTATTAATATAAATATAATCCTAATTATTAATTGAATCTGATTAATAATCAAATAAAATATCAACCTAATTATTAATTGAATCTAATTAATAATCAAATAAAATATCAACCTAATTCTTAATCAAACCTGATTATTAATTTAATTAATATCAACCTAATTATTAATAAAATTTGATTATTAATTTAATTAATATCAACCTAATTATTAATCAAACCCGACCACTAATATCAACCCAATGATTAATAATCAAATAAAACACAAATCCAACCCTTAATCAAACAAAAATAAATCTAATTACCAACCGAATGAATATAAATCCAATTATTAACCAGACCAATACACCTGATTAATAATGAAATAAATATAAACCCATTGATTAATCAAATCCAATTATTAATTGAATAAATATAAACCTAATTATTAATTAAATCTGATTATTAATCAAATCAACATTAACCTTATTATTAATCAGATCCAATTATTAATCGAATAAATATAAACCTAATTATTAATTAAATCTGATTATTAATCAAATCAACATTAACCTTATTATTAATCAGATCAATATAAATATTTAGGTTAATATAAAAGCAAACTGTATTAATAATCAAATTAATATCAATATAAACCTAATTATTAATCAAATCTGGTTATTAACCTACGTATTAATCAAATTTGATCAATGATCAATTAAATAAATATAAATCTGATTATTAACCTACGTATTAATCAAATTTGATCAATGATCAATTAAATAAATATAAATCTGATTATTAATCATTAATTAAATAAATATAAATCTGATTATTAATCATTAATTAAACAAATATAAACCTGATTATTAATCAATTAAACATAAATCCAATTAATTGATCAATATTAATGTTAAGTTTATCCCTGAGTTCCTTTGGGGACGGGCAAAATAAAGAGTATAATAAACATAAGGGGACATTAATGATATTATTAATATTATCATGATACCAAAATATCATTAGATAAGAATAGAAGTCTATTAGTAAGATTATTTAAAATATAATTGTTTATTATTATTTTAAATAATTTTATCATAAAAACTTGTGTTTAAACCATATATTAAGAAATACTAAATTATCTTCCATATCTTCCATTTGACGATTCAATGAAACTCAATTTTAAAAAATAACAAGATAGTTAATAAAGATTTCGGAACGCAGGCGTTCTAAAATCTTTATTAACTATCTTGTTATTTTAAAAAATAACAAGATAGTTAATAAAGATTTCGGAACGCAGGCGTTCTAAAATCGTCAAATGGAAGATAATTTAATAATTCAATACTAGATAATAATAACAATCTATTAATGTTTAACACGAAAAAAATTACTGTGAGATTAATAAAATCCCAATATAACTCGTAATCTAAATTTTTATGATGATTATTTTACCTAACATCATTATAATAATTATTTATTATAATGATAGAATAATTATTTATTATAATGATAGAATAATTATTTATTATAATGATAGAATAATTATTTATTATAATGATAGAATAATATTAATTAATACCTGTTAAATTATTGTACAACCTTATAATAATAAATTATTGGTATATCTTAGTAAGTAAGATATTAAGTAAGATCTGTTAGTGTATTATGAAAATTACTTAATTATATTAATGATGTCTTTATGTTACTATTTACAATATCAATTAATTAGTAATAACACTTATTATTAATAATTAAGTACTTTTATCAGGTAGCATAATTATTATAGTCTTTATTAATATAAACTTAATTTAGTAAATTTTTTATTTGATTTTCAATCAACTGAATATCAAATTCCACATCTATTATATCTTTCATACATTGTTGAAAATCATCTCTATCATGTCTCATACCTATACATGCACGTAAAAATTCAAAAGATTCTTTTACATAATTTTTAAATTCTTCTCTTTTATCTAATAAAACTTTTAGTTTTTGATCTATATATAATGGTAGGACTAAATTGGGGTCCTCTATCGTGATAGTCTTTAGATACAGATAATCTTTATCTGTACCAATAAGATCAAGATCTCCTAATTCTGACCAGGCTATTTCAGAGTTACTACCAGGACTACAACAGAGAGTTACTCTAATTTCTTGATTATATTTATCACAATATATATAATATGAAGAGTTGATTTTGATCATCCATTCACTATAATAGAGATATTTTTCACCCATTTAAATATTGAAAAAATTGGTTAATAATTCAATTTTAATATATTACAATAGAATTAATTTGTAATGTTTAATTTAAACATTATTGTAGATATTTTAATTACTAGAATCAATCAGATAAAACTCTTATTGATCATCTTAGTGAAAAATATATGATCCATATTTAATACTTATCTATATAATAGATACTAAATATTATTTTCGAAAAGGCATAATAGAACTTATACCTGATAATGGATAAAAAGGACATTAGAAGATAATAAATGCTAACTTAAATAATACAAGTTTATATTAAATAGTATTATCATATAACACTACTCTTTCATTTTATATTACTAATAACTCTTATCTTGTTAATTTCATGATTGATAAGATATTGAATGGTCTTTTCATTTGATGATAGGTCTATTTAATTTTATAGTGTTTAAGTAATAATGTCCACGAGGTCAATCTCTTATAATGATGTTGAACATTTAAAAGAAAAGTTTATCGGCGTAATGTTCAAATAAATTGTAGATATAATTTATCAGAGGTTTACTCGGTATATTATTAAACCCTTAATATCTATTATTTCTTTAGTGCATATAATTAATAAAGAGGAATAGGTAGCTCAGAGAATTTTCAAATATCTATGTGGTAAATGAATGGTCACTCTTAATTATCATATTAATTATTAATATGTTGTGTATTACGGTATTTGTTAGTTTACTTATTAGGATAAACTAATACTTGCAGCTCTTTTAATTGATATTTACCATCGAATAGAAGAAGTGTATATCTAATATTAGACGTTAATGATTATCTGAATCAGAGTTTTGTGTATAGATAGATTAATAAATATACGTTTCTCGAAGGAAACTCACAAAAATTACTCTTAATTGGTGGTACGAGCAAAGTTATCTTCTTCTTGATTATTATAGTTACTTTCTATCGATTAATAATTATTAACATACTACTTGGTTCCTCTTGATTAAATAGTAATTATACATATAGAAGTCACATCTTATTAATATTTTTGATCAAACAATATAGATCTTTTAATAAAAAAGAGTATAAGTTGTGTTGATATTAGAGTTAAATAATAATTACTCATAGATATTCATTTAATTATTATTTATTGACCTATTATGAAAATTCTAATTTGTTATTGATACTTAGATTTAAATTGTAGAAATCTTAAATAAGACGATATTAATCTATTAGTGAGGTTGCATATTAATTACTATTTTGTTAATAATAACAAAATAGTGATCAGTTTAATTAAATAACCTAACTATAATTAATCAATCTGATCAGAGAATTAACTAATCAGATGAATTAATCAATCTGATCAGAGAATTAACTAATTAGATGAATTAACTAATCAGATGAATTAATCAATCTGATCAGAGGATTAACTAATCAGATGAATTAACTAATCAGATGAATTAACTAATCAGATGAATTAACTGATTAGATGAATTAATCAATCTGATCAGAGAATTAACTAATCAGATGAATTAATTAACACGATAATTAATAATTAGAACGATGATATAAAGTTATTAATATGGTTAGTGATGATAATAGTTGTAATGGGAAACTAAAATATTGATCATATTAACTATTAAGGACTTTAATTCTAAACAAGAAATAAGAACTCCGAATCCAAGGCATCAGATAATAATAATAGAAAGAAAATTAAATAGCATTGAGACCATAAAAAGCAAGAGCTTGTTTAGAAGCTTTAATTTTGTTACTATCAAAATCAACTAAATATAAAGAATTCAAATTACGAACACGAGATAAAGCGACATAAATTTGAGAATTATAACGAATACCATTTTTAAGATCAATAATAGCACTATCTAAACTCATACCTTGTGAACAATGAATGGTAATAGCATAACCAAGACGAAGGGGTATTTGGAGACGAGAAAGATAAAAATTATTACCAACAGGGAAAAAGAATTTACGAGGTTTAATAGAAATAATGGTGTCATTAAGGAATTGTAATTGATTATTACCAATATAAACACAACGAGAACCATTAACAAGACCTGTTTTAATGTTAAGATTATAAGTTAAAATATATTGAGCACCAGGACGAAAAGAGATAGTATCAGGACATTTACGAGAGAGTTGGGTAGAGATTTTAGATTTAGCTACAGTTAAAGAAATCTTAGTAGTAGGTTGATAGATAGGACGATAATTAGTTTCAATCCGTTCAAAAAGTTCGTCATAAGCAGCAACTGTTAAATCAATAGGAGTAGTTAACTTGTTAAATTCAGCTTGATTAATAGCATCAACATCTTTATTATTAGCATAAATGATAGTAGGTTTAATTAATAGACCATCTAGGTTGAGTTTTTTATATTCGGCTACACGAAATTGTAAAGAAGAGATATCATCTTGAGTATGAGTCAGAGTACGGATGCGTGTTAATAATCGGAAGTACTTTAAATCATTAGATTGACGCACAGGTATAGTCATATTAAAGACGATTAAGTTCAATTGTTTCCAGATTTTACTGTCAAAGATATATTTACCACCAACAGGAGGTAGTTGTAGAAAATCACCACATAAAACCAATTGGACACCACCCATAGGCTTATTATTAACACGAGATAAACGAAGTACTAGATCAACTTTATCTAAAATATCAGCAGTTAACATACTAACTTCATCAATAACCAATATATCAACTTGTCTTAATCTATTCATACCAGGTAGTTTATGTTTCTCATAGAAAATTGTTTGAATTTGATCTAATGTTTGTTTACCAAGACCTAATCCAGAGAAACCATGAATAGTATAACCATTTTCAAAATTAGTAGCCGCAATACCAGTAGTAGCTGTAATATATATATTTTTATTAAGTGCCAAAGCCCGTTTTTGAAGTTGCTGAATAGTATAAGTTTTACCACAACCTCCTGGACCAGTAATAAACAGATTTTGTTGTTGAGTTAAAACTAAATGACAAATTTGTTCTGTTTTAAGACTAGCATTTTGAGGATATTGATCACAATTTAGTAATTGAAACCAATAAGTATTAGTAAGTTTTAATGATAAAAAAGAATAAGTATCCAATAATTTAGCAATCAAATCGTTAATTTCAGCTGGTAAATAATATATAGACATTATATTTAAACTCAAAAAGAATAAAAAAATAAAAATTCAGTTTTAACGAAAATTGAATCTACAAATATTAATTTCCATTATTATAATATAATAATGTCAACAACTAATAGAGATAATGAATCAATTTATAGCATTCAACTTGTAATGGATGCTATTCAGAATAATGATGTTGATACTTTGATTTTATTACTACAAAAGATGCCGTTAGATAAATTAAATCCATTTGAATCCTCACTGTTACTAAATAGATTTCTCACTGTAGCGGCTTCCTATAATAGGAGTGGTAGTATAGCTCCAATTTTAGATACCTGGACACAAATATTTCCTGAAGATCAAACTATTTCATTTTTTACTTCTTTGTTTTTGGATAATGCTATAGATATTGATGCTTTAAAATTTGTCGCTTCCGTATTTCCTGATACCACTTATACTGAAGTAATGGATGAATTAACTAGTTACGATTCAAGTGAACAATTATTATTAGCATGTCAACGTGCTATTGATGTCTATGGTGAACAATCCAGAAATGTTTATCAAGTTATCAATAATGAAGCTGATGAGAAAGATAATTATATTATTTATAATTTTACTATCAGTAAACTAGAAGAAACCGCTGACTATGCTGAGGTTCCGCCTTGGGTTAAAAATTTCACCAACAGTGATCAAATACCTAAAGAATCAGAAGTTAAGATACCTGAATATAAAGCTCCTGTCTTCGAATTACCTAATTTAGATGAGGCCATCATTCTTTTAACTGAAGGTCTTGAAAATTTAGGTATTACTATTGAAGATATTGATGAATCCAGACGAGTATTACGTGCTAGATTATCCATTGCCAATGAATTAGAAAAAAGGGCCTTATTATTACCAATACTTGAAAAACGCCATTTAGATTCCTTACAAACCGATGTTGAACTATTTCGTATTTTGGGTCCTGCTAATCCATTAGTTGATTCCGATTTAACTCAAATGAAATATGGTGGTTCTCGTATGTTTATAGCTAACGACTTTGATTATGATGAAGAACTTGAGGAATATTTTGATTGGTTCCGAGGTGTCTGTGATTATTGTCACCAAAAAATTCGTATTCGTTATCATGCTGTTCGTTTACCTAGACCACATGGTGGTTGGTTAGGTTGTTATTGTTCGATTAATTGTTTAAGAGGCGCCTTAGAAGATAAAGAATTATCTCAAGGTCGTCCAGATCTCGCTAGTAGAACTATGATTGACTCAATTGAAGAACAACTTATTGATATTGGTATTCAAGATAGATTACCTGATAAGTCATAATTTATTATTTCTACTCAAGAACATTATAAATTAATAACTTTACTAATTAATTTGATCCTTTACCAAATTAATTATTAACTTCTATAACATAAGAGTTTTTAATAAAGATATTAAATTTACTCGTGTGTATAATAGTTATCGTCAGTATCACTTTAATATATCTTAATTATTAAGTTCAAAATTTGACAATTTCTTGATCTGATTAAGACTAATTTTTAGATTCCTTATTCTTAAATTCTTACGTTCTTTATTCTTATTCTGATTAACAATTATTCTTAGGTTCTTAATCTGATTAAGACTAATTTTTAGGTTCCTTATTCTTGGGTTCTTCAATCTTATTCTGATTAACAATAATTTTAAGGTTCTTAATTAGATTAACAATAATTATTAGGGATTTAATCTATTAAGACTAATTTTTAGGTTCCTTATTCTTTATTAGATTAACAATAATTATTAGGTTCTTTAATCTTATTCTGATTAATAATTATTATTAGGTTCTTAATCTGATTAAGACTGATTTTTAGGTTATTAATCAGAATAAGAGGTTCCTTAATCTTAATTTAATTAATGATAATTTTTAGGTTCCTTAATCTTAATTTAATTAATGATAATTTTTAGGTTCCTTAATCTTAATTTAATTAATGATAATTTTTAGGTTCCTTAATCTTAATTAGATTACTTAATTTTGATTAGATTAAGGACCATTATTAGCTTGATCAGATTAAGGATAATTAAGATTAGGTTCCTTAATCTTAATTATATTAGTATAATTATTAGCTTGATTACTCTTAATTAGGTTAATGATAATTTTTAGGTTCATTAATAATAATTCTTAGTTCCTTAATCTTAATATTAATTAGATTAACCATAATTATTAGATTAATCCTAATTAATCGTTCGATTATTTTTAATTAGGGTTCTTATTTTTAATTAGATTAACCCTAATTATTAGTTTGTTCACTTTTAATTAAGTTATCCATAATTATTAGATTACCCCCTAATTATTAGTTTAATTATTTTTAATTAAGGTTCTTACTTTTAATTAGATTAACCATAATTATTAGTTTGATCACTTTTAATTAGATTAACCATAATTGTTAGTTTGATCACTTTTAATTAGATTAACCATATTATTAGGTTCCTTAATCTTAATTAGGTTAAATTCCTTACTTTTTTAGGTAAGGATAATTGTTAGTTTGATTATTTTTAGTTGGGTTAAGGATAATTATTAGGTTCCTTAATCTTAATTAGGTTAAATTCCTTACTTTTAGTTAGGTTAGGATAATTGTTAGTTTGATCACTTTTAATTAGATTAAGGATAATTGTTAGTTTGATCACTGTTAATTAGGTTAAGGATAATTGTTAGTTTGATCACTGTTAATTAGATTAACGTTAATTAATAACTTGATTAATTTTTATTAGGGTGATTAAAATTAATCAGATCAACAATAATTATTAGGAAGCGACTTGCGGTGTTCGCTCTAACGAGCGATCGTAACTTATGCGCGGGCTTCAGAGGCTCCAATGGAACCTCTGAAACTTTTACTTCTTGTTTCGAATGAAACAAGAAGTAAGCGCCCCTCGCTTGTAAACAAAGGAAGCGCGAATGATTAAATTCATCAGATCAAGAATAATTATTAGGAAGCGACTTGCGGTTCATGGAACTTATGCGCTTACTTTGTTAGAAGTAAAAGTTTCAGAGGCTCCATTGGAGCCTCTGAAGCCCGCTCCCCTCGCTTGTTTCATTTGAAACAAAGGAAGCGCGAATGATTAAAATTAATCAGATCAAGAATAATTATTAGCTTGATTACTTTTAATCAGATCAAGAATAATTATTAGGAAGCGACTTGCGGTGTTCGCTCTAACGAGCGAGCGTAACTTATGCGCGGGCTTCAATGGCTCCTAAGGAGCCATTGAAACTTTTACTTCTTGTTTCATTCGAAACAAGAAGTAAGCGCCCCTCGCTTGTAAACAA
>Ga0272448_1001299_pt1 | contig 34174 bp, 30 predicted proteins | sample YNPCB0191_FD_202220 | JGI IMG/M metagenome (GOLD analysis project Ga0272448, IMG submission 202220) | Hot spring sediment microbial communities from Yellowstone National Park, WY, United States - YNP-CB-019-1 | ecosystem: Environmental > Aquatic > Thermal springs > Hot (42-90C) > Sediment...
TCCATTATTAAGACTCAGGCTTTTGAAACTCAATGGTGAGTGGGATACTTATTGGCAGCAACGGCGAAAGGAATTTATCCGACATGCAGCCTGAATTGAATCCTATCACGGAAAAAGAGATGCTTACTTAAGAGCTTATTCAAGGACCACTTTCTTATATTTTCTCTTGCCCACTTTGATTACAAGCTCTGAAACACCTTCAAACGATATTTCCTCATTCGTTATCTTCGAACCGTTGATAGATACCCCGCCCTGCTGAATCATCCTCTTGCCTTCTGACGTCGAGGAGACCATGCCCAGATTATTTAAAAATTTCGGTAACCATTTTTCAGCATCAGCCTTTTTCAATTTCAGTACCTCTATATCGTCAGGCACCTCTTTATCTCTGAACATGCGTTCAAAGTTTTCATGGGCTCTCTTTGCATCCTCAGCACTGTGGAATCGTGTGATTATCTCCTTTGCAAAATTGACCTTTGCATCCTTTGGATGAACGGTGCCATTTTTTATGCCTTCCTTGAGCCTTTTCAAGTCATCAATAGAGATATCGCTCAAAAGTTCGTAGTATTTGAGCATGAGTTCATCGGAGATGGACATGAGTTTTCCGAATATCACATCAGGTGGTTCATCGATACCCACATAGTTTCCATAGCTTTTGCTCATCTTGTTGATACCATCCGTGCCTTCAAGGAGGGGAACAGTCACAACAACCTGGGACTCCTGTCCATAGACCTTCTGTATATCCCTTCCCACAAGAAGGTTGAATATCTGGTCATGGCCACCCAGTTCCACATCAGCTATCAGTGCTACTGAATCGTATCCCTGAACAAGGGGGTACAAAAATTCATGGATACTGATGGGAAGATTATTCTGATAACGGTTACGAAAGTCTTCCCGTTCCATCATGCGCGCCATGGTATACTGGGCGCAGAGTCTTATCATGTCCGCTGCGTTCATTGCCTCAAACCATTCACTGTTATATCTGATTTCTGTCTTTTCAGGGTCGAGTATTTTGAATACCTGCCTCTTATAAGTCTCTGCATTCTCGAGGAGTTCCTCCTTTGACATGGCAGGTCGTGTCTCAATGCGGCCTGTGGGATCGCCTATCATGCCTGTGAAATCGCCGATAAGAAAAATTGCCGTATGACCGAGGTCCTGAAACTGTTTCAACTTCTGGAGGACGACCGTGTGGCCGAGATGCAGGTCAGGAGCAGTGGGGTCAAGGCCAAGTTTAACGCGCAAGGGTCTTCCCTCCGACCGTGATTTTTTTAGTTTTTCCCTTAATTCAGGTTCGCTTATGAGGTCAACAGCTCCTCTTTTTATTATCTCTATTTCCCTCTCAATGCTCATTCATTTACCTCTGCTACATCTTTCATACCTTTTCTCTAATCCTCTCTATGTGCAGGCATCTGTTACCCTTATCGCTTATGGTAATAGCAACACCCTGTACTTCAACATCATTCTGTCCTACCTCAAACTTGTGGGGCATCTGCGTTATAAATCTTTCGAGTACGCTCATTTTGTCCATACCTATCACGGAATCAATAGGTCCTGTCATGCCTATATCTGTTATGTATCCAGTACCGTGTGGTAAAATCTTTTCATCAGCCGTTTGTACGTGCGTATGAGTACCTACGAGTGCTGCTACCTTTCCGTCAAGAAACCATCCCATGGCAACCTTTTCTGATGTAGCCTCTGCATGAAAATCAACGACGATAGGAATCTCCTGTCCAAGCTGGGCAATGAGCCCCTCTATGGAACGGAAAGGACAGAGGAGATGGTTCATAAAAATTCTTCCCTCGATATTGACTACATGTACTGTTTTCCCGTTTTTTTTCAGTGTAATATACCCTGAGCCGGGGGTCCCTTCTGGATAATTGAGTGGTCGCACAACCCTCTGTTCCTCTTTGATATAGGGTATAATATCCTTTTTTTTCCAAACATGGTTACCCGTTGTGATGGCATCAACACCGCAGGAAAGCATCTCAATAGCAACGGATGGGGTAATCCCGATACCACCGGCAAGATTCTCTCCATTTATTATGATAAAATCAGCATGCGCAATTTCCATAAAGCGTTCTACGGCCTTTCTGCCTGGTTTCCCTATAACATCTCCAAGAAATACTATTTTTATCTCATTTGGCATATTCAACAGCCCGTGTCTCTCGTATGACCACTATTTTAATCTGACCTGGATAGGAAAGGTCAGTCTCAATCTTCTTTGCTATATCCTTTGATAACATATAGACGGTATCATCATTCACTTTTTCGCTATTGACAACAATGCGTATCTCCCGTCCAGCCTGAATGGCATATGATTTTTCTACACCGTCAAAACTGTTGGCAATCCGTTCTAGGTCGCCCAGTCGTTTTATATATGTTTCCAGCATCTCTCTCCGTGCCCCTGGCCGTGCTCCTGATAACGCATCAGCACTCTGAACAATCACATCAAGAAGTCCTGTCACCTCAACATCCTCATGGTGGGCAAGTATGGCATGCACAATATCATCATTCTCACCGTATTTCTTTGCAAGCTCAGCGCCTATCATTGCATGGGAACCCTCAATTTCATGGTCAACTGCTTTGCCTATATCGTGAAGGAGTCCTGCCCGCTTCGCATCCTTTACATTGACCTTTAATTCAGAAGCAATGACACCGCAGATAAAGGCAACCTCAAGGGAATGGAGATATACATTCTGGGCATAGCTGCTTCGAAACTTCAATCTGCCTACTAATTTTACAAGTTCGGGATGGACATTATGAATTCCCAGATCAAACAGTGCCTGTTCCCCTGCATCTTTTATTTTCTGTTCCATCTCCTCAGCTACCTTGGAGACTATCTCTTCAATCCTGGCAGGATGGATTCTTCCATCACTGATGAGTTTCTCTATGGAAATCCGTGCCACTTCCCTCCGTATGGGGTTAAAACACGAAAGAATGACTGCTTCAGGTGTATCATCAATAATAATATCCACGCCTGTTGCTGCCTCAAGTGCGCGGATATTCCTCCCTTCCCTTCCTATGATCCTGCCTTTCATCTCTTCATTGGGAAGGGGCACAACCGACACCGTATCCTCAGCAACATAATCCCCTGCATAACGCTGCATTGCCAACAATACAATTTCCTTTGCCTTTTTCTCTGCCTTTTCCCGGGCTTCCTCTTCTATTTTTCTGCAAATTTTCAGGGATTCGAAACGCGCTTCTTCCTCCATGCTTTGCATAAGTATCTTTTTTGCCTCTTCTGATGTTAATCCAGAGATTTTTTCTAATTTTTCTCGTTCACGTATGAGGAGGGTTTCATATTCCTTGACCTTTTTGTCAAACATGGATTGTCGATTGGAGACATCCCTCTCCTTCCTGGCAAGCTCTTCTTCTTTCTTTTCAATGGTTTCTATCTTGCGGTCAAGGTTTGCTTCTTTTTGGGCGAGCCTGCGTTCAGTATTCTGTAATTCAAGTCTTCGTGCCTTTATTTCCTGTTCAAGCTCGTTCCGTGCCTGAAGTGCATTATCCTTTGCCTGAATGGATGCCTCACGTATAAGGACATCTGCCTCCTTCTTTGCATCTTCAAGTATCTTCTTGCCAATCTTTTCATACTCGCCTATTTTTCTCCTCTGCACAAATTTAGCAAGCAAAAAACCCAGAAAAAAGGCGCATAAGAAAATGGCAACACATAAAACTATTGTAAGTGTTGTATCCACAGTCTTACCTCACAGTTTAGTATATAAGGGGTTTTTGATAAGGAAAGAGAATAACCTTATGGTCTTGTCGCCACGGTGGTTAGAAATCTATATACTCTAAATAACATTGTGTTATTTATGTTTATTCTCAATTTCCTTTATCGTTGCCCCTTTATAATATTAAACCCCGCGAGTGCCGTGTAAACAGTAGATCTTGAACCTCTCAAAAAGGTGGGCGCCTTTTTGTTGTTTCAGGCTTCTCGTTCATGTGGCGAGCGTGCACACCACAACAAGAGAAAGCTCCCAAAAAAGAGGTGTTGGCTCTAAGTTTACCATTTATCACGAGCACCGCAGGGAACCTCACATTCGTCAACTTTTTTTAAAAGGCTCAAGGCCATACCTTCAAGCCTCTTTGCCTCTTCTTTTATCGTAAGGTACTCATCGGTTATTTCCATCATGGCCATAATCACTGCATTCATTGTATTGATAATTCCGTGCTCATTCATGATAGTACCTATCTTCTCATCAACAAAACTGGCAGTCTTCTTAATTCTGTCCTCATCATCACCTATGAAGGTAAATGGCTGATTGAGTATGTGAACCCTGACCTTCTTTCCCATGGACAAATTATTCCTCCGCCTTCTGAATCTTTTCAAGAAGTTTTGTCACTTTGCTGATCACTATGTCCTTATCCTTCTTCATTTCAGCCATTTTTTGTTTCAAATCCCTGTTTTCCATCTCCAACGGTTGTATACTTGCACGAAGCCTCTCGTGCTCTTCCTTTATCCGTTTGTAATTGTGTATAAGGTTTTCAATCTTCTCCTCAAGCTCTCCTATTCTGTCTTCACTGAATAATTCCATATCAATTAGTTATCTCTTTTCCCCTCAAAAGTCAAGTGCAAAAGGTACGCCTTGATGAAGCCATCAATGCCTCCATCAAGGACTGCATCGGCGTTGTGTTCCTCAACCTTTGTCCTGTGATCCTTCACCAGCTTATAGGGATGAAGAATATATGAGCGTATCTGACTACCCCAGGCAATATCCTTTTTTTCTTTATTGAGAGCCCTCATCTTTTCTTCCTGTTTCTTTTTCTCAAGTTCATACAATCGGGATTTCAGAATTGCCATCGCAATGGCTTTATTTTTATGCTGTGACCGCTCATTCTGGCACTGCACAACAATGCCTGTAGGTATGTGGGTAATGCGTATGGCTGATTCTGTTCTATTGACATGCTGTCCACCTGGACCGCTCGAGCGGAAGGTATCTATCTTGAGTTCTTCATCTTTTATATCAACGGAAATATCTTCAGATACTTCAGGATATGCATACACTGATGCAAAGGATGTATGTCGTCTGTTGTTCGCATCAAACGGCGAAAGTCGCACGAGTCTGTGAATACCCATTTCACTCTTCATATAGCCGTAGGCATAGGGACCTCGTAACAGAAAGGTGACATTCTTAATCCCTGCCTCCTCACCGTGAAGCATATCAACAATCTGAGATTCAAACCCTTTCTTCTCTGCCCATTTCAAGTACATGCGCAGTAACATCTCAACCCAGTCCTGAGCTTCTGTTCCCCCTGCTCCTGCGTTGATATAAACAATTGCATTGTTGTGGTCATGCTCTCCACCGAGCATTCTCTCAATCTCATATCTGCTCAAGAGGTCATCGAGTCTCTTAACCCGTGCAATCAGTTCATTACTATCCTGTATATCCTGTGTCTCCTTAGCGATTTCTCCCAGGATAAGTATCTCTTCAAGCTCTTTTTCCTTCTTTTGCCAGTTCTCCAGTTCTTCCTGGAGCCGTGCCCTTTCTTTCAAAATCTTCTGGGCCTTTTCCTGGTCATCCCAGAATGCTGGTTGAGCGATTGTGTTATCTAATTCGTGAAGTTTGTGATGTATTGAAGAAAGGTCAAAGATAACCTCGCAGAGCGTTCATACGCTCTACCAATTCATCTATTTTACCCTTGATATCTTCAACCATAGAAAATCCCGTTTTCTGTTTTATTATAACCTATTTTTTACTTCTTTTCCAAAGGTTGAACATGCAACAGGTGATACCCCTTCCATCTGCCGTGCAAGATCATAGGTCATGATGCCTTCATTCACGGTCTCGCTTATTGCATGCTCAATACGGTCTGATGCGCCCTCAATGCCCATATGGGAAAAGAGCATGGCTCCGGAGAGTAAAAAGGATACAGGGTTTACCATATCCCTGCCAGCATACTGTGGTGCACTGCCATGGGTAGGCTCAAAAATCGCTGCTGTATCGCCAATGTTGGCTCCCGGAGCAACCCCTAAACCACCAATGAGGGCAGCGCATGCATCAGAGAGATAGTCGCCATTGAGGTTTGGACACAAAAGGATGTCATACTCTTCAGGCCTCAAAATCACCTGCATGAACATATTATCAGCAATCCTGTCATTGAAGTGTATCTTTTCCGTATTGTTATCAAACGTGATGTGGTCTCTGTAGTCATTCGCCACATCATATGCCCATTCTCTGAATGCGCCTTCTGTATATTTCATTATATTCCCTTTATGAACCACCGTGATGCGCTTTCTCCCGTGCTGTATCGCATAATCAATCACCCATTTGGTAAATCTCACCGTACCACCCTTGCTTATGGGTTTTATCCCGATTCCTGTATCGAGCGGTAATGAAATGTTGAGTTCCTTTTGTAAAAATCCAATAAATTTATTCGCTTCTTTTGTACCGTGCTGCCACTCAATACCCTTATACAGGTCTTCAGTGTTTTCCCTGAATATAATGAGATTTACCCTCTCTGGTTTTTTTATAGGGCTCGGAAACCCTTTATAATAGCGTATTGGCCGTATACAGACGTAAAGGTCAAATATTTGTCTGAGATAGACGTTGACACTTCTAAATCCACTACCAACAGGAGTGGTGAGAGGTCCTTTAATGGCTATTTTGCACCGCTTCACTTCACGGAGTGTTTCTTCAGGTAGCAGTGTTCCATCTTTTTCAAGGGCTTTTATACCGGCCCTCAATGGTATCCAGACAATACGTTTTGTACCGTTCGTTGCTTTCCATACAGCTTCCTCAAAAATCTCCTTCGATGCATTCCATATATCCTCTCCTGTGCCATCGCCCATTATATATGGTATCTCGATTCGGGTGGTCAAATTTTAAAACCTCCATGGGCTCTGGCTCTGATATATGGATCAAGTCCTTTATGGCGTAAAATCTCCCTCATGATTGCAGGAAGCGGAGAAAATTTCTTCTCCACACCCGTTGTGATATCAATCAGAATGCCCTCATCAAGCCGTACTTCTATGATATTGCCTTCCTCTATCCCCTCTATATCGCAAATAATTGCAGCCAGTCCCACATTAATGGCATTACGATAAAATATTCTTGCAAAAGAGCGCGCAATGATAGCCTCAATACCGACCATTTTAATAATGAGTGGTGCATGTTCTCTGCTGGACCCAAGGCCAAAATTTCTCCCTCCCACAATAATATCGCCCCTGCGAACCTTCTTACAGAATCCCGGAGCAATATCTTCAAACACGTGTTCCTTCAAGGCATCAAGGTTGGAACGCAAATGGTAAAATCGTCCGGGTATTATATGGTCTGTCGAAATATTATCTCCAAATTTCCAGACCCTACCCTTCAGAACCATTAAATACCTCCCGTGGGTCTACAAGTCTGCCTTTCAAAGCAGATGCAGCGGCTGTTGCTGGTGACGCGAGTATAATCTGAGAATTCGGATTACCCATTCTGCCTAAAAAATTTCTGTTTGATGTGGCAACACAGACCTCCCCATCTCCAAGAACGCCCTGATGAAGACCAATGCATGGTCCGCATCCAGGTGGTAGTATGGTTGCACCTGCCTCAAACAGTCTTGTAAGGATACCTTCCTGGAGCGCCCTGTAATAGGTCATGCGTGATGCCGGAGCTACAATAAGCCGTACATCTTTGTGTTTCTTTCTCCCATTCAACATGAGGGCTGCAATCTTTAAGTCATTAATACGTCCGTTGGTGCATGATCCTATAAAAACCTGCTGTACGGGTATATTTTTTACTTCGCGATCTTCAATACTTTTTACATTATCAACCTCATGGGGCAAACTCACCATTGGTGTCATGGTTTTCATGTCAATCTCGAAGGTTTTCTCGTAATAGGCGTCATCATCAGGAATAACTTCAATATATGACTTTTCACGTCTCCATCGTTTGAGATATAAAAATGTCATTCTGTCCGAGGGAAAAAGTCCGCATTTTGCGCCTGCCTCTACTGCCATATTGGCGATGGTCATCCTGTCTTCTATGTCAAGGTTGCTTATTGTATCACCAGAAAATTCTATGGATTTATAGGTAGCTCCATCAGCACCGATCATACTGATTATTTTTAAAATTAAATCTTTAGGAAATACCCCTGAAGGGAATTTTCCCTGTATATGGAAACGGAAACTCTCCGGTACCCTCATCCATGTCTTGCCAAGACCCATGGCAACAGCAATATCTGTTGAACCCATACCCGTGGCAAAGGCACCAAGAGCGCCACCAGTACATGTATGTGAATCAGCACCCACCAGTACTTCAGCGGGTGACAATAAGGATTCAGCAACAATCTGATGACATATACCGTCACCAACATCATAGAGTCTCGCTCCATGGCTGCGAACAAATTCTCTGATCAGTGCATGGTCATTTGAGAGCTCCATTTTCGGACTTGGAGAGGCGTGGTCTATAAAAAAAACAACGCGGTCAGGCTTCGAAAGTGTTTGGAAGCCCATTTCCTTAAAACGTCGTATAGCAAGTGGGGCTGTTCCATCCTGGAGAAGTATCCTGTCCACATTCACAATGGCATAGTCGCCGTGCCGTAAATCAGTACCGGTATTTAAACTTAAAATCTTCTCCGCTATGGTTTTTGCCACGTCCTTATTCCTCAGCCTTTGTAAGGTCTTCAAATCGTATATCAAGACCCAGTACACCCACGATGTCACCATCTTTATCGCGTATAGGGCCAGAAACCGTAACGCATAGTGCCCCTGTAATTCGCGAAGAATAGAGCGATGTTACGTGAACCTGACCTGTTTTCATGGGGTTGATAAACCACTCCCTATCTGAAAAGTCTTCATGAAGACCAATTTTGTAATACTTTGCCCTGTCCACAACCTGGGTGATATTTTTCGTAATCTTTATCCCTTCACTGTTAACAATATATGCGAACTGAATGTATGGATACTCTGAAACAATAGATTTCAATACTGTTTCTTGCTTCTCTGGTACCATACTCCTAATCGCTGGATCTTCAATATACTGTTCAATAAGATGGGCTGCCATATCGTATGCTTTCTTCTTAATAATCTCGAATTCGGATACGAACATCTCGGGAATATAACGCCTCACCAGGTGTTCCATCTCTTCATCGGAAATGAATGTCACCCGTCCTTCTTCATACTGTCTGGTTATCCATTTATTTATTTTTGCTATTCCCGGATGTGTCTTGTCAATCCGTTCTTTTCCTACCAGGGCAAAGTGGGAATTTATCCAGTGCGCAATCCCTGCAAGACCTGACTTGTCAGTAATATTGATGGCAATGGGTCTATTGAGAATTCGTTCCGTATCAAAGGGAGTGTAGATTTCCTCATTTTTTAAAACACCGTCAATATGAACGCCTGCTGAGGTTGCGTTAAAATCCGACCCCACAAAGGGCTGATTTCGTGGGATACGGAATCCTATCTCCTTTTCAAAATAATTTCTTATTTCAGTAATCACGTGGGTATCAATACCATTCGCTTCACCCGTAAGGGATATATACTCCATTATCAATCCCTCGATAGGTGCGTTTCCTGTTCTCTCTCCTATACCGAGCAATGTTCCATTAACATAGCTGCAACCATAGAGCCACGCACTCACACTGTTGATGAGCACTTTATGAAAATCATTATGGCCATGCCACTCAAGGTACTCAGACGGCACACCGGCATCATCAATCATGGCCCGTATAATTTTTCCTATTGACCGGGGTATTGCAGTGCCAGGATAGGTAATACCGAGACCCAGAGTATCACAGAGCCGTATCTTTACTGGTATTTTTGCCTGTTGAGACAGATTCATGAGCGCCTGGGCAAAAGGCACACAGAAACCGTATATATCTGCCCGTGTTATATCCTCAAAGTGACACCGCGGTATGATGCTCTTGTCAAGGAGATTCTCAACAATCCCCAGGTAATCTTTTAATACCTGGGTGCGCGTCTTTTTCAGCTTTAAAAAAATATGGTAGTCTGAAACACTCGTAAGGATTCCTGTTTCTTTTAACCCCAGTTGTTTTACGAGTTTTATGTCATCAGCATTAGCCCTCACCCAGCCGGTTATCTCAGGATACCGATAATTTCTTTCAAGGCATTTTTCTACTGCATCCCTGTCTTTCTCTGTGTACAGAAAGAACTCACATTGCCGTATAACACCATTGGGACCGCCAAGCCTGTGAAGGAACTCAAAGAGGTCTACAATTTGTTGAACGGTAAAGGGTGGTCTTGATTGTTGTCCATCCCTGAATGTCGTATCAGTAATAAAAATATCATCTGGAGGGTCTATAAGCTCTATTTTGTGATCAAACTTTACCTTTGATACTTCCACATAGGGGAAAATATCTCTAAACAATTCAGGTTTTTCCACCTCCACAAGAGGGAATTTCGTTTCCTTCGGGATATTCCTGAATATAAAGCCCTTCTTTTTTTTCAACATCCCCTCCTAATCGGTTAGTGTTTTTATCTTTAACTCATGGAGTTGCTTCTGACTGATTTTACCTGGTGCACCGGTGAGTAAACACGTTCCTTTTTGTGTTTTCGGAAAAGGAATCACGTCCCTGATGCTGTCAAGACCCATGAGCATCATAAGAATCCTGTCAAAACCAAAGGCAATACCGCCGTGTGGGGGTGCCCCCATCTCAAGGGCTTCAAGAAGAAATCCAAACTTCTCCTGCATCTCTTTCTCTGACAGTTGAAGGAGCTTAAACATCTCCATTTGTTCTTCCATTCTATAGTTCCTGATGCTCCCACCACCTACCTCCACACCATTCAATACAAGGTCGTAGGCTTTGGCTTTCATATTCTCGTAATCACCGTTAAAATCACGAATACTCCCTTGCGGAGACGTAAACGGATGGTGGCGGGCTACGTAACGTTTTTCCTCGTCACTGTATTCGAAGAGCGGGAAATCAATAACCCAAAGAAACACAAACATATCCTTCTGCACTAATCCATACTTCTCTGCCAGGTAGAGGCGAAACCGCCCCATGGTTTCATTCACACTGTTTCTGTTACCTGCCATGATAAAAACAACATCACCGTTATCAAGCGAAAGCCGTTCATGAAGATTCGATTTTTCACTATCTCTAAGGTACTTGACAATAGGTGACTGAAGTGTATCGTTCTCTTTACGAATCCATACAAGTCCATCTGCGCCCATCTCCTTTGATACATCAACAGCATCATCAAGATCTTTACGGGACAGGCTCTTCCCTTTCATAACAAAACATTTAATAGCACCTTTTTTTTCAATAACTTTTTTGAAGACACCAAATTCAGTCCCGTGGAATATCTCTGTCAGATTATGCATGGGAAGTTCAAATCGTAAATCAGGTTTGTCTGTTCCGTATAATTCCATAGCATCGTGGTAACTCATCCTCATAAACGGTGTTGTGAGCGTGGTACCCTTGAGCGTTTCAAAGATAACTGCCATTAACCCTTCACTGATCTTCAATACATCATCAACATCAACGAAACTCATCTCCATGTCTATCTGTGTAAATTCAGGTTGACGGTCAGCGCGTAAATCTTCGTCTCTGAAACAGCGCACTATCTGAAAATATTTATCAAAACCTCCTATCATGAGGATTTGCTTGAAGAGTTGTGGTGATTGAGGTAGTGCATAAAACGTACCAGTGTTTAGCCGGCTGGGAACAATAAAATCCCTTGCTCCTTCCGGGGTACTCTTTGTCAGAAAGGGTGTTTCGAATTCAATAAATCCAGAACCAGTGAGATAATCTCTTGTCGCTTTATACACACGACTCCGTTCAATAAACACTTTCTGTACCTCAGGTCTTCTCATATCGAGGTATCGATACTTCAAGCGGAGCGCTTCATTCGGTTCCTCCTCTTCCAGTTGAAACGGCAATGGCTTGCAGGTATTGAGAATGTCTAATGAATCAACAAGCACCTCCAGTGTACCGGTGGGAAGGTTCATATTTTCAGTCCCCCGAGGCCGTCTTGATACTTTACCGGTTATGCTGATTACATATTCCTGTCGTATTTCACTTGCCTGTTCATGGGCTGTCTGTGAAATTTCAGGGGAAAAAACAACCTGTACTACACCTGAAACATCCTTTAAATCAATGAATATGACACCGCCATGGTCTCTTCTTCTAAAGACCCATCCGCACAATCGCACTCTTTTACCTATACTATCCGTTGATACCAGACCACAATACGTATCTCTCACCTTCTGCTCCTCAATAAAAGTTTACTATTATAGTATTCAGGTCTCGTCAAGTCAAGCATCCGCAATGGCTGAACATATCGATGACGATATGTTTTGAGAGAATGTTCAGGCAGGGAGTACTATGTCACGTAAAAATTGTGCACTTGTTTCAGGAAGTGCTGTGTTGATAAACATACCCGTTCCCAGCTCAAATCCGGCTGCCTGAGATACACGTGGAACAATTGCTATATACCAGTGGAAATATTTTGCATCTGCCCCGCGTGGCGACAGAGTCCGAACAACATAGTTGAAGTCTGGATTGTCAAGACCTATATACAATCGTAAGAGTATGTTTTTCAAAATACTGGCAAGACTTTTTATCTCCGCGTCTGAGATCATTCCATAGCAGGCGCAATGTTTTCTGGGGAAAATCCATACATGAAAGGGTGAGAGCGCTGCATAGGGAGTAAATGCTACAAACGCATCATTTTGTTCTATAATCCTTTCCTTATCGTTTAATTCTGTCTCTAAATAGGAACAGTAGAGGCATTCACCAAAATCTACGTAATAGTAATTCCGTATAGCTTCCCCTAACCTGTTCATCACCTGTCCGGGAAAGACCGGTGTTCCTACTATCTGTGAGTGAGGATGTTCAAGGGAGGTGCCAGCACTGGCACCATGATTTTTAAAAATAATAACATGTTCAATGCGATTATCTTCATAAAAAGCAAGGAGACGATGCCTGTACATGTGGAGAATTCTTTCCACTTGTTCGAGGGGAAGTAATGCAGTTGTCATGTTATGTGCAGGGGTCTCAATAATCACTTCATGAAGTCCTACACCTGAAATATATTGCTTAAACTTCTCCTTATGTTTCAAGATTTCTCCAACAGGGGTCAGCGCTGAAAACTTATTGGGGACACTGCGAACAAGCCATGTACCATCATCCCCTCTAAAACTATGTGTTTCTGTGGGTGTTTTATCTTCATTTCCTGGACAGAAGGGGCATGTAGGAACAAACGAAGGTATCTCCTTTTTTTCTTTCTTATGGAGAAAATCTTCAGGTCTCTTTGCCCGCTCTGTGGCAATAATGACCCAATCACCGGTTATAGGATTCAAACGTACTTCAGGCATTATACCCCCCCTTGTTTTGTAATTCTTGATGTATATTTTATTTTACGTCACTTGTAGCCAATTTACAAAGAAAATTATTGAAGAAACGTATTAGAAAGACTTTGCAATATCTTTTCACCATGTTATAAATTACTAATTGTAATTATTGATGTTTTTACATATTAAGGGCATGAAGAAAACAGTCGTCATCACTTACCTTCTTATTGTCACACTTACCACAACAGGCCTCTACCGGCTTATCAATAAGGAATGGATTTATTTCAGGGAAGCTGAAAATTATTTTGCACAGAAAGCCTATTCAGAAGCCATTCCCGTCTACGAATCCCTCCTGAAGAATGGATTCACAAAACCTGAGCTTCTCTATCATCTCAGTGAGTCTTATATTGCAACAGGAGATTTTAAAAAGGCCCTCCCCTTATACGAAAAGATTGCACGAGATGTACCTGCTGATCCATGGGTACAATCACAACTTGCTACCATCTACATGCATACAGGTAACGTGGAAAAAGCAATTAGTCTTTACCATAATCATCTGAAGGCAAACCCGGAAGATCGAATAGCACGAATAAAACTTGCCCGTGTTCTTACGTTCGGTGGCCGCTTTGAGGAGGCAATTAAACAATACAGAATTGCACTGGGGGAATTTCAATGAAAAGTAATCGTACGCATAACTCATTTTTCACATGCATAACCGCATGTATCGCATGCACGTTAATTGTCTGCACATACTATCCTGTGTACGCGCAGGAGAAATCACTACCTTCATTACACAAAAAGGCAGGGGAACATATTCCTGACTGGCAGGCACGATGGGAACTTGCCCGCGTGTTGAGCTATGTAAAACGATATGACGAATCACTCAGGGAATACAGAAAATTACTTCAGGAAAAACCGAACCTCTATGAGGCAAAGATCGAAATGGCAAATGTCTTATTCTATCAGGGTAAACGTGAAGAGGCACTTACCATACTTGAGAATATACCAAACATGCACATTGACGATAACACAATGGTGACTATGGCTGATCTTTACACAGCACAGAAACAATATCAGAAGGCTGAGCCGCTCTACCGGGTATATCTTCAGAAACATCCTGATGACCAGAAGGTGCGGTTCAAGCTGGCACAAATGCTGAGCTGGCAGAAAAAGTACGACGCATCCATTACTGAATACCGAATTATACTCGACAGGATACCAGATGATATTCAGGTACGCAGACATTATGCCTTTGTCCTTATGTGGGCAGGGAAACATGCTGAAGCAGCTACAGAATTACGGAAAACATTAAAATGAGGAACAAAGACTACAGAATATTACTAATTTTCGTCACCACACTATCATTACTTTTTCTCTTTGCCGAACATGTATTCCCTCAAGGAAAAGGCATGTCGAAAGCTTCTACCGTTCCTCCTGATAGTATGATATCTGATTTTGATGCACGATTAGCGCTGGCACGTATCCTTTCTTACCACACCCAGACCCTCGATGAGGCAGTGAACGAATACCATACCTTGCTCAGAGAGTACCCCTTCAATACACAGATTATTGGTGAGCTTTCCCAGGTGTATATACAACAGAAAAAGTATAGAGAAGCCCTCGAATTACTCACTGAGCTTCTCAAGAGAAAACCAGATGATTACACAATAAAGATTGCACTTGGCAAGGTTTACCTTGTCATGAAGAACTATGATAAAGCCCTCAAACTATTCAATGAAATTATTTCTCAAAAGGTCATTGATAGCGAGCTATATAGAGAAATCGGTAACCTCTACCTTTATACAGGTAAACACACTCAGGCAATCGACTATTACCGAAAAGCTCTGTCTCTTAATCCAGAGTCATACCGTATACAGAAACAGCTTGCCCTTGCCTTGAGCTGGAATCAAGAAGATGTGGAAGCCCAAAAAATGTTGGAAATACTTTTACAGCAACAACCTGAGGATAGAGAGATTCTTATTGAGCTTGCACGCCTCTACGCACGCCACAACATGATCCACAAGACTATTGATTTGCTTATGCCATTGATGCAACAGCACCCGGAGGATCCTCACGTACTTGTGGAAGTTGCTGATATTGAAGCATTACTTGGCCATGCAAAAAAATGTAGGATCCTTTACGAAAAGGCTCTCGCATTGAACCCCTATGATGAGAACATACGTATGAGATATGCAGATAGAATGAATATGTGGGGTGACTTTTACCGGGCAGAACGTTTATATAAAGACTATCTTTCACACCACCCTGAATCCGTTGAGGTAGCACTTAAACTTGCCAGGGTGTATGCGAGTTCACAGCGATACGAAGAATCAGAGGGTTTGTATCAAAAATTACTTTTATATGTAAAAGATCCAGTAGATGTGCTGCTCGGGCTTGCACAGCTCAAACTTCTTGAGAAAGATTTTATAGCTTCCATCGGATACGCAGATAGTATTCTTGGAAAGGACAGGCTTCATATAGAAGCCCTTCGTGTAAAAGGAGAATCCCTCCTCTATCTTAAAGAATATGAGAGAGCACACACGGTATACACTGCTCTAATGAATCAAGATAAATCAAGGTTTTCAGGTCTTATTGGAATGGGAAAACTATTGAGAAAACAAAAAAAATATGAAGATGCTGCCATCTACTTCTCAAAAGCTCTGCACATGAAACCACGCAATGTGGAAGCACAGTTTTATAATACTCCCATTGATGAAGTGACATCAGACAGATTTATTTTTCAACTTATGACAAGAGAAAAGGAAGAGCTCCAGCGACTCTACGCCTGGGCAAATCTGTATGCACAATACGGTTATTTTAAGGGTGCTATCCTCCTTCTTAATAAAATTCTTGAAAGTGATCCCGAATATTATCCAGCCCAAATTCTTCTTGCCGAAACATACGGTGCTACAAATCAATATGAGCATGCAATAAATATGTATAAAAAATTGAATGCAGAATTTTTAGAAAGTTCTAAACTGTTAATCGGGCTGGCACGTGTCCTCGGATGGTCAAAACAATACAGAGAATCCATAGACTTATATAAAAAAATTTATGCGTTAAATCCGCATGATCCTGTACCACAGAAGGAAATGGCACGGGTAGCCATGTGGGGTAAAATGGTCCCCCTCGGCATGGCAACCTATGAAGCAATGCTTACCGAGCCAGTGGATAAGAAGCTCATGAGCGAACTGATACGTATACGTCCATCTATTTCCGATGAGGGTTTTACTCGCTATATAGCTGAACTCCAAAACAAGATACGCAAAAAATCTCTCTATGAGGGGTATGAAGAATTTGTCAACAATCTAAAACAAAAAACATGGACTCTTTCACAGCAAGAGAAGTCCCTCTTAGAAGAGGTAAAAGTCAGACTCCTTCCTGATTACCGGATTCAAAAATCCATATCCCTTGAAATGCAGGCTAAATGGCATTCCTGGAACAAACACTTTACGCAATCACTTCCCTTCTATGAAGCACTCATAGTTTTCAATCCTGAAAACGAAGAAGCATATTTTGATTATGCACAGGCTCAATGTTCACTGGGTATCTGTGATAAGGAGGGGAAAACATATGAAAAGCTTCTCACTATCGATCCTCTCCATAACCTTGCACGCATAGCCCTTGAAAGGCAGCATATACGCAGTAATCCTTCAATTCAATCAGATTACAGTTACTGGATGGAAGATGGGAGAGGCGAGCTGTCTCAGATTACGAGAAATCGTTTTGACCTTACCTTTGACTTTCCCGTCTCCTGTAGGTATCGATTCTCTGCTACCGGACACAAGTGGCTCGAATATCCAAAATTCGATAACAAAACATACTCAGCATATGGATTTACCATTGGTTTCAATGGGGTAATCAATCCATTTATAAAAAGCCAGGCAAGCTGGACACACAAGCAGTACAGTAATCGGGAGATTAAAGATAGAGACACAGGATTTGCCAGTGTGTGGTTAAATGCGAAGGAGTATGTTCACCTCGGTGTGGGCTATGAACGAAAAGACGAGTTATATAATACTTTTGGTATTCGTCATGGAATACAATCCGATACATGGTGGGTGGGCTTCCATTCTGACATAACGCGCACGCTTGAACTACATGGCACAGCGCGTATACTTCAGTACAATGATAGTAACAGAGGGTACCACCACACACTCGCACTGGGGTACGCCCTCACAGACCACCCCAGAACCTTTAAAATAACCCTCTCCGGTGAATACCGTGATACACAACACGAAAACCTTTACTTGTACAGCGGCCCAAACCTTGTTGATATTATCCATCCATACTGGACGCCTAAAGGATATACTGGTACCAGTGTGACTTTTCAATGGTACCATGATTATTCACACCTGTTCTTCTGCGGAAATGAACTCCGTTTTTATGATATCCGTGTATCTCTGGGTACTGATTCTGAAAATAATCCATCTGTCAAGCTTGAAGGAGAGTGGCATCATGAATTTGGAAAACGTTGGTCAATCGGATTGAAAGGAATGGTTCACAGTTCACCAAAATGGGATGCCCAGGGTATATGGGTACAACTCAAATACAGGTTTTAAACAGATGAATAGGGATACCTACCCTCCAAACTTAAGGCTTTTATACATTACTGCCATTCCCATACTCGCCGTTGTCGCTGCATCCCTTTATATGATGATGAGAATCCTCCTCTTCTTTATCACCGATTATTTGTGGTACGAAAAATTATTAGGGGTATTCCTTCTGTTCGCAGAAGGTTTTATTCTCATCCACGGTATAGGATATTTTCTGGAGATTTACAGTGTTATTCGCCATAAAAAAGACCTTGCCAAAAGTGAGCGTCTCACCACATCCCTTGATTCCTACCCACCTGTAGCTATCATCATGTCATCATATCATGAACCGCTTGATGTTGTGGAAAATAGCATAATAACATTTTACAACCTCACATACCCGAATAAACATATCTATTTTCTCGACGATACACGATACGATATCCCGTGGGGAACAGAGGAAGAAATGGAAAGATATAAACAGGCTGTTGAGGAAATCTGTAAACGAATCGGTGTGGACCTTTTCCGGAGAAAATGGCATGGTGCAAAGGCTGGCATGATCAATGATTTTCTTGATTTCCTCGATGGAAAAGAAAAAGAAGGTTTTACCTTCTATAATTTTTCTGGCAAAAAAAGAGAAGAAAAGGAAAAGTATATCGTTGTCTTTGATGCAGACCAGAATCCATTCCCGAATTTTGTGGAACCCCTTGTGGCGGTTATGGAGGCAAATCCTCACCTTGCATTCACGCAGACACCACAGGTGTATACCAATTTTGAATTCAATCGTATCTCACGGGCAGCAGGTTTTCAACAATCGATATTCTATGAGTATATATGCGAAGGAAAGAGCACAAAGGGTGCTGCATTCTGCTGCGGGACGAACGTCATTTTCAGAAGACAGGCGCTTATGGATGTGGGTGGATTCGACGAAACATCCGTAACTGAAGATTTTGCTACGTCTTTGAAGCTCCATCAGAAAAAGTGGGCAACCCGTTACCTCAATATGGCTGGCACATTTGGTATGGGTCCTGAAGACCTTGGGGGATACTTTAAACAACAATTCAGGTGGGCTCTCGGTACCATCGGTCTCTTTCCAAAAATCATCAGCCATTTTATACAAAATCCTTTTTCCCTGACACTTGCACAGTGGTGGGAGTATCTCCTATCAAGTACTTGGTATTTCATTGGTTTTGTATTCTTCATCATGATGGTATGCCCTGTCATATATCTCTTTTTAAATGTACCGAGTTATTTTGCAAAACCTGAATTGTATCTCATAATGTTTCTCCCCTATATTGTCATTACATTCATGACCTTTTACTGGACATTAAAAAAGCGTAACTACCATATGCGAGATCTTATTGAGGGACAGATATTAACGTTCATAAGTTTTCCTGTCTACATGAAGGCAGCGACACTTGCCTTGCTCGGTATTAAAGGTACTTTTGGTATAACTCCAAAAAGTGGAAGCAGGGCATTGCCACTTAAAGCGCTGTGGCCTCAAATCGTTACTGGCACACTATGCTTTGCAGCAGTCGTATGGGGCATAAACAGATTTATTTATGAACAAGAACCAGTAGGAGGTATTCTGGCGAATACATTCTGGTGCGTTTATCATTGCTTCATTCTTTCAATGGTTTTATACTTTAACTATGCGCAAGAGGACAAAAATACATAGAATATTTATATTGAGCATACTTAATTTTTTCCTTATTGTTTTTCCCATGCAGCTATGCGGAGAAACCCACAAGACGCACATATCACCTATCAACCCTTTCTGGGGATTTGCCCTCGATGGGTACCCTATTACTGAAAAACAGTTGGACATAATAGAACAAGAGACTGGACTATCCCCCCAGATTGTTGTCTTTTTTCTTCAATGGACGCCATTAGAAAAGGTGATACGGGACAACTTTCTTGAGTCATCACTCGAAACAATATGGAAAAGAGGTGCAATTCCATGTCTGACCTGGGAACCCATGTATTATAAGGATGGACAGGAAATCATGGTTCCTTATAGAAAGATTCTTAATGGTGATTATGACACCTACATCACAGAAGTTGCTCATCGTATACGCCTCTGGGGTAAACCACTTATGATACGCTTTGCCCATGAGATGAATATCAATCGTTACCACTGGGGTACCGTTAAAGAAGACTATGGACCTGACAGTCCTGACATATATAAAAAAATGTTTCAGTATGTTGTTACACGTTTCAGGAACGAAGGTGCTCGTAATGTTCTATGGGTATATTGTCCTAATGCTGAATCTATACCAAATATTTCTTACAATAAAGAAGCAACATGGAATACGATACAGGCTTACTATCCGGGAGATGACTTTGTTGATATCATTGGAATGGATGGATACAATTGGGGTACAAGCCGCATGCGGGAAAAGCATGGATGGCAAAGCAGGTGGCAAACCTTTAAGGAAATATTCGAACCTGGGTATAGAGAAGTACGGCGACTCTCACCCCATAAACCAATTTTTGTTTTTGAAACAGCAAGTGTTCATTCAGGAGGGGATAAACTTAAGTGGATAAACGATGCATTGGCTACTGCAAATGAGTGGAAATTACATGGGATTGTCTGGTTTCAGATAAACAAAGATAATGACTGGCGTATCCAGAGCAATGTTGAGCGTTCGTATATATCTATTGTCAAACAAGGAACATCGTATGCCCAAAACTGGATAAAAGGACTGCCCAGATGAAGAAGGAAACGCTTCTCGCACATATTCAGGAAGCCATCAAAACAGAAGAGAGCGCAAATGCCATTTATTTCAAACATCTGGATGCCCTTTCCTTACGGAGCAATGTAGATGAAACGAGAATAACAGAGATGAGAAGCATCATTGCGCATCTCATTGACGAGAATAATAGACATAAACAGATTCTTCAATCATTATTAGAAAAAATAAATAAGGAACCACTTGATGCTTACTAAAGAAGATATAAAAAAGCTTCTTGAACAAATTGGTCTATTGGAAAAAAAGATGCACACCATGTACTCCTTTCTCTATTCTGAGATTGACAATGAACCGTATCGAGAGATATTCAAGAATCTTGCTGTAGACGAACAATCTCATGAAAATTTCGTTGATAAAATAATAGCCCTTTTAGATGAATAAAATGACAGAAGAAGAATTACTAAAAATCCTCACACGGTACAATCAGGATCACCTTGTAGCACATTACAAAAGGCTGTCAGTGAATGATAGAGATTCTTTCCGTTCACACATGGAAGGACTTGATGTTGACCTTGTATTTCACCTCCATCAAATCTTCTCCCAGCGTCAGAATGCACGTTTGCAACAGAAAATTAAGCCTGCTTCTGTTATTCCTCTCCCCTCCACACCCGAAGAAATAGAAGAACGTAATAAAGTATCCGCTCTTGGTAAATCAGCGATTCAAAACAATAAGATTGCGGTCTTGATTGCTGCAGGTGGCCAGGCGTCAAGACTCGGCTTTGATGGTCCAAAAGGAGTATTTCCAATAACGCCTGTTAAAAACAAGAGCCTGTTCCAATTATTTTCAGAAACTATTCGAGCCCTCTCACAACGGTATCGTGCACACATTCCACTACTCATTATGACCAGTGAAGAAAACCACGATGATACAATCACATTCTTCAAACGTCATGAATATTTTGGTCTTGATAAACAAACTGTCTATTTCTTTAAACAGGGTATGTTACCCAGTATAACCCCTGATGGCAAGTTGATTCTAAAAGATACAACGCATCTTTTCACCAATCCTGACGGACATGGTGGTGCTCTTAAAGCACTTCGTAAGTCCGGTCTCCTGTCTGCATTACAGGACCACGGGATAACAGATATCTTCTACTGTCAGGTCGATAATCCTCTTGTCAAAATTGCTGATCCTCTCTTTATTGGGTATCATAGAATCTATGCGGCTGACATTTCAACGAAGGTGGTTCGGCGGAGAAATATTCAGGAAAAGGTTGGTGTATATCTATCACTCGATGGGAGAGATGCTATAGTAGAATACAGTGATGCGGGCGACGATATTATGTCAGCGTTGGATAAGGAAGGCAATCTATTGTACTGGGCTGGCAACATCGCTATCCATATATTTAATATTCCTTTCTTAGAACGGTTATACAAAGAGGGTTTTGATCTCCCCTACCACTGTGCAACAAAACACATCAAAACGATTGATGAAGGAGGTACCCCGGTTACACGAGAGGGTTGGAAATTTGAAACCTTTATCTTTGATGCCATTCCTCTGGCGAACAAAACATGCTGCATGGAGGTAATACGGGAAGAGGAATTTGCTCCGGTTAAAAACAAAGATGGTGATAGTTCACCGGAAACTGTAAGGAACGCCATTAATAACCATTACAGAAAGTGGCTTCAGGAAACAAGGCTCGTAGTCCCAACAAATATCAATATTGAAATCAGTCCACTGTTCGCCCTTGATAAAGATGAGCTGCGTCAAAAATTAAAGGGCAAACGAGTAACCTTTGAAAATGACCTGTATCTTGGGGAAGATGTGATGGCATACAAAGAGTAGAGGAGGACCATTGGATGGATACAACACAATCGGATGAATTGAGAAGTCTCATTACTGTACTGGAATTGATGGCTGAAACAGAATTGGCTATTGCAGAGTTGTACAATACGTGTGCCCATGTATGTCAGGAGGATGCAGAATTCTGGTCTTCCATAGCCCAGGAAGAGAAAAAACATGCAGACAATATCCACAGAATCAAGGAACTCATCTTGCAAAAACCAGAATGTTTTCAAAAAGGGCGTGCTTTTAACCCTGTTGCTATAAAAACAACGATTTCCTATATCAAAAACAATATACAGAGGATTAAAGAGGGTGCTATAGATAAAAATAAGGCACTCTTCATTGCCCGTGATATTGAGCAGTCTCTAATGGAACAAAAATATGGTGAGATTGTGAAAGCAGATGATCTTGAATACCGTAAACTTATAGAGGAAATTCTTTCGCAAACATCATCCCACAAAAACCATTTTGATAAAAAAATTGCTGAAAAGAAATAAATGGGATTCGATAATGTATGGTCATAAAAAATCATCAGACATATGTAACCTGCTTGTAACCCATTTCCAGAGTGGTGATACCTACGGGTTTTCAATCGATCAACTCGTACGCTTTTATCTTGACACGTGTGCGTCACTTGAGGATGACAGACTCCAGAAAAATCTCCTTAATGAGTTGACTGAAAAATTTGTGGCTCTCGAAAAGAGAACCGATTCTCTCTTAAAAAATACACTTCCCGAAACCGTTGCAGATGAAATAAAGTACAAAGGAAGGTTCCTGCCGCGATCGTACCAATGTACCATACTCTTTACTGATTTTGTAGGATTTACAAAACTTGCTGAACAAATCAACAAGGAGGTACTGATTGGCCTTCTTGATATTATTTTCAAAGGATTCGATGACCTCATTTTGACCTATCATGGCACAAAGATAAAAACCATAGGCGATGCATACATGGCAGTCTTCGGGGCACCGATTGAGTATAAAAATCACGCACTTATGGCAGTAAAAGCAGGTCTTTCGCTACAAGATTTTATTGCAAACTTTAATAACGAACATAACCATTGCTTTCAAATGCGAATTGGAATCCATACAGGAGAAGTGATGGCTGGTGTTGTTGGAAAAGAACGCATGCAATTTGATATCTTCGGTGATGATGTCAATATCGCATCACGGTTTGAATCATCTGGTATGGCTGGACACATCAACATATCTCATACAACATATAGCCTTATCAAAGACTACTTTGAATGTATTGAGAGAGGCTCGATAACTCTCAAAAATAAAGCAGATATGAAAGCATATTTTGTTATCAAAGCATTATAGGAGAAACAATGAACCATTCTTTTGAATATGACAGACCAATAAAAATAGCAGACGGAGTCTTCTGGGTAGGATTTTATGATGAGACATCCAATTTTCATTGCAATCCATATTTGCTTATTGAGTCCAACCAAGCAGTCTTAATTGATGCAGGGAGTAGACCTGACTTTGCAGTTGTTATGTCAAAAATACTCCAGACAGGTATCCATCCAAAACAGATTATAGCTCTCATATATCAACATTACGATCCTGATTTATGTGGTTCCATGTTAAATGTTGTCGATATATGCAACAATCAACATCTCAAAATCATTTCTGAAAAAAACAATCACATATTTATCAACTATTATATTGGAAAAGATAAACATCACTTACTGCAATCGATTGATGAACATAACAATATCTTCACATTTAATGGCAGAGCATTACAGTTTTTTAAAATCCCTTATGCACATTGTGAAGGAAGCTTTGTTACGTATGATGTAAAAACAAAAACACTCTTCACCAGTGACCTCTTTGGTAGCTTTTCAACAAAATGGGGGCTCTATATAGAATTGAGTGATGCATGTCCCATATGTAGAGATTATTATCACTGTATGAAAGGTAAGGATTATTGTCCTTTACCAGATATAATTGATTTTCATAGAAGGGTTATGCCTTCTTCACGAAGTCTCCGTTACGCTATAAAGGTAGTGAAAGAGCTCGATATTAGTATGATTGCACCGCAACATGGCAGTATTATCGCAAAAAAACATGATATCGATTTTATTACAGATATACTCTATTCCCTTGATAAGGTCGGCATTGACGCTATTGAACCTCTATCGTAATCGCTTCGCACTAACCATTACTGTGAAACTGTCTCTCCGATATTATGAATCTTCATAAAATTCGTTTTACCTGATATAGACGGCGGGAGGCTTGCAACAATTATAACCCGATGACCTCTTTTTGCATATCCAAACTGAATTAATAGTCTCTCCACCTCTCTGATGAGCTCGTCAGTGCTTTTCAGTTGTTTGACAAAATGGGGCTGCACACCCCAGTAGAGGGAAAGCTGCCTCACAACCCGTTCATCTGGAGAGAAGGCAATAATAGGTGCATGGGGCTTACATTTCGATATCAGTCGGGCAGTGGAACCTGATCGCGTAAAAACCACTATCAGCCGTGCATTGACTTCATGAGCAGCATCAGCAGCACATCGTGCAATGGCTTCCGGAACATCATACATCATAGTGCCACCATAGACTATTTCATGGGGTTTTTTACTTTTCCAGAGCTTCTCCTCTGTATAGGTAATAATTCTATTCATCACCTTCAATGATTCAATTGGGTACCTACCAGCTGATGTTTCTGCTGAAAGCATCAACGCATCTGTCCCATCGATAACAGCATTTGCTACGTCTGTTGTTTCTGCCCGTGTCGGTCGTGAATGATGGGTCATGGACTCCAGCATCTGTGTAGCAGTTATGACAATGCGCCTCTTATCGTTTGCCTTGTGGATAAGCATCTTCTGAAACATGGGTACCTCTTCCAGCGGCATCTCAACACCCAGGTCTCCCCGTGCAACCATGATACCATCTACTTCCTCAATTATATGGTCAATATTATGGATCGCCTCTTCCTTTTCAATCTTTGCAATAAGTGGTACAGTTACTTTCTTCTGGAACAACCACTTTTTTACTGCCATAACATCAGTAAGAGTTCTGACAAACGAAAGAGCAACATAATCAACACCCATGCGTATACCAAATTCCAAATCTTTTTTGTCCTTTTCGGTAAATGATGGCGCGCTCACCTTCATGTGCGGTAGATTAACGCCTTTCTTTTCTTTCAAGATTCCACCATCTGTAACGAGAGCCTGTAATGATGCTTTCTGTTTTTCCGTAACCTGTAGCTGGATAAGACCGTCATCGAGCAGTATAGTGTCACCAACCTTTGCATCCTGTATAAGCCATGGATAGGAAATAAATATTCTCTTTTCATCACCCTGTCCACTGCCTCGTTGAATCTGTATGGTTTCTCCTTTCACAAGATTTACCCTTCCCCCTGAAAGTTCACCCACCCGTATTTTGATTCCCTGAAGGTCCTGAAGGATTGCAACATGTTTGCCTCTCTTTTTCGATATTTTTCTGATTTTCTGGATCAAAGCACCATGAAATCTATGGTCACCATGGGAAAAGTTCAACCGTGCAACATCCATTCCATTCGCAATAAGAGCCTCAATCTTTTTTTCATTACTTGTTGCAGGGCCCAAGGTACAGACAATCTTTGCTTTTCTCATCTATGCCTCCTAAAATAACCCTTTCACTTTTCCTGTCTCCACATCAACATCAATACGTCTAAATGCAGGATCAGAACCGGTGCCGGGCATGAGGTTGATTGCTCCAGTAACAGGACAGAGAAATTTAGCCCCTGTAAATACAAGAACATCACGTACAGGCAAAGTCCACCCCTTCGGAACGCCCTTTAATTCAGGATCATGGGTGAGGCTTAAATGGGTTTTGACCATCATTGTAAAGTAATCCTTCTTCTCAGGGTCATTCTCAAGTCTTTTTGCCTTTACTTCAGCATCAGGAATCCACAGAACCTTTTCTGCACCATATACTTTTTTTGCAATAATGTCCACTCGTTCTGTAAATCCTGTATCTGAAGGATAAAGGAAGACAAAATCGATGTGCTGGTTTGATGCGTCTATCACTGCTTCTGCCAATTCTAATGCCCCTTCCCCTCCACGCAACCAGTTATCAGCGACGGCAAAATACGCCCCCTCTCCTTCCGCGTATCTCCGAACAAGGGCAATCTCCTCGTTCGTGTCTGTTGTAAAACGATTCAAAGAGACAACGGGTTGTATGCCGGACATTTTTACGGTTCTTATATGATGAATGAGGTTGTCAATCCCCTTTTCCAGTAAGGGAAGATTTTCAGTTCTGTACTCTGAAGGAATCGGCAATCCTGGTGCAACTCGTGGTCCTCCACCATGCATTTTGAGAGCCCGTACGGTTGCCGTTATGACAGCAACATTCGGGGTCAGGCCACTCAACCGACACTTCACGTTCCAGAATTTCTCGAACCCGATATCTGAAGCAAAACCACTTTCCGTAACATGATAATCGAAGAGCTTGAGTCCCACCTTATCCGCAATAATAGACGACTGCCCTATAGCAATATTTGCAAAGGGACCCGCATGGACAAACATGGGTTGTCCCTCCATGGTCTGGACAATTGTCGGATTTATACTTTCCCGCATAAAGGCACACATGGCACCTGCCACTTCAAGGTCCTCTGTTGTTATTGGCGTACCCCTTTTACTGAACGCCACTGTAATATTTCCAATTCGTTCACGAAGGTCTTTAAGATCCTTCGCAATGGAAAGAATTGCCATGAGCTCTGAACTTACTGCGATATCAAATCGGGACGACATCATATATCCATCCATTTTACCGCCGATGCCGATAATGATATTTCTTAATGCCTGTGCACAAAAATCCATCACCCAGCCCATAGATACATTTTTAGCATCAATATCGAGGCGCCATAATTTCCTCAGAGCCAGTTCACTATCAGAGTAGTTTTTCTCATGCTGCATCCTTGCTGTAAGGGCTACCATTGCAAGATTGTGGGCATTCATAATATTATTAATATCACCCGTTAATCCTAATGAAAATTCTGTCAGTGGTATTACCTGGGAGTTTCCTCCACCACCAGCACTTCCTTTAATATTCATCGTTGGTCCACTGGATGGCTGCCGGATAGCACCACCTGCTCTCCAGCCTTTACGGGCCAATCCCTGGATAAGACCAATGGTTGTTGTTGTTTTTCCCTCCCCTAAGGGTGTGGGTGTAATCGCTGTAACGACAATATATTTCCCCTGTGGTCTATCACGCAGTTTTTGTGCAACCTTTGCATAATGGAGTCTCCCTATCCTCCCGTATGGAATAACATCATCCTTCTCAAGGCCCATTTCCTCCTGGAGCTGTGAAAGGGATTTCATACGTTCTTCAGCCAGTTCAGCAACCTGCCAGTCCTGCATTCTTAATACATCGTATGGCATACTTCCTCCTTTATTGCCTTTTGTATTGCGTAATGATAGATAAATATTCTTCTGCTTCTTCTACCTTCCCTCTCTTACGTGCTCCGTGAGCATAGATCATACATTTTTTTTCAAGTTCCATAATTGTTTTGTTGCGTTGATTCTCATCAAGGCTACCGGTCTTGAGCAGTTTTACAAGACTCTGTATTCTGTATTTATCCATTGCTTCGTATCGTTTTGAAAGTTGGTCTTCATGCCCCCCTCTCTTTATGATGAGAGGTTTGTCAATAAAAAGGATTGGAAACTGTGCAGAAATCCTGAGCCACATATCATAGTCCTCACAGACAGGCAGCGATTCATCAAATAAGCCTACTGTATGAAATATTTCTCTTCGTATAACTACTGAAGATGGGCTTATGATGCAGAGTGGCAAACAGTATTCGAAAATAAAACCGGTATATTTCCTGTGTCGTAATCGTTGATTGAGTCTCCTGCCATTTCTAATCCACACTTCATTGGTATAGGATATCGAAGCACTCTCAGACTCCATACATTCCATTTGCAGTGAAAGCTTATTTTTCTGCCAGAGATCATCCACATCTAAAAAAGAAATATACTCACCGTGCGTTTCCCGTATGCCACAATTCCGCGCACTGCTTATGTCTCCATTTTCCTTCCAGATATACCGCAAAGGTAACCCATCTACCTCGTGAAAAGAATCATCTGTTGAGCCATCATCAACCACCACCACCTCTAATGGCGAATACGTTTGGTTCAGTACAGACATGACTGCTTCACGTAAAAATTGCTTTCTGTTGTAAGTGGTGATTATGACTGAAACCATGGAAACTATGTTAATGGAATGGAGCTGAGAAAGAATAGAACGCTACAGAAAATGTCTGACCGTTATATCGTTTCAATCTGAAGTGTGATTGTTATGTGTGTTATGCCCTGTGTGAAATCTAAAAACCAGAGTGGCATGACCAGTGTATTCTGATAATTTCTTTCAAAACCATCCTCTGACAATGAAACAACCTCTACAGGAAATGTCCATATTTCATATGGCATATTCCAATTAAGGGTGATCTTCACGTGCTGATAGGGATCGTGGAGAATTACTGTTTGAGAAGGCTTCAGAATGCCCTTTGTGGTGAGTGGGTAATGTGTTTTTTCTGTCTCTAAATACCTATCACCACCACTGCCGAGCAACGAGAAGTTGAATTCTATTCCCATGAGGGTAGGTTCACTCATTGACCCCTGAATTCTATAATGAGCAACGAAACGATTCTCTCCTTCATGCAGAGTAAAATCCTTCTTGATAGAACATGGAAGTCCCTCACCGGCTTTCCAGAAAAATCCCTCTCTCGTCAGTGAGAGAGTAAGCGACGATTTTTGTTTTCTTATTGAACCATGGTACGGTTCTTTTACAAAATCTCCCGGTTCTATGTATCTCCCTCTGTAAAAACTTTCGAAGGGAGCATCCTGAGCCATGAGATGGTCGATGAACGATGCCCTACGGTACCAATCATAGTAAAGGTACTGGTCAAGTCCTTCTTCTTTTGCAAGAACCATATCGTGTATTGTTTTTGTACCATCAGCAACCCCTGACGATTGCCTCTGGGCAATCTTTATTTTATCGTGGTACCCTTCATATCTCCGTGTGAGTGTGGCCATAACGTTTGTTGCAGACGGTTTATAATCAAGCTCGTAGAGCGATCCCCCCTCCTTTAAAGAAAAATATGCCTTTAAATATTTGTTGTTGAGAATTGCTTCATCCCATCCATCCTGATTCACATCACTTATGGAACCTTCTATGAGTGTTTTTTTTGATTCTATACACTTCTCTGCTCCGATGAGATTCGTATATACCGAGGCACGAAGGTGTGGTAAATAAAGACCACCAAAGACACCGTGCCAGTAACTATCGTTACATTGAGCCATAAATAAATACTGCTTCGCCCTTTCGTTTCTCTTCACCCGCTGTGAGAGTGCAAACATCCTTTTATGCATATCATTACTTTCAGGGTATTTCACAAGGAAGTTTTTAAAATATCCACCTCTGATAAAGTTTGGGTACCCGTTATTCATATCCATCATGGAGGTGTTATATGCTGTGATTGAATGTGCAGGCAGGCACCATTCTTCCATCTCCTTGTAGGAAGCGCATGCAAGGTATATCAATCCCAGTGGTGGATGGGTTTCGATATGTTCACTGAAGGTTGCTGTTTTCAACCAATCCTTATTTGCATCCAGGTAACTGAAGAATTCTCGTAACCATCCTTCCTCGTAGACAGAATGGTACGTACCAGGCCATAAACCAAATTTCTCTCCATCATCACCAAATACTGCAAGATTACCGCCCCTGTCTGCAATGTTTTTCAGATATTCGTCTATAGTGTGAACCTGTTTAAACGGTATTGCATATCTCAAAAATTTAAGTCCAGGGAATATTAAAAGTCTGTGTCCTTCAAATTCGGTTACATAATATCCATAGAGTTCATCCTCTTTCTTGCCAACAGCAGTAAAATGATTATCATCCACGAGCGTGTACAAAACGTTTGCCTTATGTAAAATCTGAGGCATGTGGGGTTCGTATACCCTCTCTGCAAGCCAAATACCGCCTGGCCTTTCACCAAAAACCTTTTCCATTTTGTCCATATGCATCTCTATCTGTTCGATAGCATCCTTCTCAGGTATGAGAGAAAGGACAGGCTCGTACATACCTCCTGATACGATTTCTAACTGGCTTCTTCTTTTCAGGTCCTTTAAAAGTTTTATATACTCTGGTTTATTCTTTAAGAGCCAGTTAAAAAGATACCCCGAAATATGGAGGTTAATCTTGATATCCGTAAATTCATTGAGAATAGACAAAAAAGGCATATATGCGTGCATATATGCCTTCTCAAGAATAAAATCCATATTACCGACTGGCTGGTGGTTATGAATACAAAGGATAAGATTCATGAATCTCCTGAATTATGGCGGGGTCGACGAGAATTGAACTCGCGGCCTCCGGCGTGACAGGCCGGCGTTATAACCAGGCTTAACTACGACCCCGCTTTAATGGTAGGCGGAACAGGTTTTGAACCTGTGACCCCCGGCTTGTAAGGCCGATGCTCTCCCACTGAGCTACCCGCCCGATTTTCAGATTGGGTGTTTACATTAACAACTCTTTTTTGAAAAGTCAAACCTTCAGGCAATCTCTGCCTCTTCTTCGTAAATCAATATGGGTTTCTCGCGATTGGTTATCACCTCTTCAGTGATGACGCATTCTTTTACATTGGACAGGGTCGGTATCTCGTACATGACATCAAGCATAACCTTTTCCATAATAGAGCGTAAGCCACGGGCTCCTGATTTCTTTTTCATTGCTTCTCGTGCAATACCTCTTAAAGAACCTTCAGTGAAGGTGAGTTTTACATTCTCCAGCTCAAAAAGTTTCTTATACTGTTTCACAATAGCGTTCCGTGGCCGTCTCACAATTTCAACAAGTGCATTTTCATCAAGCTCATCAAGGGTGGCAATAATGGGCAATCTTCCTATGAATTCAGGAATTAATCCATACTTCAGAAGGTCTTCCGGCTGGATTTCCTTTATTAATTCCGTATATTTTTTATCCCTTCCACCTTCAACATCAACACCAAAACCGATGCCCTTCTTTCCAATTCTATTTGCTATAATAGACTCAACACCGCTGAATGACCCACCGCAAATGAAGAGTATATTCTTTGTATCAACCTTGATATAATCCTGTTGCGGATGCTTCCTCCCGCCCTTTGGTGGCACATTCGCTATAGTTCCCTCTATAATCTTCAGCAGAGCCTGCTGAACACCCTCACCGGACACATCACGGGTAATGGATGGGCTGTCTGTCTTACGCGATATCTTATCAATCTCATCAATATACACAATGCCCTTCTCAGCCCGTTCTGTGTTGTAATCTGCTGCCTGAAGGAGATACAGAATGATGTTTTCAACGTCTTCTCCCACATACCCTGCCTCAGTCAGTGTTGTAGCGTCGGCAATGGTAAATGGTACATGGAGTATCTTTGCAAGTGTCTGAGCGAGGAGAGTTTTCCCTGTTCCCGTAGGTCCGATCAGAAGGATGTTGCTTTTCTGTATTTCTACATCATCAAAGCTTACCTGTGATTCGATTCTTTTATAATGATTATATACTGCCACCGACAGTACCTTTTTTGCATAATCCTGACCAATCACATATTCATCAAGGAGTTTTCTTATCTCGTGAGGTTTTGGTATAGATGTTTTGATATAATCAAACCGTTCCTTCTTCACCTCATCCTGGATAATCTCATTACACAGTTCAATACATTCATCACATATATAGACCATGGGACCGGCAATGAGTTTCTTTACTTCATCCTGACTTTTTCCACAAAAAGAACAGTGTAGTTTCATGGCTCTCCCGTTATTTTTTTTAATCATTACTATTCCCTCTTTTCTACAATCTGATCAATAATACCGTACTCAAGTGCCTGCTGTGCTGTCATATAAAAATCCCTCTCAGTGTCCATGGAAATCTTCTCAATGGGTTGGCCTGTATGTTTTGTAAAAATTTTATTAATCTCCTCCCGCATTCTCAAAATTTCCTTTGCCTGAATATCAATATCCGTTGCCTGTCCCTGTGCACCCCCAAGGGGCTGGTGAATTAGAATTCTTGAGTGTGGAAGGGCATACCGCTTGCCTTTTGTACCGCCGGCAAGAAGTACTGCACCCATGCTCGCTGCCTGACCAATGCACATGGTCACAACAGGAGATTTGATATACTGCATGGTATCGTATATGGCAAGCCCGCTCGTTATATAGCCGCCGGGTGTATTGATATACAGATAAATATCCCGTGAAGGATCTTCTGATTCAAGAAAGAGAAGCTGGGCTATGATAATATTGGCAACATTATCATCAATGCTCGTTCCCAGAATGATAATTCTATCTTTCAGGAGACGGGAGTATATATCATAGGCCCTTTCACCCCTGCCATCCTTCTCTATAACAATGGGGACAAGGTTCATGTTTTCTCCTTTATAAGTGCATGCTCTTTGAGAAAGGCATTTGTCTTTTCTTCAACGATGATATCCTTCAATTTTTCCATGAGGTTATTGCGCTCATAGAAATCGAGAATATCCTGATATGCCCTTTTTGTCTCTTCGGCAATCTTTTTGATCCGTTCAAGAACATCACTGTCCTCTGCTTTTATTCCTTCTTTTTCAGCGATCTTTGAGAGCAGTATTTCAACCTTGATTCTCTGTTCTGCCCTTGCTTCAAACTCTTTACGGAGATTCTCTTCCAATCTTTTGATTTCATCAGGAGTGAGATAATCGGTCTTGAATCGTGATTTCGCTTCATCAACAATCATCTCAAGCCGCCTCTCGAGAAGTCTTTTTGGAACTGGAATCTCTCTATCATGAATCAAAAACTGGTGAATCTTCTCAGTAATCATCTGGTTCTTTGCCTTTTCTTTCTCCTTTTCTAACTCTTTTCTCACACCATTTTTGAGATCTTCTACATTTTCAAATCCCACATCCTTGGCAAACTCATCATTTAACTCCGGGAGCCTTTTCTCCCGTATCTCTTTTAATAATACCTTGAAAAGAATAGTCTTTTTAGCAATATCCTTGTCAGGATAATCTTCGGGGAAGGTAATTTCAATCTCTCTCTCTTCATTCAGCTTCATGCCATAGAGGATGTTTTCAAATTCTGGCATGAGCGTTGTTGTTCCCAGTTCTAAAGGGTAGGCTTCAGCAATAACATCTTTTAATGGTTTTCCATTCTCATATCCCTGATATTTAATAACAACAAGATCACCTTTAGCTGCTCCCTCCGCACCATCTTTGGTTATGATTTCAGCGTGCATCTGCCGCATGCCTTCTATTCTATTTTCTACCTCTTCATCGCTGACAGTCACTGGTTCTATTGCAACGGGTATGTTTTTATATTCGGGGAGGTCTATATCAGGTACAACCTCACACTCAAGGGTATAGCCGTACCGACCCTCTTCCAGGAAACGTACAAAGGGCTCGGTAACGGGTTCAACCTTTGCCATGGAGAGGGCATCAACCATAGTCGTCTGGACTATCCTCTTTTTTAGTTCATCGTCAATATACTCTTTATAATAATGGGTAATAACAGATCTGGGGACCTTCCCTGGTCTGAACCCCTTTACTCTTGCTTCCTTTTTAAGTTCATTGTATATGGCTTCTTCCAGTTCATGAACCTTCTCGTCAGTAAGCGTCACTGCTACTTTTTTCCTTACCTTATCAATGTTTTCGACCTCTACTTTCATGAGCTCTTTGCAAATCCTTTCGATTGTACTGGTTATTATAACTATAACTCCTTAAATATTCAAGCTCCTTTGTTTATTGGTAGTGTAAAATCTTCTGTGTAAATTTCTTGCCCTTTAAAACAAAAAGGGTGTATTCTCCAAAGGTCCCAAATCCATCTATAAGGAGGAATACACCCTATGAAACAACTAACAGAATTAAAAGTAA
>Ga0272448_1001301_pt1 | contig 34163 bp, 27 predicted proteins | sample YNPCB0191_FD_202220 | JGI IMG/M metagenome (GOLD analysis project Ga0272448, IMG submission 202220) | Hot spring sediment microbial communities from Yellowstone National Park, WY, United States - YNP-CB-019-1 | ecosystem: Environmental > Aquatic > Thermal springs > Hot (42-90C) > Sediment...
TTAGATCTAGGGGGCCAATCTTTCTATCGGTCTTAAGGTACATGACTATTAGACCTAGGGTAAACGCGATGGAATTGGCATAGGCAAGGCCAGAGACCCGCAGAACGGTTTCCTTCAGGATCAGGGACAGGACGATATCGAGACCGCAGACGAACAAAGCCGTAAGAAGAGGGGTCTGGTAATCGTCGAGAGAGTAGAAGAACCGCTGGAAGAAATTGAAGGCTCCCACGGACAACAGTCCCACATTGAAACCGATGAGGACTTTATAGGTGAGAAGGGTGTGGAAGGAGGTGAAATTCCTTCGTTGCATCGCTACGGCGATCACCTCTTTTCCCAGAAGGGTAAGAATCAGAGCCGAGGGAATGAGCAAAATAATAAGGTATCGGAACCCATACTCCACGGTTCGTCGTACCCCCAGAAAGTCCAGCAATCCGGCCTGTCGGCTCATCCGCGGGAACAGTACCGTGGTGATGGATGCGGAAAATATTCCAAAGGGTAACTGCCAGAACACTAAAGCGTTGCTCATGGCTGAGGTGCTCCCATCCTCCAGGGCAGTGGCAAAGCGGATGGCAATCTGCTCGTTTACCGTATAGATCGATGCGGTCAGAACTACCGGTGCCCACTGTTTGAGTATCTGGCGAAAAGGTGGATTGTCGAACTGGAAATCCGGTTTCAGCGTGTACCCATGGGCAAAGAATTGGGGCAGTTGGAAGAGCACCTGAGCGATTCCTCCTCCCAATACCCCCACCACCATGGAAAAAACCCCCAGTTGTTTCCAGAGAAGGAGGACCGAAGAAATTACAAAAATAGAAAAAAGGATGGGAGTGATGGCAGGAACCAGGAACCGGTGATGGGCATTGAGAACCCCCATCAGTACTGCGGAGATGCTTACCAGGAGCAGATAGTGGATCATCCAGCGAAAGAGCCTTTCGGCCAACAGGATTCGCTCCATCTCGGGAAAATCTAAAAGGAGTTTCACGATAGGATAGGCAAACACCACCGAAAGGATCAGGAGGGGGATCAGTACCAATCCCTGGAAGGACAGGATGTTGGCTACGATTTTACGGGTGTCTTTCGGGTTCTGGACGATGGTCTTCGAAAGAACAGGTATGAATGCCGAAGAAAGGGCTCCTTCGGCCATGAGTTTTCGGAGATTGTTGGGAATGGTGAATACCGCATTCAACACATCCGCTTCCCCGCTGGCTCCGAAAATCGCGCCGACCACCGCGATCCTGACAAAACCGAACAGCCGGGAGAGGAAGGTACATACCATCACGATGATGGTAGAGACGGTGCTACGCTGCATAGAAGGTTCTTCCATCCTTGCCTCTCCTTATTAAAATGTATCGGGTGTCTGCCCTAGAAAGGGTTTTTCTTCCGGTAACTCTTCCAACGGAAGTTCTGTTTTGTACAGGGGGGAGTCCCATTGGGAAAGGAACTCCTTCTTGAAGGATTGAAAGGTTCCCGAGCGAATGGCAGAACGAATCTGCTGGACCAGTTGGTTCAGGAAGTAAAGATTGTGATAGGTCAGCAACACGGGGCCTGCAATTTCCCCGGCTTTGAAAAGGTGTCGTATGTAACCGCGGGAATACCGTTTGCACACCTTGCACGTGCAGGAGGGTTCCAGGGGTTCTTCCGAGAAGGTAAAAGCCTCCCGCTTCAGGGCAATTCTTCCGTAACGGGTAAAGGCTGTGCCGTTTCGGGCGATGCGGGTGGGAAATACGCAATCGAACATATCGATTCCCTCATCCACCGCTTCCAGAATGAACTCCGGCGTGCCGATCCCCATGAGATACCGCGGCTTGGAGAAAGGCAGGAGTCTAACCGTATGGGAGAGGAGTTCCAGAAAGGTTTCGAAGGGTTCTCCCACCGATAGCCCCCCGATGGCTATACCGGGCAGGTCGAGCTCGAGGATCCCTTCCGCGCTTTTTTCCCGTAGATCCGGGAAAAAGTTCCCCTGCACGATACCGAACAGTAGTCCCCTGCTCTGATCCGTAGTGGCTTCCCACGTCTTCTTGCTTCGTACAGCCCATTCTGTAGTAAGATCTACCGCTTTCGAGGCTTCCGTGTAGGTAATTCCGAAGGGTGTACACACGTCCAACGGCATTAGCACATCGCTACCAAAGACTCGTTGTACCTCCACCACCAGTTCAGGGGTAAGGAAGTGGGAAGAACCATCAATGTGAGAGCGAAACTTTACCCCGTCCTTCGTGATCTTTCGAAAAGGTGTCAACGAAAAGACCTGGAACCCCCCTGAATCGGTAAGGATATTCCCTCTCCAACCGGTAAACCCATGAAGCCCTTTGAAATGCTTGAGCACATCCATCCCAGGTCGCAGGTACAGATGGTAGGTGTTCCCCAGAATGAGGGAAAAGCCGATCTCTTCCAGTTCCTCGTGGATCATCGCTTTTACCGTACCGTGGGTGCCCACAGGCATGAATACGGGAGTTTCCACAGGACCATGAGGAAGGTGTAACACTCCGCAGCGGGCTTTTCCTTCCGGATCTTGGGCTGTTACCCGAAACAATTCTTCCACTCCCTACCTCCCTACTTTGCTATACGCAATCACATACGGGCGACCTGAATCCATACGATGCTTCCCGCCAGAAACAGGATAAAGGCAGCCCAGGCGCCCGCTAGGGGAGCGATGTATCCTAGCTTAGCCAGGAGGACCATCATCATCTGGATCACGTAGTACACCACTGAAAGAATCAAACTTACCAAAAGGCTCATGAGCAGGATATTCTTTCGAAACATGGCTCCCGCCAATCCTGCAAACACGGACACTACCAGGGGAGTTGCGGCAAAACTAAACCGTTTGTAGTATTCGGTCAAGGTTTCCCTATAGGGCAGACCGGCTTTTCTGAGGGATTCGATCCATTCCCGGGCCTGGGCAAGGCGCATTTCGTCCACTGTTTTTGTCATCTTGCGGAATCGCAGGGGAGGCGTGGTGAGGGTCGTAGCCGGATAGATCGAGATCTTTTCCTCCGTAAAATCATCTCCCACTTTAGAAAGGATTCGGGCATTGCGTAGTTCCCAGAAAGATCCCTTCCATTCCGCTGATTCTGCATCGATCCTGGCTATGAGGTTCCCCCTGGAATCCCGCTGTGCCACCAGTACTCCTATGAGGGTTCGTCTCTCGTCGTCATAGTACTCCGCATGGTACACGGTACCCACATCATCCCCTAGGATGGTAACGTTGGCATTGCTGAAGGTTGTGCTGGTATTCAGTACACTTCGAACAAGGTCGTTCTTTGCCTTGTAGGTATCGATCACTAGATGCTCTTGAAAGAAAAAGCCGAACACGGAAAGGAGTCCTCCCAACACGAGTAGGGGAAGAATAAATCTAAAGAGGGAAATTCCCGCACCCAGTACAGCGATCAATTGATTCTTCCCATGAAAATCCCCCAGGGTATAGGCGATGCTGAACAGAAGAGCGATGGGAATGGCATAGGAAACACATTTGGGAAGGTACAGCCCCTGGATCGTCGCAACGGCAGAGAGGGGCACCTCCTGGTTCAGGTAACGCCAGAGATTGGCGAAGAGATCCACCATTTCAAGGATCATGATGAAGAATAGGAGACTGGTGAAAAAAACGGGAATGAACTCCTGGATGAGAAGTCGATGCAGTCTACCCATCTGTGTCCTCCTCACGATGATCCTATCGATTTCTACCCATTAGAAAGGAGACGAGCCCTAGTACCAAGATTACGAAATTGGGAATCCACATGGAGAGGAAAGGGGAAAAGGAGGTCCTTACCCCCAAGGTTTGCCCTGCCACGAGCATTCCCCAGTAAAAAATGGAAACCAGCAATCCCAACCCGAATCCTACCACTTTTCCGCTTCGCTTGGTGAAAAGGGCAGTGGGGAATGCAAAGATGATGAAAAAAATACAACCCGCAGGGATGGAGAACTTCTTGTAGAATTCGATCAGGTACAGCTGGAGGGATCGATCCTGGATGGATCTGTTTTTCTCTTGTTCGATCTGCTGGGATAGTCGAGATAGGTTTTCCCGTACGCTTCCAAAGGCAGAAGGAGTCTTGAGAATCAGTTGAACCCCCGCACTGTACTCCTCCCCATACCGATACCGCAGGGATTGGATGCGCATTCGCTGTTCATGTATCTTTTCGTTTACATCTTTCAATTTTTTCTGTATTTCTTTATATACATCATAAGAGCTCATCTCTCGTGGGCCTAGCCCCCGAAAGGAGATAGAAACGTTTTTAAGAAGAATGTTGTAGGACATCTGTTCCGCAAAGGAGTAGGTGTACCGTTCCTTCTCCCTGCCTCCCACGGAAAGAATGGAAACTCCCTGAAGAACGAGCTGTACCACACCGGGGATTGATTTATCCAGGTACCCTTTTTCGGAGGAAATGATACGCTTGGCTCCATCCGGATCTTTGTCCAGGATGAGAATCTGCTGGATCCCCTCGGAAGACACCGGGCCATTGGTGAGGATACTGTCCTGGTAATTCTTTATGGAGTAGCTTTCGAGTTCCAGCTCGGGGTGGCTATAGAGAAGTTTTCGATACAGCTTTGTAAAATTCACCGTTCCCCAGGGCAAGAAATAATCGTTTACCGCAAAGGAAAGGAGGGCAAAGGCTCCCCCCAGGAGAAAGATGGGGATGAAAAGCCGGATTTGAGGAATCCCGGAGGCTTTGAAGGCTATGATCTCGTTGGAAGAGGCAAACTTCCCCACAGCCATCAAGCACCCTACCAGAGCGGAGAAAGGGGCGGAGAAGGCCACGATAGCGGGAAGGGAGTATAGGATCAGTCGTGCCACATCGAGGAAAGGCACTTTTTTCGACAGGATCTCTTCAGCCAAGAGCAAGAGTTGGTTGATGAAGAATACGCAGAAAAAGAACAGAAAAGCCGTAAAAGTGGAAAAGATGAACTCGGCACCTATGTACCCATAAATTTTGCGGTAGGATCGATTATTCACCCCGTAGATCCAAATCCTCCACTTCCTCGGTCAGAGGGGGGAAGTTCGCGAACACTTACAAACTCTGCCTGTACCACAGGTGCGAACACGATCTGGGCTATCCGGTCACCCGGATGAATGGTGACAGGTTCAGGCCCCAGGTTGATCAAAAGAACTTTCACTTCACCCCGATAGTCCGAGTCGATGGTACCGGGAGCGTTCAGAATGGTGAGACCATGCTTGAAGGCGAGCCCCGATCGAGGACGTACCTGCCCTTCGTACCCCTGGGGAATCGCTATCTGCAAGCCCGTGGGCACGAGAGCGGTAGAACCGGGAGGTAAGGTAAGGGGGGCGGGTAGGAAAGCCTTTAGGTCTGCTCCGGCGGCATGCACACTCGCATACTGGGGCACGGAACCGCTTTCCCCCAGGTATTCTACCCGTATCCGTTCCATTCCTCACTTCCCCATCGGTTTCTTCACCGTATCCGGTCTGGGGGAGTCTAGGAGAAGGCTCAAATTGATCCGTCCCATTTTGTCGATTTCGATGATCTTTACCATCACTTCCTGGTTGAGGGAGAGAACATCGTTCACCGAATTGATCCGCTTGTTGGACATCTTGGAAATATGGCAGAGTCCTTCCTTTCCAGGCAGGAACTCGATAAAGGCACCAAAATCCACGATTCGCCGGACAATCCCCTTGTACACTTTACCCACTTCGGGTTCTTCCAGCATCCTCTCGATGGTCTCCCTCGCCTCCTCGCTACCCTTTTTTGTTTTGCTGTAGATCGTTACGGTTCCATCGTTCTCGATATTGATGGTAACATCGAACCGTTCCGAAAGACTCTTGATGGTCTTGCCGGCGGTTCCGATCACCGCTCCGATTTTTTCCGGATCGATCTTGAAGGAGATGATGCGAGGAGCATACTCGGAGAGAGGTGCGGGAGCGGGAGCCGTTTTTTTCATGATATCGAGGATGTAGAGCCTTCCTTTGCGGGCTTGCTCGAGGGCCGTACGCATGATACCCATGCTGACGCCGGAAATTTTGATGTCCATCTGGAAGGCCGTTATCCCCTTTTCCGTACCTGCAACCTTGAAATCCATGTCTCCCAGATGATCTTCCTCACCCAGGATATCGCTCAACACGACGGTGGTATCCCCTTCCTTCACCAATCCCATGGCGATTCCTGCTACCGGCGCTTTGATAGGAACCCCCGCATCCAGAAGGGACAGGGTACCTCCACACACGGTGGCCATGGAGGAAGAACCATTGGATTCCAGCACTTCCGATACCACACGGATCGTATAGGGAAACACCTCTTTTTCAGGGAGTACTGCATTGAGAGCCCGGTACGCCAGATGTCCGTGCCCGATTTCCCGTCTCCCCGTCGCCAACCTTCCTGTTTCTCCTACCGAATAGGGAGGAAAGTTGTAGTGGAGAAGAAAGTTTTCCCGCTTGTCTCCCTCGATGTCGTCCATGATCTGCTCGTCGAATACGGTTCCTAGGGTAGTGACTGCCAGCGCCTGGGTTTCCCCGCGGGTGAACAAGGCTGAACCATGGGTCCGGGGAAGGACAGACACTTCGCAGGAGATGGGTCTGATATCTTCTGGTCCCCTGCCATCGGTTCGGATTTTCCGCTCGATGATGGACTTGCGAACAATACGGTACTCCAATTCTTCCATCAAAGCCTCGAATGCTTTCACATGGGTTTCAGGAATCGTGTCCTTGAATTTCTCGAAGGTATCTCGGTGTACCTGTTTCACCGCGGCAGAACGGTTGTGTTTTCCCTTTACGAAACATGCCTCTTCCATCTTCGGATAGGCATAGTTCCAGATTTCTTCCCGATTCTCGAGCACGACTTCGGCTTCCGAGCTCAAGGGAAGTTTCTCTTTGCCTGCCAGTTCACGCAGTTGAAGTTGCAGGTCGCAGAGCCGAACGATACTTTCCTGCGCTTTGTCCAAGGCTGCGATGAGAAGATCCTCTGAGACCTCCCCTGCACCCCCCTCCACCATGGTGATCCCTTCCTTGGTACCTGCCACTACGATATCGAGTTTCGCATTAGCGATTTGGTCATAGGTGGGGTTCACCACCAGGTCGTTCCCCACGGCGCACACCCGGACGGCTCCTATGGGCCCATTGAAGGGGATATCGGAGATGACAACCGCTGCCGAAGAAGCAACGATGGCCAGTACGTCCGGCGGATTCACCTGGTCTGCCGAGATGGTGGTGGGAACGATCTGGATTTCCCGTTTGAATTGTTTGCTGAACAACGGACGCATGGGGCGATCGATCAAACGGGATACCAGGATTTCTTTATCCCGAGGCCGTCCCTCCCTCTTCAGGAAGCCTCCTGGAATCTTCCCCGCTGCATAGTACTTTTCGTTATAGTCTACCGAGAGGGGAACGTAATCCAATCCCTCCACGTCTTTATCGGAACAGCATACGGTAGACAGCACCGCTGTTCCCCCATAGGTGGCGAACACGGCTCCATTGGCCTGCTTTGCCATTCTACCCGTTTCCAGGGTAAGGTCCGTGTCTCCAATACGTAATGAAACCTTTTGAATCATTGATCATCCTTCTTTGTTCGTTATTTTCGTAGATTGAGTTTTTCGATGAGGGCCCGATACTTTTCCAGATCGGTCCTCTTCAGGTATTTCAGAAGCCTTCGTCTCTGCCCAACCATTTTTAGTAGGCCTCGACGGGAGGCATGGTCCTTTTTGAAGACCTTGAGATGTTCGGTGAGTTTTTCGATGTTTCGTGTCAACAGCGCAATCTGTACTTCCGTTCGACCGGTGTCCTTTTCGTTAGCCCCGAACTCTTTTACAACGGCAGCTACTTCTTCCCGACTTAAGGGCATACAATTCTCCTTCTGTGTTATGTAAAAGTTATGGCATCAACAGAGCCATTTGAATGCCAGCTTAGAAACTTCTCGTCAATTTCCAGAATCCCCTTCCGTTTTTCTCCCTGGAACCAGTACTGCACCGAGAAGGTGCCCTGTTTAGGAAGCACCTGCGTGACGTATTTTCGGCTAAGTAGGGATCTCCCTTCCTCTGTATAGACGGGAAGATCGGTCAGATCCAGTTCGAAGGGATGCCCCAACAGGTCCATGGCGGTGTACATGTCTCCTTCCAGAATCGCATTCCGTATCCGGGTACTGCTGACGACTTCTCCCCCCCGATAGATGGATGGAAGGATCTGTACCTTTATTCCCTTCGGTTCCAGCAGTTCCTTCATTCTCCAGGCACTGGTGTCCATGTTGTATCCGCAGTGAAAGTTTTCTCCTACAGCGATAAACCGAACATCCACGGCATTCTGGACAAATGACAAGAATTCCGTCCCCCTTAGTTTACCGAATTCCAAGGAAAAGTCAATCATCACCGTTGTATCCAGTCCTAGGGCAGTCAACCCACGCACTTTCTGACCCTTGGTCATGATATCGCCTGGGTACTCCTGGGGTCGAAGAACACGGACAGGATGGGGATGAAAAGTGATTACCCAGGGGCAAAGGTCTTTCTGGGAACAGATTTCCCCAATCAAGACCTGATGTCCCCTATGCAGGCCGTCGAACACCCCTATACTTAAGGCTACGGGGCTGGAAGAGCCCTTCGGGGATTGTAGAAATGCATTCCAATCTAGAAGGTTCATAGATTCTTCCGGGAAACCACGAATCGATAGGAAAGTTTTCCCTCCTTGTGCTGAATACAGGCCAATAGATCCCCTTTCTCCGGGGATACCAATATATAGGGGCCCTCCTGGAAGTGTACACCCTTAAAGAGAGAGGGATGCAAGGGTTTCCCCTCTAGAATTCCCAAGGAAGGAGAGGCAGGCAACACCCGACCGGGGAACAAGCGGGACAATACCTCTGCTCCCGCAAGTATCCTGGATTCTCTATCCAGTTCCGAAGGCAGGACCGCATCTTTCAACTGGAAGGTTCCGATTCGGATACGAGTCAGTTCCTTGAGGTATGCAGCGGAGCCGCACTTTCTGCCTAGATCCCGTGCAAGGGATCGAATGTAGGTTCCCTTGCTGCACACTACCCGCAGGGTAAGGTACGGTGGCTTAAAGTTCTCGAGCTGGATGGAACGTATTTCTACTAGGCGTGGAGGAAGATCCAACGCGACACCTTTCCGTGCCATCCGATAGGCCCGTTCTCCACCCACATGGACAGCGGAATAGGAGGGAGGTGTTTGAGAGATGGTCCCAAGAAACGAAGGAATCTGTGCGTTGATCTCCTCCAGGGTTGGGATCGGGCCTTCCGCAACGATCATTCCTTCGGGATCCAGGGTGTCCGTTTCCTTACCGAACTCTAGGGTCCCCCGGTATTCTTTTTCGAAATCCTGCAGTAGATCCACGAGCCTGGTGTAACTCCCCACCACCACCACGAGCAATCCCCTGGCAAACCGATCGAGGGTACCGGCATGACCTACCTTCTGGGTACGAAACCGGGTTTTTACGGATTGAAGCACTTCGAAGGAGGTAACCCCTTCGGGTTTGTGGAGAAGAAGGATACCATCCACAGAACTCATCAGGATAGCGTTTCCTTGATCTTCTGCAATACTCGGAACCCCTCATCGATAGAGTGGTCTTCGATGAAGGAGAGTTTCGGGGTGGTTCTTAGACGAATCCTTTTACTGATGCAACCTTGAATGAAGCCGGCCGCGTGGTTCAGCCCTGAGACAGCGTTAGACAGTTTATCCGGCCCTTCCACGGAGGACACGTAAATCTTGGCATAGGACAGATCCTTCGATACCGTAACATGGGTAACTGTCACCAGGGTGGAAACCCTTGGATCCTTGATTTCCTTCCTGGCGATCATCGCGCTGATCTCGTTCCGAAGGAGGTTCCCGACCCGTTGCAGACGATGTGATTCCATCCTACCCTTCCCCTAATTTTTTCGCATACTCTTTGATTTCGAACACTTCCAACTGATCTCCCACCCGAATATCCTGGTAGTTTTCGATGGAAACACCGCACTCGTATCCGGCTTCCACCTCGCGAACATCCTCTTTAAAACGTTTCAACGAAGCGATCTTTCCCGTATAGATCTCGATACCATCACGAATTACATGCACCTGCGCATTCCTGCGAATCTTTCCGGAAACCACATAGCAACCCGCCACGGTACCGACCTTGGGTACCTTGAATACCTCTCGAACTTCTACGGTACCCAGCGTTTCTTCTTTCAGTTCGGGTTTCAGGAGTCCTTCCATGGCTGCCCGAATATCATCCACCGCATCGTAGATGATGTTGTACTTGCGGATTTCAACCTTTTCCTCCTCGGCCAATTGCTGTGCCTTTGGGGTGGGTCGAACGTGGAATCCGATAATGATCGCATTGGAGGCGCTAGCCAGGCGTACGTCTCCCTCGTTTATCGCTCCCGCTGAAGCATGGATCACGGAAAGACGGATCTCAGGTGTGCTGAGTTTTTCCAATGCGCCCTTTAGGGCTTCCACCGAGCCGTGGACGTCCCCTTTGATGATCACCTTGAGCTCCTGGACTTCCCCTTCCTTGATGCTTTCGTACAGGTTATCGAGGGTGATCCGTTTCAGGTTCCGGGCTTCCTCCATCTTTTTCAACTCTTGCCGTTTGTCCCCGATCTGGCGGGCGATTTTTTCGTTCTCTGTTACCTGGAAAGGATCCCCCGCATCGGGAATACCGGTGAATCCCAGTACTTCCACGGGCATGCTGGGAGTAGCCTCTTCCAGTTTCCCTCCCCGATCGTTGAAGATGGCCCGTACCTTCCCAGGATAGATTCCGGCTACAAAGGTATCACCGATCTTGAGGGTTCCCCGCTGGATAAGGATGGTAGCCACGATACCTCGGCCATGGTCGATCTTCGATTCTACGACTTTTCCTTCTGCCGGGCATTTGTAGTTTGCCTTCAGGTCCATCATCTCTGCCTGAAGAAGGATGGTCTCCAACAACTCCTGGATGCCGATCTTTTTCAATGCCGAAACGTTCACATAGAGGGTTTTCCCCCCCCACTCTTCCGGTATCAGGTCGTATTCGGAGAGCTGTTTTTTCACCCGTTCCGGGTTTGCATCAGGCAGATCGATCTTGTTGATGGCCACGATGATCGGTACTTTCGCCTCTTTCGCATGGTTTATGGCCTCCACCGTTTGGGGCATCACCCCATCATTGGCAGCCACCACCAGTACTACGATGTCCGTGATTTGGGCTCCCCGTGCACGCATCATGGAAAAAGCCTCGTGGCCAGGAGTATCCAGGAAGGTGATCTTTTCCTGTCCCACCTCTACCATGTACGCACCGATGTGCTGGGTGATTCCCCCATACTCACCTTCCGCTACGTTGGAAGTTCGAATGGCATCGAGGAGTTTGGTCTTCCCATGGTCCACGTGTCCCATGATGGTAACGATAGGAGGCCGTTTCTGCAGATCTTCTTCCCTATCTTCCTTCGTGTGGATCACCGTCTCGTCGTAGAGGGAAACGATGTTCACCTTGCAATCGTACTCCGCTGCTAGAATCGCAGCCGTCTCCGCGTCGATCTGTTGGTTGATGGTAACCATCATTCCCATAGACATCAGCTTCGCAATCAGTTCGGAAGCCTTGAGATTCATCTTGCGAGCCAACTCGGAAACGGTGATCACTTCCATGATATCGATCGATTTGGGAACCGGGTTGGTTCGGGTAACCGTTTTCTTCTTGAGCTGTATCGCTTTTTCTTGGATTTTTTCGTGCTTTACGAACTCTTTCTTCTTTGCCTTGAAGACTTTCTTGCTGGCGCCTTTATTCTCTTCCGTAGGCACCGCAGGAGGCGGAGTGAGGGGTTTCGCAGGGGGATTCACAGGCTTTCCGCCTACGACTCCCGCTCTTCCACCCGTTCGGGAATACGTTGTAGGCCTCGAGCCTTCCGGAGCACCAAAACGGGTCGTACGATCCCCTCCCCTCCCCCCATAGGGAGTAGAGGAGGCCCCTGGATACCCTCTTCCCTGGCCTCGATAGGAGGCGGGAGTTTCCTGGGTCGGTCGCTTGGTGGGAAAAGACTGAGGGTGCCTGGGAGAGGGAGAAGGAGGGGTTACCTCCGATTTCGCTTTTCCTTCCTGTGCCTGTTCCGCCACAGCCGTTACAGGGGGCTGTTCCCGTTTCGGTTGTGATACTACTTCTGGTTGTGCGGCTTGGGGGAAGGGTGTTTCCACTACCGGTTTTTCCTCGGTAATAGGTTCCCTCTGGACAGCTTCGGTAGCGGCGGTTGCCTCTACATTCTTCGTTTCCTCTTGAGGGATTTCCGCAGGTTTTGATGCTGGAACCTGTTCCTGATGCCCGGGAGTACTTGGCGCTGAGGGTGCAGACTTCACCACTACCTTTTTCTTCACCACCACCACCTTCTTTTTGGGGGTTTCCGGGGTTGGAGGCGGTGCGGGAGGCGGATTTTCCTTTTTATGTTTGATCAGAGCGATCTTCGGTTTCTGTTTGTCCTGTTCTTCTGTCATATCTATTCTTGCTGTCCCTCTTCTTCGATCTCAAAACTTAAACCAACTCCACAATTTGGGCAAGTCGTCATGTCCAAGGTAATGGTAGCCCCGCACTCGGGACATTGGTAGGTTTCTTCCTCTTCCGTTGTCTCGGGCGGAGATTTTTCCGTCTCAAGGGGCTTTTTAGATTCTTCCTGTACGATCTCTATGGTTTCGGCCAGAATACTCCGCAAGGTATGGATCTCCTCGCTTGAAAGTCCCATCTTGAGAAGTTCTTCGTTGCTCAATTCTATCAGGTCTTCTATCAACTCCACATTGTGGGATTTCAGTTTTTCTACGATGGGAGCAGGAATATTGGGAAGTTCGGAGATGTAGGCAATTTCTTCTTCTTCCTCCACCGTCTCCCCAATTTCACCGAAGAGAGCGGATACTGCCTTCTTGGTTTCCGCCGAGATGTCCATTTCTGCAAACTGCGACTCCGTTTTGACGTCGATCGTCCAATCCACCAGACGATTGGCCAGCCGAACGTTCATCCCCTGCTTCCCGATCGCGAGGGATAGCTGGCTGTCCGGTACCACGGCCAGGGCCTGCCGCTTCCCTTCGTCCAGAATAATGACCTGGGAAACCTCCGCGGGAGACAGGGCATTGCGAATGAACACCCGGGGGTCTGTATCGTACTTCAAGATGTCCACCTTTTCCCCTTCCAGTTCCCGCACGATGGCCTGGATCCGTACTCCCTTCAATCCCACGCAGGCTCCCACGGGATCCACATCTTCCCGGGTGGAATACACTGCGATCTTCGTTCGGTAGCCGGGTTCGCGAACGATCTTGTAGATTTCCACTGTCTTGTCGTAGATCTCCGGAACTTCCAGTTCGAAGATTCGTTTCACGAACTCCGTATGGGTGCGGGAAAGAACGATCTGCAGACCTGTAGGGGTCTTGTTTACCTCATAGATGAGAGCCTTGATACGGTCGTTGGGACGGTACGTCTCTCGAGGGGATTGGTACTTTTTCGGCAGGATCCCTTCCGTTTTTCCCAAATCCACGTAGATATTCCCATTTCTCTCTCTCTGATAGTACCCGATGATCATCTCTCCCACTTTGTCCTTGAACTCCGAATATAGAGTGTCTTTCTGTATTTCCCGCAGTGTCTGCCGTGCCTTCTGCTTGGCGGTTTGCACTGCCATCCGGTCGAATTCTTTCGGGCTGATTTCGATCAACAGTTCATCCCCAATCTCACAATCTTCGGCCAGTTCTCTCGCTTCGGAGATACCTATCTCCAGTACGGGATCCTCCACTTCGTCGTCGTTCACGATTCGTTTTTTGGCAAAGACAGTCACCTCGGAACCATCCTCGCTGAAGCGTACTACGGCGTTCTCCATGGTTCCGAACTTTTTCTTGTACGCAGCCAGCAAGAACTCCTCGATGGTTTTCAACACTAGTTCTTCCGAAATTCCCTTTTCCTGGACCAGCATGCGAATCGCATCGGCAAGATCAGACGCCATATACTCCCTGCACCTCCTCTGTATCATCAAGCTTTGCCTTCTTTATCTCTTTCAGGGGGATAACGATCTCCCGTTCATCCTTCCTGAGATGAAGGAGATCCTTCTCTACGGAATCGATCACTCCCCCAATCCATTCTTTCTGTCCTTCCCTTAGGAGTTTGATTCCTCTTCCGATAAAGGCCCGGTACTCGCGGGAATCTTTCAACACCCTATCGATACCGGGGGAAGAGACCTCCAAATACACGTCCTGGGTTTCCAGCAAGAGTTGTATCCTGGGTCTCAGGATCTGGAGAACCTCGGCCGTGTCATCGATACTGACCCCACCCTTTTTCGTGATCACCACATACACCCTCGGACCCGATTTCTGCATAACCGTTCGAATCTCTACGGCAAAGTAGCCCATTCCTTCCAGAACGGGTTCTACATCATCCAGTATCTGTCTATCCAGGTCCTTCATCCCTTTTTACTAAACCGCTAGATATAAAAAAAGAGTCGACATGGCGACTCTTCTTCCTAGATGCCCAAAACTGTCTAAAAGAAACATACCAATTGCACTGAAGAATGTCAATATTCAATCACGGGCAAGGGTGAGTCCATACACTTCCTGTACGCCCTCCTCCTTAAGCACTTCCGCACAGCGATGTAGCGTAGCCCCCGTAGTGAACACATCGTCCAGAAGCACCATTGACCTGGGAACCTTACCTTCCGGAAAGAAGCGTTTCAAAACTTCTTGCTTCACGAAAAAGGCCTTCCTTAGGTTTTCCTCCCTCTGTTGTTTGCTCAAGAGCTTCTGTTCCTTGGTACCCTTGGACCTACCCAGCAGGGGTACTACCCGCACGGGACCCATGCGCGAAAGTTCCCTGCAGATCAGTCCAATGGGATCGAACCCTCGGACTTTCAACCCCTCTGGACGGGGAGGTACGGGAAGGAGGGGAAGTTGGGGAAAGGTTTTTTCCCACACGGGTAGGAGGAGTTCTGCGAAGAAAAGGCTCAACCTCTGGACTCCGTGGGATTTATACGCCAGGATAGCCTCCTGCACGTGCGCCCTGTAGGGGAAAAGGGATACATTCTGTTCAAAGGAAAAACTCCTCCCCCTGCATTCCATGCAAATTTCCACCTCGGAGGTGAGCTCCAGGGAACATACCCTACACCTCTGCTCCACGGTCCATCGAAAGAGAGTTTTGCAGGCCCTACAGAGGGGGTAATCTCCCGTTCGAGATTCCCCCTGGATCCACTGGCCACAGAGGACACACCGCTCGGGGCATAGAGTGTCCAGGATCTGAATCTTCACATTGTGTATTACAGAAGAAAAGGTGTCTGTGATTCAGCGGGGGAAGGGGTTTTCTTCTTTCCCGAGGGGGTTTTTTCCCCGGAGAGTCGTTTCTTCCACCGGGCCAGGAAGTTCAACGCATCCAGGGGGGTGCTTGTCTCGATGGGGAAGGTGCGAACTTCTTTTTCCAGCAGGGAAAGGAGGGAAGCATCAGGGGTAAGTACGGTGATGGACGGAGGGGGAGGTGGGATCGGGGGAGGTAAAGGTTCTTCCGGATTCCTGCCTGCCAGGTTCAAGAGAATCCCGTTGGCGCGATCGAGAATCGAGGGAGGCAGTCCAGCCAGCCGAGCTACATGGATCCCGTAAGAATTACTGGAAGGGCCCTCCTGCACTTTCTTGAGGAACACGATATTCGTCCCCTCCTCCCGGATGGACAGGGAGAGGTTCTTCATCCGGGGATGATTCAAAGCCGTCAATTCATGGTAATGGGTGGCAAACAGGGTCTTTGCCCGGATGACTTCCAGAAGGTACTCCATCACAGCCCAGGCAATGGCCAACCCATCCTTTGTACCCGTTCCCCTGCCCACCTCGTCCATGATGATGAGGCTTCGGTCTGTAGCAGTTCGCAGGATGTAGGCGGTTTCGTTCATTTCCACAAGAAAGGTAGATTCTCCCCGGGCCAGATTGTCTTGAGCCCCTACCCGACAGAAGATACGATCCACCAATCCGACACGGGCCTCCTGGGCCGGGACGAAACTTCCCATCTGGGCCATGATCATGATCAGGGCTGTCTGGCGGAGGAAGGTGGATTTGCCCGCCATGTTGGGGCCAGTGATCAGGGCAAAGAACTTGCCATCCCCTTCCAGGGTCAACGAGTTGGGAACGAACTCACCCGGGGGAAGGTACCGTTCCACCACGGGGTGCCTGCCATCTTGAATGTGCAGATCCTTCGAGTCCAGCAGTTCGGGTTTCGTGTATCCGTACAGGGTGGCGGCGTAGGCCAACGATTGGATCCCATCGATCTGCGCCACTGCCGAAGCTAGGGTTTGAATGATGGGAAGCTCGGTCTTCACCTGGTTTCGGAGTTCCTGGAAGAGTTCCTTCTCCAGGGAGAGGCTCTTCTCCTCTGCATGTTCCAGTTGCGATTCCAATTCCATAAGCCGTTCGGTGGTGTACCTTTCTCCCCCCACGAGGGATTGCCTACGAATGAAGTGGGGAGGAACATTGGGCAGGTTCGATTTGGTCACTTCCAGGAAGTAACCTATGATTTTGTTGTACCGAACTTTCAGGTTCTGGATTCCCGAAGCTTTCTTTTCGGATTCCAGGTATTCTTCCAGGACGGATCGACTGTTCTTTCGAAGATCCCGCCACCGATCCAATTCGGCGTTGTACCCCGGCTTGATCAGGTCCCCTTCGGTGAACTGTATGGGGGGATTCTCCACCAATCCGCGTTCCAACAACCGTATGAGGTTCTGCACGGTGAGGGTAGACTCAGGAGTGAATCCCACTCGTTCGGGAGGGAAAGGCAGTTTCTCTACCAGTTCCAAAGCGCTTTTGAGGGAGGATCGGATCCCGGCCAGATCTTTTGGATGAGCTTTGTCCAGGGCAACCCGAGCAGCCAGACGTTCGAGATCTAGAATTTCCCCCAGGCTGGAACGAAGGCTCTGGAGCACGGTTTGTTCATGGTACAGATGTTCCACGAGGCTCTGACGTTCCAGGATGGTTTCCTTCCTTAACAGGGGCTGCAGGATCCATTTCCGGATCAGTCGTTTCCCCATCGCTGTCTTCGTATGATCCAATACAGCCTTCAAGGTGTATCGATCCCCCCCGTCCTGTAAATTCTGCACCAACTCGAGGTTGCGGAGGGTGGCTTCGTCGAGGAGGAGAAACTCCCGTTGGGTGTATCGTTTAAGGGTTCGAATGTGGGGCAGCAGGTTCTTGGCATTCTCTTCCAGGTATTCGATCACGATCCCCGCCACCAGCACTTCCGGATCCTTCTCGGTAAATCCAAACCCTTTCAGGCCGAGGGTTCCGAAGTGCCGGCACAATCGTTCGTAGGAATTTTTCTGATTGAAACTCCAATCGGGGAGGGCATTGATCACCATCTCTCGGTTGGAAAGAATCAAACTTTGAATGTCCGGCTCGGTGTTCAGGAGGGATTCAGGAAGGATGATCTCTCTCAGTTCCAATCGGGCGAACTCAGCCTTGAGGATGTCGAGTTTCTTTTCCGTTTCCGGAGGCACGAAGGTGGCGACGAACTCCCCTGTGGACAGGTCCACATAGGATAGGGCGATTCCCTTCTGTACCTCTGCCAGGGCTGCAAGATAGTTGTTGGCTCCCCGATCCAGAAGCTCCTCATCCGTAACGGTGCCCGGGGTGATCACCTCTACCACATCCCGGTCGGCCAACCCCTTCCCTGCCGGAGGAACATGGAGCTGCTCACAGATGGCGATCTTCTTTCCCGCTTTCAGTAGTCGGGCAATGTACCCCTGGGAGGCATGGAAGGGGATTCCGCACATGGGAACCCCATTCCTCTGGGTCAGGGTTAGGCCCAGGAGGGAACTCGCCTCCCTGGCATCCTGCTGGAACATTTCGTAGAAATCTCCCAGACGGAAGAACAGTATGGCATCCTTGTACTTCCGTTTGATGCGGTTATACTGCTCCATCATGGGAGTGGGTTTGGACATCCCTAGGGTCTCTTCTGGGCGTTCAACAGCCTCTGGATCACCAGTTCGGTAATGTCTACCTGTTTGCTCCACCATACAAGGTTTGGATCACTACTCTTCAGGATAACGCTGTATCCCTGATCTTCCGCCACGAAAGCGATGGCCTGCTGCAACTCACTCAGGAACGAGGAAGATTCGGCCAGCCGATTTCTTCGTTCCTGCAACTGGGCATTCTTGATTCGGTAGTATTCACGCAGATAGTTGGTCTTGCTGGTAATCTGTTCTTCCAACTGGAGGGAGAGGGTTTTGTTACCCGCCCGTTCTGCTTCCAGCTGGCGTTCCTTCAACTGGTTGATCTCCGCGGTGATGGCATCCAATTCTCCCTGTAGTCTCTTCGTCATTTCCTCCAGTTCCCGGACCGCCTGCGAATCCCGATAGAAGGCCATGGTCACCTTCCCGATGTCCACGATTCCTACCGTGGTTAGCTGCTGCCCCAGCAGAGTGAAAGGGAGGAGAAAGAAAAACACCGAAACAACTCTTCGCATGGTATGTTCGACCTCCTACTGATTGAAAATTTCATACCCAATGGAGAACACGAAATCTAAGCCCAGGGTATCCCGAAACAGGGGGCCTGTTTTCATGTCCACATTCCCCGCTTCATCGATACGGAACCGTTTCGCCATGTACAACCGGATGGGAAACTGGGGAATGGAGAATCGGATCCCTGCTCCGTACCCGAAGAGGAAATCCTGAATCTTGAAGTTGGTGAACTCCTCGGGAGTGTTCCACCTACCTACCATATCGAAGAAGATATCGAACCAGAGAATCCGTTCTGCCAAGGGCATCCGTAATTCCAACCAGTTATCCCAGATAGTCCGTTTGTCCAGCTCTCGGGGCCACCCTCGGGCTATGTACATGCCGTCGATCCAGAGAAGATCCGCTGTCCCTGCAGTGAGCTTGTTATACCCCGAGGGAACCCAGAACTGCGGCCAGATAAAGGAGAGCTGTGAATGGGCTCCCAGGACCAGCTGGTAACGCCACGTGTCCGTGATGTTCACGTTCAAGAGGGTGATGAAGTTCTCGATCTTGCTGTCCGTACGGATGTAATGCTTTTCCCCTTGCAGGGGCCCTCCCACGAACTTGGCAGTCTGATTCAGGTAGTACCCGGAAGTGGGGTTGAAGTAGAAATCGCGCTTGTCCAGGTACAGGGAAAGGGACAAGGCATTGGAGAATACCCACTCTCCCCGGTTTTGCCTGTCCGTAGACAGGTACGGCCGGAACAGATCTGGATCGTAATCCAGATAGGTAAGGGTCGTTCGGAATCCCGTTCCCGTGCCTAACGTTCCCAGGGGAGTGCGAAAGCGGTAACCTGTGTTAAGGCCGATGGAAAAGTTGAAGATGTCGTAGGTCATCTTGTACTGGCTGGGAACGATGGCAGTGGTGCCCCCCGCATACTCGTAGTCGGTAACCAGATTGTACTGTTTGATTTCCTCCGCTGTGGGTTTTCTCCCGAAGGGTTTTCCGTTGGAACTATACACGTACTCTCCCGTGAATGGATCGGGGAAGGCATCTACCCCTGGATTGTTTCCACTGAAGATGGGGAACAGCACATCCTGAGGGATTCCTGAACTCTTACTGTGCTGGATCGTGAAGTCTATTCCGCCAGACCAACGCTTCCCCAAGAGCCACTTTTCCAGAAAATTGAAGGAGAGGGTCTGCACGATGGGTGAGGCGGTTAAATCGATACTGAAGGTTTGGCCCCGTCCCAGGAAGTTCCGATCCGTCCACCGCAGGTTTCCGGAAATGGGGAACTCCGTGCTCCCCCCAAAGGCCAGTCCGAACATGATTTCGGCCATGCTGGATTCCTCTACGTTGATCACCAGGTCCATCAACCCATCGGCACTTCCCTGGGGAGTCTCGGGAACAACGGAGGAGAAATACTGGAGGTTATAGAGGTTTTGCAATCCTTCGACCACTTTTTTCTTGCTGAACACATCCCCCACTTCCAGGGGTATTTCCCGGTACAGGACGAAGTCCTTCGTTTTCTTGTTTCCCTTGATGATGATGTTTTCGATATGGGCGCGGTTCCGTTCTACGATATTGATCACGAAGGAGATCGTCTTTTTCTGCTCGTCCCGGATCATCTCCCTATTGATAGAATTGAAGATGTACCCGTTCTCGAAGTACAGGTCGGCAACCCGCTGAAAATCCTGCTCCACCTTCGTCATGTTCAGAATTCCACCGGGTTTCTGCCTGACGAGTTCGTTCAACCGTTCGGTAGAAAAGATCTCGTTCCCCTTGAAGGTAATTCCCCCGTAGGTATACTGGTCCCCTTCGTTGATGTATAGGGTAAGATTCAGATAGGTCCGGTTCTCTTCCTCGTCCCTCTCGACTTCGCGGGTGACGTTCACCACCTTTGCATCGATAAACCCTCGTTCCTTGTAGTACCGTTCGACCGCCTGTACATCCTGCTGGAACTTCTTTTCCTGGTACACACCGCTGTTGAAAAAGGACTGTTCCTTGCTTTCCATCACCTTTTTCAGAGTGCTCTCCGAGTAGGTCTTGTTTCCGCTGAATCGGATGGAACGAATGGTCGTTTGACTTCCTTCGGTGATGGTGAACACCACGATCCTTTTCTTCGGATTCTTGGGATCCGGTTCGATACTTCCCGTGACTTTGGCATCGGGGAACCCCCGTTCCAGGTACAACCCCAATACGGCCTGTTCGTCTACCTTCAGTTTGGAGGTGTTTACCATATCTCCCGTCTTGATCAACACCACATCCAGTAGATCACCCGTACGTACCTTTCGGTTACCCCGGAACTGAATCTCTCCCACCACGGGCCGCTCCTCTACGGTGAACTCGATGATTACGGTATTTCGGTTGGGATCACCCGGTAATGCATTAGGGGTAATGATTTCGAAATAATCGAGGGCATAGAGCTTGCTTTGCAATTCCCAGAAGAGATCGTCGGTAAAATTCTTTCCCTTGTAGGGTTCTACGATTCCCGCCAATTCGTTCATGGAAACGGCGGACAACCCTTTGATCACGATATCACGAATCGGTTTTCCCTGGTACCATTCCTTCCCTCCCGTTTGAGCCTGTAAGGAAGAAAGAAAACTCACGAATAAACCTAGCACCAAAGCAGATACAAGAATGGCGGATCGTCTCATACAAGCTCCTCAGTAGGAAAATCTCCATCGAAAGGACAGGGTGTTGTCCCGGATAAACAGTTCTTCAGGATTTCTCGGGCGAAGGCTCCACTCCAATGTAAAGAATGGCGTTTTCCACTCAAACACTACCTCAGATTCGATACCAATACCCCCAAACCTGCGGATGTTACTGGTCAACGGGTCTTCTGCCCGCAATTGAATAAGGTACTCCAGGAACAGATCGGAACCAAGGTATTTTCCCAGAAAAACGCTGCTTTTATCAAGATACCTACCCAGGGAGGGAACCGTCTGATTTACGGGAACGCTTTCCTGTGGAATCAACATCTCCGATAGTACGTTCTGGAAGATCTGGGTTCGAATGGAAAACAGATCCAGATTGAACCGATTCCTCATGTCCCGCTCAAAGGCACGAATGATTTCCGATTGGAGGAATAGATCGCTGGTGAGAAGCAGAGCGGAAGAGAGGTTCACAGCCTCCTGGGTACCTAGGGTCAACAAGTTTCCTCCTCCCAGGAGGGTGAAAATTTCTAGCTGTGAAAGACTCGGATCGGATTCGAATCGTGGGGAAAACTGGCTCAACCGGGTGTTGTCCGCCACGAGGTAGATGCGGACAAGACCTGTCTGTGTATTCTCGCGGATCTCCGCCCGGGCGGAGATGATGGGATCGAACCGGTCTCCCCGTTCGTTGAATACGATCTTTCCCTCCCGCAAATAGAAGATTCGATCGAAATAGTACACCTGTCCCCCCCGTATCCCTATGTTCCCTCGAACGAGGAAGTATCCATTCTGGGTATCCACCTGAATCCGGAGCGTCTGCCCCAGGGCTGCGTAGGTACGGATGATGGGGAAATTGTCCGTTGGCCACACGAACTCTACCAGTTTGCCCGTTTCGATCGACAGGTCTACGGAAAGTCTCATATCCTGGACAGGAGGAGAAACCTGCTCGCTCAACAGCTCCTCCCCCAGGGTGATCTTCGTATTGGAGGCTATCACCTTCCCGCTGATACGAACCTCCTGATCCTGAACCTCGATCACCACCCGACCCTTTCCGATCCCATCCACCAGCACTCCGTTGAAATTGGCATCGATCCGGAGTCCACCCGTGGGGCCTGTATCCACCCAAATAGACGTATTGACCAGTTCGTATCGTTCCAGTTCGAAAGAGCCCCCTACCTGTACGGTTCCACCCCTAGTAGTCAATGTAACAGGGTTCAGGGTGACTGTTTTGTCTTTGAAACTGAGACGGGCACTGAAGGGACCCAGGTCTTCCGGTACAATCGATAGACGGGCTTTAGCGGAATCCACGCTCAGTTCCCCCGAGAAGGAGGGATCTTGCAGGAACCCTTCCATCGATAGAGTTCCCTGCACCACCCCCTCATCGATACGGAATCCCTGAAAGTCCAGGTACTGTTTGAAGGTGGAAAGGGAAAAGAGGATATTCCTGACAGAAGCCTGAAATTTGCCTTCTTCCAGAAAGACTCCAGTAGCTTCGAAGGCAATCGGTACAGGAGACGTTACCTGTAGGGCGAAAGATCCCGTTGTATCGATCCTCCCTTCGATTGCACGATCGGGACCCCCTGAAAAGAGAAATTGCGTTCCTTCCCTCACCAGTTGGACGTTCCATTCCCGATACTCCTTAGGTATGCCCGCATCGAGGACGGTGAAGGAACTTTCACCCCTGCGAAGGTGAAAGCCCCTCGAGGGTATGTCCCATAGAGTACCGAATGCATCGAAGGTCAATTTCCCTACACTTCTCCCCTCTAATGGTTTCTTGAAGAGAGTGATCCTTGCATCGGTAGACCATTCCAATTCCCCTTTTCCAATATCTGCCTTCGCCTTTCCCTCGAGGAAGAGGAACTCATTGTAGGTAAGTTCTATCCGATGGGCATCCACAAGGGTTTCGGAAAGGGTAAAAGAGAATCTCCCATCGAAGGTATTCCTTTCATATCTTCCCCCCTCGACTCGGAAATCTGCCGATACCTCTCGGCTTCGAAGGATGTCCTCCCCTCGGATCCTTCCCTCCACGATTCCCCCGATTTTCCCGGAAGGGAAAATCCGCGCAAGGGGAACATGGAGGAACTCCAGGTCCACCGAAAGGACGCCTCCCACGTAGGTTCCCTGGAAGGAGTATTGTTCTCCTTCTGCCTTGCCGTACAGTATCGTTCGCAACTTCCCCTGGGGGACCTCTAGGGAAAACTCAAACACACCGCTTCCTTCCAGGGAGGTGAAAGGATCCTTGATCTTAAGGGAGGTAAGTGTGCCCTGTCCGGGTAGTATCGTACCGTTCAACGTTATATCGATCGGTCTTCCCACCAGATCCGGGGAAAGGGATAGCTGGACATTCTTCAGGTCTACCACCCATGAGAGGTTGGAGGAGTAGAAAAACTCCACGGAACCGTCTACGAGGATGTCCTTCCATGGAGGTAGTTCCAGGGGAAGTTGCTCCACCGAGAGGGAACCGAAGGCCCCCACACCTTTTCCCCAGTGGAGTTCAAGCTGTAACCGATGGGAACCTGTAATGTGCACATACCCTGCAGGATCCAATAGGGTGCTGAACCTATAGGATTTCTCGAACATTTCCAGATCCGTATCGAATTCCAGAATCCACCGGTCCAACCGTTTCCCCCGAATCGATGCAAGCCCTCTCTGCTCTTTCCATTGAAACTCCACGTGGGGAATCCGGAAACTTCCATCGGGGTTATACCGAAGGGAACCCTGCACGAAATGTTCTTCCTTCCCCTCCTCCTGAAGGGTGAAGGTTGGGATGTCGAACTTCCATCCTTCACCGGACACCTGGAAGAAGGACCGAGCCGAAATCAAAAGGGGAGGAACATCTTCCAGGGTGAGGAGGAGTTCTTCCCCTCCCAGTTGTTCCAGTAGAGGAGCGGTGATGCGCAGGGGAAGATCGACCACCTTGATTCCTCCGAGTACCTGGTCCAGATCGCCTGAGGGAAGGATCGCATACAGTTGAATCGGTTTAGACTCGGGGGTAAGGGAAAAGGACGCCTCTAGCCTACGGATATAGAACCTGGACTCTTCGGCGAAGTATAGGGCTATCCTGTACTGATGGAACCCTGCCTTTCCCCAGGAAAGAAAAGGCCCCGTAATCTCCACTCCCCTATCGATTCGCCCGATGTTCCCCGAACCATCGATAGGATAGGGAGTGAGGTAGGTCCAGTGTTCTAGGGTGAGTTTCCCTTCCGGCAACAGGTCAGGCAACGGGAGGCGCCCCTGAAAAGAGATCCCGCCGTATCGATTTTTTAGGTAGAAATCGGAAAACAGAACCTCCCGGGTGTTTCCGCTGAAATCCATCCGGAAGGATGTGGATGTTTGCAGAATCCCCTGGGGTAGGATCCCGTGGAAGTATCCCCTATAGGAAAGAGTCCCTGTATCCATGCTGTAGGAGAGTTCCCCTTTTCCGGAAACCGTTGCATCCGGCCAGAACAGTGAGGGAGAGGGCTTCCGCGGCTGGATCAAAGACTCCGGAGAAAAGGTTTCGCAGAGGAAGGAGGCAGAGATTCTTTTTTGTCCAGGGTTATACGAAACCGATAGGTCGATGGGAGTGCGATCCTCCAGTCGTTTGACCGAAACCTTCGTCCCCTCGGTGGTTACTTTGAAGGCCTGCCGGGATAGAAGAAAAGTGTCCGTCTCGATCCGCTCGAACACTACCGTGGATTCTGTAAACTCGGTTAGATTCTTGAATCGAGAGGTAAGTTCCACTCTCGTTTCGAGTCGGTCCAATGGGAACCCCTCGATCCCCTGGTAGGATAGATTGGAGGTAAGCTGGAGAACCTTCGTCTCCCCTTCCTGAGTAAGGGAAAAAAACATGTCTCTCCCCGTTACGGTTCCGAACGTCGAGGTGAGCTTGACAAGCACTCCTTTTCCCACCACCCGGGGAACCTTCTCCATTCCTTTTTCAGGGGTAGAGAAAGGGGATTCTTCCCTTCCCGTAAAACTTTCATTCAGTCTGGTGAGGGCACTTTCGTTGGTCTCGATGTAGGCATCTTCCAGAATTATTTCTTCGATCCCTTCCCCTAAGTTCCCCGAAAGAAGGGTGAACAATCGGTAACGGATCTTCAGGGAGGATATCCGTGCAAAGGTACGGGGGTCCTTTCGATCCCGAATGGTGAAGTTGCGAATCTCCAGGGAGCGGAGAAAGGAAGGAGAAATGGAACTGTAGGAGAGATCTACTCCGAAGGAGTCTTCCAGTCGATGGAGGAGTCTATCTTTTAGATCCTCTGCATACTGTTTAAGCATCCGATCCACAGGGATGCTGGCGATCAGGGTGAGGAATAGAATCAGAATCCCGCTGATGAATAAATACTTCCCCTTCCCCCCTCGTACCTCGGCCACAGACTACTTATCCTCCATCCATTTTCCGGATAAACTGTACCACAACATGGCGAGAATAGGAACAAGGAATCAAGGGAAGATTCTCGATCGATTCATCGTGTTCGAAGGAATCGACGGCTCGGGGACCACCACTCAGATACAACTCCTTACGGAACGGTACACCCGAGAGGGTATTCCCGTATTCGCCACAGGGGAACCCACGGACAACTGCATTGGAAAGGTCATACGTAAAGTTCTGAAAGGGGAGCATCGCCTGCATCCCAGTACGATGACCCTTCTCTTCGCTTCCGACCGGAACGAGCATCTCTACGGGGAAGGGGGAATCCTGTCCTGGATCGAAAAGGGATACTGGGTCCTATGTGACCGATACATCTTTTCTTCGCTGGCCTACCAGACGATCGAGAACGATTATCGGGCAGTTGAAGAATTGAACGAAAGGTTTCCCTTGCCGAGGATCCTCTTCTATCTGGAAACTCCCCCGGAAACAGGCATCCACCGAATCCAGACCAGAGAAACCAAGGAGATCTACGAGGAGCTATCCTTTCAACGAAAGGTCCACCAACAGTACCAGAAGGTGTTGTCTACCTACGAACACTCTGGAATGGAGATCAAAATACTCGACGGAGCCGCACCTAAAGAAGCAATCCACGAAGAAGTGTGGAACTTTATGAATAGATTCCGATACTAGAGGATGGTGAAACGCCTTAGTGTCTGGATCCTTTCCCTATTTTTCCTTATGGGGAATGTACAGGATTCCTTCGGGTACAAGATCCTCTATGCCGAACAGTTCTACAAACTGTTCCATCAACACCTGTACCAGTATCCGGAACGGATCGCGGAGAACATCGGCTATCTCCAGAGTGCCTTGAAAGCGGATTTTGCCAATCCCCTCTATGCGCTGGCAAAAATCCCTGACAAGCCTCACTGGGAGAGGTACAGGTACCTGTTCAAGATGCATGTGAACCTCAAGATCATCGAACAGATCCTTCTCTGGGGATCCAAGTACCAGAAGATGGTGGCCTACTTCTACAATGCCCCCTGGTGGAGGCAGAACCTGGAAAGCCTAGATCGGGCGGAATCCCTCTTCCGCTCCGCTCTCCCTTACTGGGAAGAGGCAAAAAGTTGGTCGAAGAAAGCTATCGCCCTTTCCTCCCTTCATCTGGAAGAAATCCAGGCCTGGGAGGACGAAAACCATCGGATCGAATCGGGAGATTTGAACTACGAGGCTCTCATCCAGGAACATCTAAAGCGGGTGGAACGGGTACGGAAGACTTTCAAAGAGATGGACGCCTCCACCTATTAGACTCCCCCACCTAATGCAGGATCGGTAGGGTATCTTACATTATCAGCATGGCATCCCCGTAGGAAAAAAATCGGTACCGTTGCTGGATGGCGTGTCTGTACGCTTCCCTGATGAGAGAGGAGCCCGCGAAGGCAGAAACCAATACCAGCAGCGTGGAACCGGGGGTGTGAAAGTTCGTAAAAAGGTGATCCACCACATGGAAGGTGTACCCAGGGGTAATGAACAGTTCCGTTGAACCGGACCCGGCCCGCACTTCCCCGCCGAGAAACGCTGATTCCAGCACCCGTACCGAGGTGGTGCCTACCGCCACGATCTTCTTTCCCTCCCTCCTGGCTCGATTGATCCTTTCTGCCGCAGGGGGAGAAATTTCATATTCCTCCCGATGCATTTTGTGATCCTCTATGTTCTCCGTTCGGATGGGTTCGAAGGTTCCCAATCCTACGTGGAGGGTTACGAACACACTTTCGATGCCCTTGGCTTTGATGTCTTTTAGTACCCCTTCGGTGAAATGGAGCCCTGCGGTGGGAGCTGCAACCGAACCCGGGTGTTGAGCATAGATCGTCTGATACCGTTCCTCGTCGGCAGGTTCTGACGGACGATGAATATAGGGAGGCAGGGGGACCTTCCCATGGGTATCGAAGTATTTTTCTTCCAGGGGAGTGTCGAAACGAAGGTGAAGGTTCCGGTGTGACATAGGCACCTCCACCCATCCTATCCTCGACTCCGGGAACACGAAGGCCCTTCCCTCTTTCAAGCGCCGTGCGTTGGGGGTAAGCACTTCCCACCGTATTCGATCCTCCGAGTGGAGGAAGAGAAACTCCCGTTCTTTCCCCGTGCGGGTATCCAATCCATAGAGACGGGCCTTGCGAACCTTGCTATCGTTGAATACGAGGAGGGAATGGGGAGAGAGGAAAGAGGGCAGTTCCCTCAGGGTGCTATCGAGGAGGGTTCCTCTGGATCTATCTACCACCAGTAAGCGGGAAGCCCCCCGTTCGGCAACGGGATACTGGGCGATCAGTTCCTCGGGTAGATCAAAAAAGAATTCCCTGGTTTTCATGGTCCGGTCGCTTCAGTCCGAGGTGTTCATAGGCTAGCGGTGTGGCCACCCGGCCCCGGGGTGTCCGTTTCAGGAAACCCCGCTGTATCAGGTAGGGTTCGTAGAAGTCTTCCAGAGTATCGATCGCTTCTCCCACCGAGATGGCCAAGGTTTCTGCTCCCACCGGTCCGCCTCCATAGTGTTCGATGATGACCCGGAGAATTTCCCGGTCATGACTTTCCAGTCCGAAATGATCGATCTTGAGTCTCTTCAACCCTTCGGAGACCACCGATAGGGTTACCACACCGCAACCCAGTACCTGGGCAAAATCCCGCATCCGACGAAGCAAACGGTTGGCGATACGGGGGGTGCCCCGGGAACATTGGGCCAGGAGTTGGGCTGCATCGGGTTCGATCTGGATTTTCAGGATCTCGCTGGAACGATGGATGATCTGCACCAGTTCGGATACGGAATAGTAGTCGAACCGAATGGAGATACCGAAACGGGAGTATAGGGGTCCTGAGACGAGGCCTGCCTTTGTGGTGGCTCCCACCAGGGTAAAAGGAGGGAGGGGAATACGGATAGAACGGGCCGAAGGTCCCTGACCGATGACCCAATCGATCTCGTAGTCTTCCATGGCAGTATACAGCATCTCTTCCAGGGTGGGTTTCAAGCGGTGGATTTCATCGATGAAGAACACAGAACCCGGAGTAAGGGTGGTTAAAATCCCTGCCAGGTCTTTCGGCTTTTCCAATGCGGGCGCCGAAGTCACCTTGAACTCGGCACCCATTTCGGAGGCGACGATTCCTGCGAGGGTGGTTTTACCCAATCCCGGCGGACCACTCAAGAAAATGTGGTCGATGGATTCCTTCCGTTCCCGGGCCGCCTGGATGAATACCGCCAGGTTGGACTTTATCTCTTCCTGACCTTGAAACTCCTCGAGAGTCTTCGGTCGGAGGGAAGATTCTTTTTCGTCTTCTTCCTGATCGAAAGCGCTGTCGGTCAACCGTTTCATCCGTTGGTTCCGCTCATGAGCACAATAGCCCTACGAAAGGCCTCCCTTTCGAGGGGTTCCCCGCTCAAGCCCTCTTCCCTGCATTCCTTCAAAGCCCTTCGCAGGGCATCGGAAGCTTTGGATGGTTCGAATCCCATTTCCACCAGCGCCACCTGCAGGTCCCGCTCCTCCCGGGGAAGGGCCTCTTCCTCCAGACTGATCTTGCCTTTCAACGAAAGGAGCACTTTCTGTGCCGTCTTCATCCCAAGACCGGGAATTCGGGTCAAGGCTTTCACGTCCTCCGATTCCAGGATTCGCAGAAAGGCCCCCACCGTAGTACCCGAGAGGATCCGCATTGCCTGCCGCGGTCCGATGCCCTCCACTTTCAACAGGTCCAGGAACAATCGCCTCTCCGCCTCCTCCAGGAACCCAAACAGCTTCATCACCTCCTCACGATGGTGGAGGTAGGTGTAGAGGCGAACCTTGCTGCCCAGTTCCGGTAAGGCACTGGCGGTATTGAAGGAAACTTCCAGTTCGTACTCGATTCCTTGGTTTTCAAGAAACACTTTGGTAGCGGTTTTTCCTGTGAGAATCCCTTGAATACTGTTATACACGGATCGTTCCCCCACGGGTGTTGGCATGACAGATGGCCGCTGCCAATGCATCGGCCGCATGATCGGGCTTCGGTACGGTATCCAGCCCAAGAATGATCCGTACCAGCTCCTGCACCTGGTGTTTTTCCGCTTTTCCATGTCCCACGATGGCCTGTTTGATGGCCTGGGGAGGATAGGAACCGGTGGTCAAACCTGCCTGAGCGAGGGCCAATAGTGCCACCCCTCTCGCCTCTGCTACAGGAATGGCACTGGTGGCATTCTTCGCAAAGTAGAGCGTTTCCACTCCCGCTTCTGTGGGTTTGTAGGTATGGATGAGGGACTGGATATGCTTGAAGATGGAGTCCAGTCGTTGTCCCAATTCCATCGAAGAAGGGGTAGAAATGACTCCGTGGCACACATGCACGTACTTGCCTCCCCTTTCTTCGATGATGCCGTATCCGGTTTCCGCTAGCCCTGGGTCTAAACCAAGGATCCGGTTCATTCTTCCATCGTGAAGCCGTCGGGAATGTCTAAGTTGGAGGAAACACTCTGTACGTCATCGTGGTCATCCAGCTGTTCGATCAGTTTTAGGGCTTTGATCGTTTTCTCTTTGTCTAGAGTGATGTAGGCTTCCGGTACTTTGGTTATTTCGGCCGAAGTCTCCTCGAATCCGGCCTTGTGGAGGGCCTGAAGAACTTTTTCGAAATCTTCTGGATCCGTCGTCACTTCGATACTTTCCCCTGTACTCACCACATCCTCGGCACCTGCCTCGATAGCCACCTCGAGAATTTGATCTTCCGTGTATTTGGATTTATCGAAAGTGATGATTCCCTTGCGCTTGAATAGATAGGACACACAGCCCGATTCTCCCAGGCTCCCGCCCCCTCGGTTCAGGATGTATCGGAGATCCGCCGCCGTTCGATTCTTGTTGTCCGTCAGGACATCGATCAAAATCGCCACCCCGCCCGGACCATACGCCTCGTAGGTCATCTCTGTGTACTCCACCACGCCCAGTTCTCCTGTACCCTTCTTGATGGCCCGGTCGATGTTGTCCTTCGGCATGTTGGCCGCTTTCGCTTTCAGAATGGCGGTTCGCAGTCTTGGGTTGGATTCAGGGTCCCCTCCTCCCAGTTTTGCCGCAATGCTGATTTCTTTGATCAGTTTGGTGAAGACCTGCCCGCGTTTTGCATCCTGTGCACTCTTTTTATGCTTGATACTGGCCCATTTACTATGACCTGACATGTATTCTCCTCTAACGTCTTTCCGTTGAGAAAACCATACCACAAGAAAAATCCAGGTGTCAATCAGAGGGCCATGCACAGGTGATCGGATGGGGATACTGATCGATTTCATCGAAAAAATCGATCAAGATTCGGTTCAGCCACAATCTTCCCCTATCGGTGAGGCTGAAATGGGTTTCATCCCGAGGCAAGAACTCTCCATGCCTCTCAACTGTATTCGGCACTACCTCTTCAATGGCAAGGTTGAACAGACGACGAAAGTAATTCCTCCGAATCCCCCGAACCGTTCGAAGCCCCATGAGGAACACCTCTTTCAAGAAGGTTACGGGAGAGATTTCTTCCAGTCCGATCGCATGGTACTCCGCATACCGATGAACATCGGGAGTCTCTGTCATTCGTAGAATGCGGCCCTCTTTCCCCGGCAAAGTGGAAACCGCCGAAGGGCCGATCCCCAGGTACGGGCGCAGTTCCCAGTACCGAAGATTATGTCTGCACTCCTCACCGGGAAGGGCTAGGTTCGATATCTCGTATGGTTGTAATCCGAACTCCCTTGCCCTCCGGAGCCATGCGCTTCGAATTTTTTCCTCACGGGAGGCGGAAAGAGGAGGCAGTTTCCCCTTTTTAACCTGTTCACCATACGGGGTACCTTCTTCTGAGGTAAGCTGATAGAGGGAGAGATGGGGGGGATGGTATTCCAGGACCTCCTCTAGATCGGCCAACGCCTCCTGTATTGTACCATGGGGAATTCCGTACAAGAGATCGATACTGAAGTTTCTATTCCACCGATTCCGAAGGAGATCCAAGGCCTTCCGATTGATGTGGGGAGAACTGGTTCTATGAAACAGCTGGAAGAAGGAGCTCTGGAATGTCTGAATGCCCAGGCTCAACCGATTCAGAGGAAAAGATTGAATTACCCGAATGAACTCCTCCGATAGAGACTCCGGATTGGCTTCGATGGAACTTTCCTGGGGGACGTTGGGCAAACGACGGAAAATACCATCCAGGAATTTTCCCAGAAGAGAAGGTGGAACGGAACTGGGAGTACCCCCTCCTATATAGAGAGTCTCGATCGAAGGGGGATTCAGGATGGAAAGGTAAAGATCCAAACGATGCAACTCTTCTTCCAGCACACAGGTCACTATAGGTTCCGAAATCCCCGGAAGAGAGTAAAAATCGCAATAATCACATTTCGATTTACAGAAGGGAATATGGAAATAGAGAGATAGAGGTACAGGACAGGATCGTAAGGGAAGATCTGTTCCTTCCATGCTACTACCGGCTACAAGGCCAGGCCTTTCGAGGATTCAGTCCCCCCTTCGATGGAGAGGCCAATACACGAAGAGTACTTTCGAAAGGATCTGTTCCCGCCGAATAGCTCCCCAAACCCTCGAATCGAGGGCTGCGGATCGATGATCGGAAGCGACAAAAAACTCATCCTCCCCTAGAAGGATTTCCTCCGATTCCATCCGGTAGAGATCCTCCGGCATGTTTCCCTTTCGGGGTCCCTCCTTTTCGAGGGTATAGGGACTGAAGGCAAGGGAGAGTTCGGAGACGAAATCGGCTGTACCCTTCGGTTTCACTAGAACCTCGAGGTTTCGCACCCGGATAGTATCACCGGGAAGTCCAACAATCCGTTTTATCACCCTCGACCGAATCCAATCGGTAGGCTTTTTGGTTTCCCAGGTGTTCTGTAGGGTAATGAATCCTGCCATCCATTGGAACACCTCACCGAGGATGGTTTCTTCCCCTGCATAGGGGGGCCTGAGGACAACCACATCCCCCCTTCGAAGGGGCGAAAACCCAGGAAGCCTTACATGGGTAAAGGGAATAGGCGCCCCAATGGGCAACGGAGAAGCGAGAACTCTATCCCCTGGCTTGTACGATGGCATCATGGCTATTGAGTCGACTCTATAGGTCTGGATGAAAAAGGTTTGAGCCGCCATATATCCTACAAAAAGAATCGCTAGATACTTGATTCCTTTTCGTATCTTTGCAAGGAACGGATGGCGTTCACGGTAGAATCTGTATTCGAACCTTTTTTTACTCATGTTCCTAATGAATGGGCCCCAATCGATTCAAAGGCCAGTACCGGATCATCGCTTGTCCCAATACTTTCCGCACCTTTATGGGCCCGAAATAGCGGCCGTCCCGCGAATTGTCCCGGTTATCTCCCAGGGGAAGGATATATCCCTCGGGTATATAGTACCCGACTTCATGGGTTCTCCAGCGCATCCCGTACCTTCGAACTTGGGGGTTCATTCCGTACAAGGTCTTTGTTCGCACTTGATCGAAAGCGAATCCATCCAGGTATTCGGCCTGCTGGACTTGCTGTATCGCCTCTATCCATGCGGGGTCCAGAGGCAAACGCATGTCCTGATTGGCGATCCCGATCCCTGCCAGTCGAAGTTTATTATACAAATCGGGAGGAATGAGCCGTTTCACTGGATAGTGAAGGTGGGAAAGTTTTTGAAACTCCCCCTCGGAGTACCACCGATCTTCCCCCGGTGGCAGGATCTCCAGATTCCCCTCCCGCATCCGAATCCGATCCCCCCCCATACCCACGGCACGCTTGATCAGGAAATGGGCTTTCGGCCTTCCCGCTTCATCCTTGTCGATATCCACGAAGGAAAGGGTCAACATGTACAGCACCCTCTGCAGAATGTCGAAGAGGGGGCCTCGAGAAATGTACGAGGGGTTTTCGAAGATGATAATGTCTCCCCGCTGCGGTGCCGCAAAGCCGGGAAGTTTCCCCAATCCAGGGAGCAATTCAGGGCCAAAGATCACTTTGTTCACGAAAATTCGATCGTTGATGAGCAAGGTATCCATCATCGATCCCGAAGGGATCTGATAGGCTTGAACCAGGTACTGATTGATCAGCAGGACCATGCAGGCGGCCCAAAGGAAGGCTTCTAGCCAATCTACCAAAGGATGCTTCTTCGCCTGGGCTTCTTTCTTTTTCTGGATTCGTCGTTTTCGCCGGGAAAGGTACCATTCGGTAAAACTTACAAGGCGCTGGAGGAATCTTTCCATAGTAAAGGAAGCTATCAAAATTCAGTAACATTGACAATAGAGAGAGGGAATCCTATAATGCACCCCCATGCGGAAAGGGAAACCGAAAAGCCCCCCCGAAGAAAATGTAGTAAAATTAAAACCTCTCTGGGGGATACAGCCCCCTGTATACGTGGGATTGTTCTACGGAATCGCCTTGGCCTTGATCCTCTTTTTCCTTCTCTTCTTTCCTGGTCTCTACCGGCGGGGATCACTCGTAACGATCCACACACTGCCGCAGGGTGCATCCGTATACGTAGACAGTGTTCGGGTGGGATCCTCACCTATCACCACCTTCATAAAAGCTGGCTCCCATTCCTTGCAGGTTCGAAAAATGGGTTTTATCCCTGCCACGGAGACCGTCGCAGTAGACGGAAGAGTGTTTGGAAGTCTCTTTTTCCCTAGGAAAGTTGAACTACGAATCCCTTTGAAGCTGGAATCTGCCGAGCTTCTTTTGGGAAGAGCTTATGAAGAATTAGCCTCCTGGGCACTTGCGGAACCCACTACCCCCATACGTCCGTATCCCCCGATCCTTCGGAACCTCGCTTCAGACCTTACCCGCCTTGCAGAAGGCACTGTCCTACCTGGAGAAGCCTGGAACACCTTCTTCCTTCAGTGCGTTCCCCAGAT
>Ga0272448_1001302_pt1 | contig 34162 bp, 34 predicted proteins | sample YNPCB0191_FD_202220 | JGI IMG/M metagenome (GOLD analysis project Ga0272448, IMG submission 202220) | Hot spring sediment microbial communities from Yellowstone National Park, WY, United States - YNP-CB-019-1 | ecosystem: Environmental > Aquatic > Thermal springs > Hot (42-90C) > Sediment...
GGGATCTTTGTCAGTGTCTGGGAATATTCATTACGTATAAGCCCTCCAACAATTACCGTATCATTATCTTTTAATCTTACAATTGACTTTGTGCTGCGCTCTTCAGGGTCCTTATAGGTAATGCCCCCAACTGTAAGGCCGGACTTTGTATCAGCCACCCGTGGAAAAATAAACATAGTAATCTCTCCATCAGGATTAATCTGCGGGGTAACCCTTAAAGAAACGCCAGTCTCTTCTCTTTCTACGCCTGTGGTTGAGGTGCCTGTATCAGTATTAGTTGTCGTAGATGGATTTACAGATTCCTTTGTGGTAATTTTTATCTCGGCAGTCTCGTTATTTAAAGTTAAAATTTTAGGCCTGGCTAAAGTTTTGGTATCACTCTGGGTTCTTAAAAAATCAAATACGAGTTTAAGGTTAGTAGGGAAAGATAATGTCCCTGATGTAATAGGGTCGTGTATCCTGTTATCGCTTGGATTATACGCGCTTAAAGGAAAACTTATACCCCGCGAGGCGCTGACAACCTGGATTGCATATGAACCTGCCTCGCTAAAATCAAATCCTAATTTATCCACTAATCCTTTACTTACATCCAGGATTTCAACCTCCAGCATTACCTGGGGCTGAGGCACATCCAAGGTAGCAATTATCTGTTCAATAACCTGAAAGTTGCTTGGTATATCCGTAATTACGAGGCTATTTGTGCGCGGATTTTCATTGATTTTACCATTTTCACTTAAAACCTGTTTTATACACTCAACAATATCCTGGCCAGATGTTGAACTACCGGCGGTTCCTTGAGACCCTTCAGATGCCAAAAGAGACTTTTCTTTTTGTATATTTGAACCAGGCACGTTCTGGTATTTAAGGTTATAAATCTTAGTAATCGTGTCTACCTGGGGCTTGCCCCAGTCTTTAACAATAAAGATATTTGATTGCTTATCCAATTCATAATACAGGTTATTCGCCTTAAAAAGTTTGTCCATAGCGTCTTTTATAGGGACCTTATCTAAATAAAGGGTGATTTTTCTCTCCTGGACAGCCTCAGAGGCAATAAAGTTTAAGCCAGACTGTATAGAAAATACCTTAAGTATGTTTTTTAAACTGGCGTCCTGAAAATCCATAGATATCGTAACATCAGGATCTGGAAATGGCAATGACGTGGTTTGGGCGTTTGCCCTGGCAATTAGCAAAGATGATAAGAAAATAAACACAAATATTCTAAGATTATTGTTCATCTTATTTACCCCCTTCTTGTTTTTTCTTATTTTCGCTTAAACTAACACCCGATGGGGAATCTAATTTAAAAATCTTATTCTTAAAAGAGATGGTTACGCCGCTTTTGTCAATCTTAAGAATCCGAGATTCCTCTATGATATCACCAACCCTTAAAACCTTGTTATTGATAATTGCCTGGGGTAAATTGCTGCCCCAGATTATGCCTTCAACAATTAAGGAAGGCGGTTTAACAACCTCTTGTTCCTGCGCCCCTTCCTGTTGCGGGGCAACCAAAGACTCCTTCTGAGCAGTATAAGGCAAAAATGGGTCTCTTAAGCCATCTGAGGTATATTTAGTAACTGGCTTTTCCAATATTGTATCCTGTAAATATGTATCTTCTGACTCGGCAAAGAGTAAATTAAACGGAACGATAAAAACAGGGGATAAAATAACAAATACAAATAATAATGCGGCTATTATATTTTTAGGCGCAATCATTTTTCTTTATAAAGGATGGTGCTGATTTTTAAATTCATTTTTATCTTGCCTTTGTTATCTTCTCCTGTGCCAAACGACGACTTTATATCGGCGTTATCCACTATATAAATATTATTGTTACTCTCTAAGGAGTTTATAAATTTACCCAGGTTATGAAAACTACCTGATTCCAAGGTCAACTCAAATGGATATCTTTTATAATTCGGGAAATCCTGTTCTGGCAATGGCTTAAATGACGCAATCCTAACTGAGGCCTCCTTGGCGATATCGCTAAGGGTATTTATAGTAAGCAATACGTCTTTATTATTAATAAATTTTTTAATGTCATCCATCTTCCTTTCCAGCCTACTAATCTCTTCCAAAACCGTATTTTTCTTTTCCTCGCTTTCCTTGTTTTCATTAACGGATACGATTTCCATAGATTGGTTTTTATAAATATTAAAGGCTACAATCGCAAAGATAATAATTACGCCTATATTGATAATATTATTTTTATATTTCTGGATAAAATCCATTTGAGACATATTTTATATTTTTCCTTTCCCGCGGCAGGATATTGAAAAAGTAGTAACTGTGACGTCGCCAAACTGGCTGCGCTCTATGTAAACTATATTTATCTCCTTGAAAAAATTTGCAAAAATTGGCGTCTCCTTAAGTTTGGCAACAAACGCATTAACCGCTGCTAACTCTCTATTACTATCGCCTAAATTAACCGAACCGTCTATCTTAAGTTCAATGGTATCTTCTGATTTTTTCATGTTAAAATCACTTAGCCAGAGCCCGTCAGGCAGAATCTTAGGTATAATATCTAAATAATCAGCAAGATATAGCCTGCCCTTCAAAAGGGTATTGAGTTCTTCTATTTTTTTCTTATACTCAAGGCGGATATTTTCAAGTTCGCTATACCTGGTCTCGGGATTTATAGTAACAACCTTTGGCCTTAAACTTACAATAGTAGCCAATTCCCTCTTTAATGGGGCTATACGATAATAGTTAAAAAGAAAAATCCCCAGGCACATCAGTAAACCAAGCATTACCGACCCGATAGATACCTTTATTCCAGAAAGAAAAAGAGAAATACCCCCTTCAGCCAGGGCTTCCTTACTTAACTTTGCCTTTGTCCTTGCCGAAAGCAAATCAATTTTTAACGGCGTTTTTATTATTTTGTATAAAGAGCATCCATACCCTTTAATTAAACTTATGCTGAAAGCACCGGACATATCTATAAATTTAGAGGTCTCTATAAAATGAGCAGTCAGGCCTATATCTTTAATAGTAGAATCCAATGTTGAACGATAGTTTTCTGAGCAAATAAAAAATGTGTTTTCAATATTTTTAGTAGGAAATTTGCGGTCATAATAATCCAGGGATATGCGGATTTCTGTCTTCAATTTATCCGAGAGGACTTCTGGTTTAATAGTGGTTGCGCTGGTAAATTCATCTGGTCTACCTGTTAAGGTTATATCGCGACTAAAAAGAGGGAATCCGTTTTCTAATATTGTAAAATTCGCCTCATTTTCCTCTTCAAAATCAATGGTTATAATTCCCGCTACGCCACTACTAAGCATCCGCGTCAACTGTATAAATCTTAAAATACTAAATGCTGAATATTCTATTGTCCCGGGTTTAATATTAAGTTGGTTGAATATGGAAAAATACTTATCCAGGTCCTCTTTTTTTATCCCTATAAATAAGACTAAGTTGCGCCGGCTTATCTTATCCAGTTTAACCTGAAAATCATACACTAATTCTTCCACTTTAAATGGTATGTACTTCTTAACTTCAAAACCTATTGCAGCCGGCAACTCATTGGCGGGCAATACTGGTATTTCAAATGTGCGGATAATCAAATCCTTTCCTGATAAACAGAGCGTTGCTTCTTTAACATCAATCTTATTTTTTCTTAATTCATTTTTAAGCAGCGCCACTATCTTTATTTCATCTGGAACCTTTTCTTCAAGTTCGCTTCCTGAAATGGCAGATTTAGGTATTGTTATCTTGTTAATCAATTTTCTGCCTTTAGTCTCAACAATACTAATTACATTATATCCAAAATAAACCCCTAATGAACTCATGTTAATTTCCCTCCGGGGTTAGACAGCCGTTTTCTGCTTTTTAGCCATGCGTCCACATCTTTGCGCTCAAATCTCCATACGCCTCCAACCTTTATACCTGAAATTTTCTTTTGGTGCAACCAGTTATAAATGGTTTGCCTTTTTAAGCGCAGATAATTGGCTAACTCATCAATATCCATAAGTCTTGGCATACTTTTTTATCCTTTTTTATGATAAATAATATTGGTTTTAATTAAAACATAAAATATTTATTTTGTCAAGTATTTTTTTAATTATATTTACTTAAATTTACTTATTTTAATTTATAGAAATCTATGGAAAATAAAGGAGGTTTAGCGGGTTTGCGCGTTGGCGCGTTTTAATCACGGATTAGCGCGGATTAAAAGACACGGATTAAACGGATTTAGATAAGACAATCCGTGGTAATCCGCTTAAAAATCTGTTAAATCCGTGATTATAATCCACAGATAATTACTCATTATTCATTACACATTACATTACACATTACACAATACACAATACTAATAAGGTTGGCGAGTTGGCAAGTTAGCGAGTTGGCGAGTTAGCGGGTTGGCGCGTTAGCGAGTTGGTGTTATGACAATGGCTTTTAACACATATTTAAGCAAATAATTTTATAATATATTTACTTAAATTATAATATTTTTATATAGATTTATTTATGATGATGTATAAGTAGTGGTGGCTCTAATAGGAGTGGTATTCCCAATTCCACCTATACCCTGTTGACCTATTGTTATTGTGACAGGAAAAGGTATGTCTGTGTCGCAGATACGATTAGCCGCTGGAACACAAGGAGGCGTAGTTGTATTTATATAGTAAGTAGTATTGTACATCCAAGTTCCAGTTCTTAAGTTTTCATAAGCCAGATTCAACCCTGCTAAACATGCATAATAAGCCTGAATCCGACTTACCTGGTGGTGGGAAATTCTGAATTGACTTAATACCAAATTCAATATAACACCGGCTAAACTAACAGCCACTAAAAATGAAACTAATACCATATATAAAGCAACTCCCTTTCTATTACAGTAAAAATTACGCATTTTTTCTTAAACTTACCAAATAATCGTTTTCTATCTGCTGTAAAACCACATGCCCCTCACGGGCAAGCCACCCTAAACTCATCAAGACATTATCACGTGGCTTGTCTATACCCTTGACTAATGTTGAGAGATGTACCTCTCCGTGCTCATCGAGAAAATGCCATATATCACCAGCCACTATCCCGATTTCTATAATCATTTCTCCTCCATTTTTAATTTTTAGACAAATTTATTATAAACATAAAATTTACTTGCGTCAAATACTTTTTAGTAGGTCTCTAAAAACCTCCCAATTTTAAGCCAGAGACCTCAACAAATATTTTTCAGAGATTTCTTTATCAAGAGTTCTACTTAGAAGTCTTTTTATCTTTTATTATAACTACCACAACGTGGGCAGTTAGAGATAAAATCTTCCTTGGTATTAATATATGTATAGGTGCATACTGAACAAAACCAGATATACTTAGGATCTAAAGAAAGGTCCTTATCTTTTTCTTTCCTGCTGAAGAACCATAACAAAAATACCACAATTAAAATTGATAAAATATACAAGGCGATACCTATTGAAAAATCTATACTAATCATTTCTAAAGCTCCGTACTACCAAAAATTACCATTTTTGCTTCTTATTTATTTTTTGGAGAAAGTTCTATTTTTACAGTCTGCCACGTATTTAAAGGAAATCCTTCATTACGAATAAAAAGATATCTACTTAGATAGCGGATGACCAAAAGATCAACTTCAAGATTTCCGGAAGATATCTTTCTCTTGATGGATATTGATGGGGCTGCCTTACCGTCTTCATTAGTTATCTTAAACATAACTTCAATATGCACTGCCTGTCTATCCTTAAAATAAAGCAAAAAATGATACGGCAATTGAGGATAAACCATAACGGAGTTTTCTCCCTTAAGAACAGGCCAAGCCAAAGACCCTCCTGGCATAAAAATATCTTTATCTTGTTTTATGCACAAGTTAATCTGCGGTTTAAAATAACAATCGGGTATTAAAAGAAATTCCCTTGTTTTGTCCAGATGCGTAAATAACTGTTTTTTAGATAACTGCTCTTTAAAGTTAAGGGTATTGTGATAATAAAAATTTAGATTATAAAACGCTGCTGGCAGGAAATAAACACCTGAAAAATTGGATAGCGGTAATCTATTTCCGAAAGACAAACTGAATAAACTAAAAAATGTCAAATGACCTATAAGTGAAATCAAAATGGTTTTGGGTAAAATGCGCTCGCTCATTCCTGGTTTGTGGCTATATTAACCTGGGATACGCCTAAGTCCCGGCACATATCCCAGATTTCAACCACCCTCCCTAAAGATGCGCGGCGGTCTGCCTTTATCAAAACAGACTGTTTCCTTTCGGCAACCTGTTTAAGTAGAGGTTTTAATTCAGCCATAGTTATAACCTTGCCTGCTAAATATGTTACATTCTCAGCAGATATAACCAATTCAATATTTTCAAATTTTACAACTTCACTTGTTATTGCCTTAGGCAGGTTTACCTTAATACCAGGCTGTATTACAAAACTTGAAGTTAGCATAAAAAATATAAGAAGTTGAAAAACCATATCTATGAGTGGCGCTATATCTATCTGTTTCAAGCCGTGCTCTAACTCCATATGTTTTTTAAACCTCATCCAAAAACCTCCTCGCCTATGGAATTAACCTCTTTCGTTAATCCCCTTATTGCTTATTAAGAAATCCTCGTATTTAAATGTAACATAAGATATCTGATAAAAGATGTTGGTTTAAATTTATTCTGTAAGAAAATTAACTAATTCAGTAGATGCCTTTTCCATCTCTAAAATAAAATTATTTATCCTGCCTACAAGGTAATTATATGCGACATAAACTGGTATAGCCACAATCAAACCCGCCACAGTAGTCAACAACGCCTCCCAGATACCGCCTGCTAAATCCCCTGGCGAAACAGGGTGAAATGTCGTGGCCTTGGCTTGAATGCTCTGAAAACACCTGACCATTCCGGTAACAGTTCCTAAGAGCCCTAAAAGCGGGGAGATATGGGCTATAGTCGCCAAAAGAGAAAGATTCTTCTCTAATTTTGGTATTTCATACAAAGAGGCATCTTCTATAGACTCCTTAATCTGGTCTCTGGAACGGTCGTACTTTAGAATACCTGCCTTTAATATATTTGAAATAGGGTTCCTTGTATTATCGCAAATAGCCAGGGCCTCTTTTATCTGGTGATGCTTTATTTTGTTTAAAATCCTTCCAAGAAAATCCTGGGTATCTATCTTTATTTTATGCAGATAAAACAACTTCTCAAGTATTATTGCCAGGGCAAAAATAGAACCCAATAATATAGGCCACATAATCGGCCCACCTGCTAAAAATATCTTCCAAAGACTCATCCTGTATAAATCCATTCTCTCCTCCTTTTGATGCTCCGTTCTTTTTTGTTATCTTAAATACCCCTTTATCTGGTCTAATCTCTCTTGGGCATATTTTGCCTCAGGGACTTTCATCAAGAGTATTTTTTTGTAAATATTTATTGCTGCATTAAAATCCTCTTTGTCCTCATATATTGCGGCTATCCTTAAAAGAGACTTAACTGTTAAATCGCTATTCGCTGAATATAGATACGTAACCTTAAAATACTCCTCTATTGCCTGTTCTTTCTTGCCTTCCATCTCCATATTCTCAGCTATCTTAAACTGAATAAGACTCATCTGGCTGGTAGGAACAACCTTAAGGCTCTTAAGGTAATAATCCTCTGCCTCATCATATCTACGCATCTTTTGATAAATATCTGCTATCTTAGGATAAATCAAATGTGTAAGGTTAGCATAATTGCTAGCAGCCTCCTTATATTTTTCAATAGCCACCTCTGGTTGGTCCATCTTGACATATATATCTGCTATGGCTATACTGGCTGTCCCTGCCAAATCAAACCTGCCCAACTCAATAACCTTTTTAAAATAGTTTATCGCATCTTCGTATTTAGACTCCTCCTCTTCTATAGACCCAAGGGCATAGTTGGCGTCAGGGACTAGACTGCTTTTAGGAAAGTCCCGTATCAAAGATGAAAAATACCTGCGCGCAAGATTTAACTCATTATGCCTGTAATGGTAATCCCCCAACCACCACATAGCCTCTGGGGTAAGGGTGGAATCCGGATATTTTGAACGCAGTATCTTAAATCTTTCCATTGCCTCTTTTTCGTTGCCCATGCGGTAATAACAGTCTGCTATTTCGTATTCTGCTTTTTGCACAAGTTCAGTATCATTGCTATATGTCCTTATAATTTCTTTAAATACATCCATTGCCTCTGTAAACCTCTGAAGGTTATAAAGACTGGTTCCTAAAAGATACATTGCCTGGGATTTTAGAGCGCTGTCCTGGAACTCATTCTGAAATTCGCTAAAGACCTTACTGCTAGAATCATAATCCTCTCTCTGAAAATAGCTTAGTCCTAAGGCATAAGTGGCATCGTCAAGAAGTTTGGAATGGGGAAAGTTTGTTTTTAAACTCTGAAATGCCGCAATCGCGCCATCATAGTTAGATGACTTAAGCAATGTAAGGCCTATTTGATACTGGACATAGTCGCTATAGAGGCTATCTGGATAACTCTTTAATATACTATCGTATGACTCCAGGGCCTTTTGATAGTCCCCTGAATCCTGATAGGTATCTCCCACCTGACAAAGTGCAGCGACCTTTACAATCTTATCATCGGTATAGTTGGCAATTTTCTGAAATTCACTTATAGCCTCTTTAAATGCCCCCTCTTTTAAAAAAGCCCAGGCAAGACCATAATGTAGTTTAGTTATAATTTCTTGTGGAGGGGATTCTGGTAATTTATTTAAGGCATCTTGATATACACCTATCGCCTCTTTATATTCAGCCACGTTATAAAGCGCATCTGCCTTGCCTAAATAAGCCTGAAGGGTGATTGAGGGGTCTATGCTAGTATCAAGAAGTTTACTATAGGCATCCTTTGCCTCATTAAATTTCTTTGTCTCAAAAGCCAGTGTCGCCTTGCCTAAAGCCAGAATATCCTGATTAGCCTTTTCTAAAGACTCCTCCTTAACATCTAAGAAAGACTCCTCTGCAAGTTTATACTGCTTTAATTTTAAATATGACCACCCCAATCCTAATTTCGCCAAGGCATTCATCTTATCTTCATTTGTATTGGAGAGAACTTTAGAATATGCCTCAACCGCTTCATTGTAATTATTTAAATAATAATTTGCCTCGGCAATATAGAAATATATATAAGGTAACCTGGATGTGTCCTTAGAATATACCTTTAGGTAGGCATCTAACTTATCTTTTAACCTACGGTAATCCTTCAAATTATATAAACATTCTATTGTCTTTAATGCCGCATCCTGGGCCAGAGATTCTTTGGGAAACCTTTCTTCAACAATTTTAAAATACCCCATTGCCTGTTCAAAGGCTCTCTCCTGGAATAAACACCACCCTAAGGAATAATAGGCAGCCGCAATATAAGAAGACGCCGGAAAATTATCTATTATTTTTTTATAATACTCTGCTGCCTTTGTAAAATTGTTACCACGAAAATGCACCTCTGCAATCCAATACAAAACAGCATCCTCAATGCCCTTTGCGTTTGATTTATTCAAAAGACCTTCAAAAACAGATAGGGCATCTAAAAATCTGTTTTGATAAAAATAACATTTACCTATCATAAGGTTTACTTCACTTATTTTATCTGATGCAGGGTAATTCTTTAAGAAGCGCTCAAATAGCCCAAGGCTAACATCATAGAATCCGTCTTCAAATGCCTTTTTAGCCACAAAAAACGCCTCTTCCTCCTTAGATGCTGTTTGGGCATATATAGAGTAATCTACAATCAAGATAAAAGACAAAATAATACATACGGCTATACGTAATAATTTAATCATAATTCTATTTGGGTATTAGGAATTAAAATGATTTAACGTTGAATATAAACTATATCACTACCTTAGTGAGTATTCAATATCTTTCTTACAAGGGTCGCGCTAAACGCGTTAACTCGCCACCTCGCCAATGTACCAACCTTTTTAGTATTGTGTAATGTGTATTGTGTAATGTGTAATGTATAATGAGTAATTATCTGTGGATTATAATCACGGATTTAACGGATTTTAAACGGATTACCACGGATTGTCTCATCTAAATCCGTTTAATCCGTGTGTCTTTTAAATCCGTGCTAATCCGTGATTAAAACGCGCCAACCTGCTTTAGTGACTATACACCTTTCTTAATGATTGCGCGGTATATGAATTTTTATATAAAAGCAACTCCTCAGGCGTGCCACATGCCACAACCTCCCCTCCTTTTTCGCCTCCCTCTGGGCCTAAATCAATTATATAATCTGCGTATTTTATCACCTCTAAATTATGCTCTATTACAAATACGCTATTGCCTTTATCTATCAGTTTATCCAAAACAGAAAGGAGTCTATGAACATCAGCAAAATGCAATCCTGTTGTCGGCTCATCCAGTATATACAGGGTCTTGCCAGTAGAACGCCTGGCAAGTTCTGAGGAGAGTTTTACGCGTTGGGCCTCGCCTCCAGATAGTGTAGTAGCAGATTGACCCAATTGGATATAACCTAAACCAACTTCGTATAGGGTAAGCAGGATATTTTTTATCTTTGGGATATTCGCAAACAAATCCAGGCACTCCTCTACGGTCATATCCAGAACATCGGCAATAGATTTACCTTTATATTTAACCTCCAGTGTAGCCTCGTTAAAACGCCTGCCCTTACATACATCGCATTTGACGTAAACATCAGGAAGAAAATGCATTTCTATTTTTTTAATCCCATCACCAGCGCAGGCTTCGCAGCGTCCACCCTTAACATTAAAAGAAAATCTCCCTGGTTTATACCCTTTGATGCGCGCCTCTGTTAATTTGCTAAACACCTCTCTGATATGACTGTAAACCCCGGTATATGTGGCTGGGTTTGAACGCGGGGTCCTGCCAATGGGCGACTGGTCAACCACAATCACCTTGTCTATATATTCTATGCCATTAATCCTATCATGCATGCCAGGTTTATCTTTAGACGCGTATAATTTACGCGCCAGTCCACGATACAGAATCTCGTCAACAAGGGTGGATTTACCAGAGCCAGATACACCTGTAATACATACAAAAACGCCAAGCGGAAATCTGACATTTATATTTTTAAGATTATGTTCCCGAGCCCCTATAATTTCTAAAAACATGTTGTTCTTTGGGGTTCGTCTTTTTGCCGGGATATCTATCTTTAACTCTTTTCTAAGATACCTTGCTGTAAGAGACTCGCGCGAACTTAAAAGGTCGTCTTTACTTCCTGCAAAAATAACCCTCCCACCATGCCTGCCAGCCCCAGGACCTAAATCTACTATATAATCTGCTGCCATAATAGTAGACTCATCATGTTCAACAACAATTAGGGTATTGCCCAAATCCCTTAATGCCTTCAAGGTTGCCAGTAATTTAGCGTTATCCCTATGGTGTAAGCCTATGCTAGGCTCATCTAATATATAAAGCACGCCTACCAGGCCTGAACCCACCTGCGTGGCTAAACGTATCCTCTGCGCTTCTCCGCCAGAAAGCGTAGAACTTCTCCTGTCCAGGGTAAGATAATCAAGCCCGACATCAATGCAGAATCGAAGACGGCGCAGTATCTCCTTTAAAACCTCGCTTGCAATTATCTTTTCTTTTGGATTTAACTCTAAATCCTCAAAAAAACTATAGGCATCTTTTATAGAAAGTTGTGTAACCTCCCAGATATTCTTGTTGCCCACACTTACAGCCAGGCTTTCCTTTTTAAGCCTTGCCCCAGCGCAGACAGGACAAGGCAGACTTGACATAAATCTGGCTATCTCCTCTTTTAGATAATCGCTCTGGGTTTCGCGAAAAAGTCTCTCAAGGTGCGGGATAACCCCCTCAAATGGTCTTGAACCTACGTACTCAGAACTTCCATAAAGTATAGCCCTCTGGATTCGTTTCCCAAGATTCTTAAAAGGCGTATCCAAACTAAAACCCATCTGGTCAGCCAATTGACGAATCAACCACCTATAATAAAGGATGTATCCCCTGCCTCCTCTTTTCCAGGGGGCGATTGCGCCCTCTTCTATTGATTTATTTTTATCCGGGACAATAAGTTCCGGGTCAAATTCAAATTTTGTCCCAAGTCCATTACAGGCAGGACATGCCCCATAAGGAGAATTAAAAGAAAAAATGCGCGGTTCAACCTCGCTATAACTTATGCCGCATTTCTTACAACTGTATTGTTCGCTAAATATTAAATCCGTTTTTTGTGATAACGAAATAATGACTATGCCTTTACCTGTCTTAAGGGCTGTCTCTACGGAATCAGTGAGTCTACCTTTTACTTCAGGCTTTACCAGCAATCTATCCACAATAACTTCTATATTGTGAATCTTGTATTTAGCAAGTTTTACCTTTGCAGGTAATTCGTAAGTCTCGCCGTCTAAGCGTATCCTTGAAAAGCCGGCTTTCTGAATCTGGGTTAATATATCCTTATATTCGCCTTTTCTACCCCTGATTACCGGCGCTAATATCTGTATCTGTGTTCCTGGGGGGAAAGACATAATTCTTTCCACTATCTCTTGGGAACTCTGCCTCTCAATTGGCTCATTGCACTGATAACATTTTACCTTGCCTATGCGCGCAAATAAAAGCCTTAGATAATCATAAATCTCTGTTTGCGTTCCAACAGTAGAACGGGGGTTTCCACCGGCAGTCCTTTGTTCAATCGCTATAGCAGGAGAAAGCCCTTCAATATGTTCCACATCTGGCTTTTGAAGTTGCTGTAAAAACTGACGGGCATAAGCGGATAGACTCTCAGCGTAACGTCTCTGACCTTCGGCATATATAGTATCAAAGGCAAGGCTTGACTTTCCAGAACCGGATAGACCAGTAATCACAATGAGTTTATTGCGGGGGAGGGTAAGGTTTATATTTTTAAGATTGTGTTCCTTAGCACCCCTAATGATAATATTATTTTCCATAGGTTAAAGATTATACCAAAAAAGAAAACCCCTGTAAATTAAAGAAGATTTTAGACTCGTATTACAGGGGTTTTCTTTTGTCTGTTTTATCTTTTTTTCTTTTTGCCGCCTCTTTTCATCTTGGCGCAAGAGACATCGCCTTGCTTATCAATAAAATAAAGGTAACCTTCCTTCCTTTTGATGCCGCACTTTGCGACTTTTTTAGGATTACCTCCCTTTTTACCTCCCCTTGCCATCTTGGCACAGGAGACATCGCCTTGCTTATCAACGTAGTAAAGGTAACCTTTCTCTCTCTTGATGCCGAGTTTTACTACCTTTTCTGCCATATCCTATTCACCTCCTTCCATCAGTTAAAAAACTCATATATACCATTATATATTTGTGCATCATTTAAATTATGTCCCTATCTTAACTGGTTCCAAAATCTGCCTTAATGTTGCCACTGCTGAAAGCGCAGCCAGATAACTGGTCTTGGGATTATCCGGGTGTGGAATATTTTCTGTCCTTGTGATTACTTTTCCAGCAGTGGATTCTATCTCTATCTGATGTGTATTTATATGTGTCCTGCCAGAGGCAATAATACGCACAGTTGTTTTATCCACTCCGATACCTGCAAGACTTAAGGTTGCGGCAACATTAATATTTTTCGGAAATGCCCTTATCGCCTGGCGGGCAGTGCCTTCAAAAATCACAGTTTCTTTTTTTAAGCCCTTAAGGCGTATTTTTTTCTTTGCTATATAAGGGACATCCACAAATGCATAGGCGGGCTTAGTAGTTATTAACGTCACCTTCTTAATCTTCCCACAGCCGGATGCCTTTAAACCATCTATGCCGCATATTGCCCCGGATGGTATAAATATATTAACCCCCCTCTTAAGCGCAATCAGTTTTAATTCTTCTAATTGATTGACAATCCCTCCTACGCTCATAACCATTACATCGCGGGAAGTCTTTAAGACTTTAGAAACAATATCAAAGGCTGACTCTAATATCGTTGCCTCTATGACTAAATCTGATTTTTTAATCAGGTCATCAAGGCTTAATGTTAAAATGCCGGATTTACCTATTCCCCTGGCTAACAGGCGTGCCTTTTTTATATTAATATCGTATAACCCGGATAAACTCGCATACCTTGACAAATCTGTCGCTATTGTTTTTGCCAAAAAAGAACCTATTGCCCCACATCCAACTATACCTATTTTTATTTTTTTCTTTTTTAACATATCCTGTATTTATGTTAAATCCTTACTATAATATTATCAATAAGTCTGGTTTTACCAAGCCAAACTGCCAGCGCAATCAATGCCTTATCCTTTATTTGAGCAATCTGTTTTAAATTATACGGATCCACAACAGAAATGTAATCTATTTTTTTAGGATTGATTTTATTAATCTCCTTTTTCATTTCATTAATTATGCGTCTGGCATCAACGCAACCGGACTTAACTAAATCCCTTGCCTTATTTAAGGCGCGGTATAAAACTACGGCATCCCTCCTTTGCCTTGCGTTTAAGTATTGATTTCTGGAACTTAAGGCGAGACCGTCTTTTTCCCGCACAATAGGCATAACCTTTATCTTAACCGGAATATTTAAATCGCAAACCATCCTCTTGATAATGATTGCCTGCTGGGCATCCTTCTGGCCAAAATAAGCCACATCAGGCTGCACGATATTAAAAAGTTTAGCAACCACTGTAGTTACGCCGCGGAAATGCCCTGGCCTAAATGCACCACATAAAATGTCGCTTAATTCATTCACAGTAACATAGGTCTTAAATCCTTCTGGGTACATCTGGCAATAATCAGGATAAAAAATATAATCCACTTTATGCATAGAACAAATTGCTGCGTCTTTGCTAAAATTACGCGGATAACGCTTAAAATCTTCTTTTGGCCCAAATTGAATGGGGTTGACAAATATGCTGACTACAACATTATCATTTTCCTTCACCGCCTGGGATATGAGACTTATATGCCCTCTATGCAACGCCCCCATAGTCGGCACAAAACCTATTGTTTTACCTTTACGCCTTAGGTCCCTGGAAATTTCTGACATAACCTTTATACTGCGTATAACCCTCATAATACCTCTAACAAAGGCCTTATTACAAAAGGCCTATTAAATACCTTAGGGTGCGGGATAGTCAAATCCCTATGATAGATTATCTTATCGCCATAAAAGAGGATATCTAGGTCTATTGTCCTTGGTCCGTAACGGACTGTTTTTGTCCTGCCAAGAGATTCTTCAATTTTTTTAAGTCGCCTAAGCAGAAGTAAAGGCGGGATAGATGTTTTTATCTTTAAGGCTGCGTTTAAGAATTTACCCTGGTTCACTGGACCGCCTTCGGGTTCGGTTTCAATAATGGAGGATACCTTTAAGACCTTGGTATCTTCTAATGCCTTGATTTTTTCAACAGCCATTTTTATGTTTTTTCGCCTATTCCCTAAATTAGAACCAATACCTAAATAACAAATTACCATCACAATACTTTCTTCAAACGCTTGATGGCTTCTTCTATTTTTTCTTTAGGAACTGTAAGGGCTATGCGGATATAACCTTCGCCGTATTTTCCAAAACCAATCCCAGGGGTAACAACTATATCCGCCTTATCCAGCAGTAAACCGGCAAATTCTAAGGAAGAAGTCTTATGGGGAATTTTTAACCATACATAAAATGTAGCCTTTGGCGCAGTTATCTTAAATCCAAGGGAATTAAGTCCTCTAATAAGGGTGTCTCGTCTTTCCTGATATATCCTGCTCATATCTATTATGTGTCCTGTGGGTGTATCTAAGGCAGTAACACCTGCCAACTGGATTGCTGAGAATATCCCTGAATCAATATTAGATTTAACCTTAGCCAAGGCAGATATTAATCCAGAATTACCGCAGGCCCAACCTATACGCCAGCCAGTCATATTATATGTCTTAGACAAGGAATGAAACTCTATGCCTATATCTTTTGCTCCTTTAATTTCCAGAAAACTACGGGGTTTATAACCATCATAAGCAATTTCAGAGTAGGCCAAATCTGAAATAACAATAATTTTGTATTTCAAGGCATATTCTGCTACCTGGCTATAAAAATTATTTTCTGCACAAGATGAGGTGGGATTATTTGGATAGTTAATATACATTATCTTTGCTTTCTTGCGGATATGAATGGGTATCTTTTTAATGTCTGGGAGGAAATTATTTTCTTCCTTTAGGGGCATAAGGTATATTCTGCCGCCTGCGAGAATAGTCCCACCCTTATAAGGCGGATAGCAGGGGTCAGGCACTAAGGAATAGTCGCCTGTATTTAAAAAAGCCAAAGGGAAATGCGCAATCCCTTCTTTTGAGCCGATTAACGGCAGAATCTCAGTATCCGGATTAAGTTCAACATTAAAACGATTTTTATACCACCTGGCAATTGACTGACGTAGCACAGGCATACCCTGGTCTAAGGCATAGCGGTGATTAGCCGGCTCCTGGGCTGCCTTATACAATGCCTCTATAATATGCCCAGGGGTTGGTTGATCAGGGTCGCCTATACCTAAGTCAATTATATCCCTGCCTTCTGCCCTGGCTTTTCTTTTTGCCCTGTCAATCTCAACGAACAAATAAGGCGGCAGATTCTGTAATTTTTTAGACAACTTAAACATTTATTCTTTAGTTACCTTTTAGCGTATAGTTTAAACTATCCGCTATACGCTAAACGCTATACGCTATTTTAAAACATCCTGCATAGAATATAACCCTGGTGGTTTGCCACATATCCACTTGGCTGCCCTTAACGCGCCTTGCGCAAAGACATCGCGGGAATGCGCCTGATGTTTTATTTCAATACGTTCGGAGTTTCCGCAAAAAATAACAGTATGGTCGCCTACTATATCCCCTAAACGAATGGAATGAGTAGGCACAACTTTGTTTGTTGCCTCCTCTAATATTTGACTGAATTTTTTAGCTGTTCCAGAAGGTGAATCCTTTTTCCCCTTATGATGCGCCTCTACTATCTCAACGTCATAATCAGAACCTAACCTCTTAACAATTTCTGGTAAGACTGCAAATAAGACATTTACAGCCACCGACATATTAGGGGAGAATACTATTGGCACTATCCTGGAAACATCTTCTACTTTTTTTAACTGCTTATCATTTAATCCTGTTGTGCCTAATACAAGGGCATTTTTGTATCTGGCTACATAATCCAAATTAACCTCGCTGGCATCCGCAGTGGTAAAGTCCACAAATACATCTACAAGAAATAAGCCATCAGGGCTAGAAGAGATTTTTAACTTCCCTATTTCCTTGCCTATCTGCGGGATACCCTTTCTTTCAAGAGCCAGGCTTATCTCAAAGTCTTTATCCAATGAAGCCAATTCAAATATGCGCCTGCCCATCCTGCCGCATACACCCGCTATCCCAAGTTTAATCATAATACAACTCCTGGTATAATTTTAAGGATATATTAAATTTAAAGCAAACCGTAGTTCCTTAAAGCCATTTTTAATTTATCAAGATTTTCAGGCGCCATCTGACACATAGGCAGCCTTAAATCAGGTTCGCACAGCCCCATCAAACCCATAGCAGTCTTAACAGGGATGGGATTGGTTTCAATAAACATGGCTTTAATCAATGGTAACAGTTTATAGTGCATCTGCCTGGCCTTTTGAATATTGCCATTCTCAAATTCATTCACCAGGGTCGCCACGTCAGATGGCACAATATTGGCTACAACAGAAATAACCCCGACACCCCCTATTGACAATAAAGGCAACGTAAGGCTGTCGTCTCCAGAAAGTAAATCAAATGTCTCTGGGCACAATGCCTTTATGCGTGACATTTGGTCAAGGTTGCCAGATGCCTCTTTTATGCCAACGATGTTCTTACAATCCTTGGCTAATTTAGCCACAGTCTCAGGTTCAATATTTACCCCTGTGCGCGAGGCTATATTATAAAGTATTATAGGTATATTAACACCTTCGGCTATTGCCCTAAAGTGTTCATAAAGCCCTTTTTGCGTGGGGCGGTTGTAATAAGGGGAAACCTGCAATGATGCGTCTGAACCAACCTCGGCAGCATGAGCGGTAAGCATTATAGCTTCCTCTGTGGAATTTGAACCTGTTCCGGCAATCACTGGTATTCTTTTGTTTACCTGCTCAACAACAATTTCAATAACCCTGTTATGCTCTTTAAAAGACAGGGTTGCTGATTCTCCTGTTGTGCCGCAAGGGACAATCCCTGATGTGCCGTTTTTAATATGGAACTCTACTAATTCTCTTAATTTTTTTTCGTCAATCTTACCGTTTTTAAATGGAGTTACTATGGCTACTATGGAGCCTTTAAACATAATACACCCCCTCGCATACAAACCTCGCCTTACCCTCTAACCAGACATCTGTGATAGAATTATTGAAATTCTTAAAGAACACCTTCAGCGTTTCTGCGCCTTTAGTTTTGACTTTTATTACGTGGCTTGATTCTGGATAACCGAAGAATTTATAAACCAATATAATAGCGCTTGCGGTTGCACCGGTACCGCAGGCAAGCGTTTCATCTTCTACGCCCCTTTCATATGTTCTAACTTTTATTAAATTACTGGATTGAACCTCCACAAAATTGACATTTGTTCCCTCTGGCTTAAATCTCTTATGATAACGCAGGCTCCTTCCGAGATTAAAGACATCTATCTTATCCAATCCCTCTACAAAAATTACTGCATGGGGAACGCCTGTATTGATAAAGTCAGTCCTTAAGAGTCTACCGTTAACCCTAACAGGGATATTCAATTGAATATCAGTCGGGTCAGTTAAATTTATCTTTACATTATCTAAGTTAACTCCTGCCTTAATTATCCCTGCCTTTGTCTCTATCTTTAGCCTTTTCTCATCTAATCTGTGTTTTGAACTTATATAGAGCGCTATACAACGGCTGCCGTTGCCGCACATAGAAGCCTCAGAGCCATCTGCATTAAAGATACGCATCCTTATATCTGCAATTTTAGAATTTTCTAAAACAAGCAACCCATCCGCGCCAATCCCGAACTTCCTATTACAGATTTTTTTTGCCAATACCTTATAACCTTCTGACTTTATGGCCTTATTGCTATTATCAATAACCACGAAGTCATTGCCTGAGGCAACCATTTTTGTAAAATCTATCTTTTTCATTTTATAAGTTAAGAAAGAATAGGGGGTATGATTTCATTACGGATTAAATCTTCGTAGTCCTCCCTTTCCCTGATTGTAAATACCCTGTCTTTAAATACCATTACCTCTTTTGCCCTGCACCTGGAGTTATAGTTGGAAGACATGCTGAAACCATATGCCCCAGCGCCCATCACAGCCAGATAATCCCCTTCCTTAACATTAAGACCTGCTCTTTCCTTAGCAAAGAAATCAGCGCTTTCGCAGATTGGGCCTACAACATCTACTTTACCTTGTATCTTTGTATCTCTGTGTCTTTGTATCTTTAATGGCATAATCTTATGATATGCATCATAAAGGGCTGGCCGTATCAAATCATTCATACCTATATCCACAATGATAAATTTTTTATGCAGCGTAGATTTGATATACAAAACCCTGGTTACTAAGATTCCGGCGTTGCCTACAATGAATCTGCCTGGTTCCATAATGACCTTTAATCCGGTTTTTCTAAGTAAGGGTAAAATTCTTGTGGCAAATTTTTTAGCAGTCTGCGGCGTCTCTTTGTCATAAATAATGCCCAACCCGCCTCCTATATTAAGATATTCCAGATTAACGCCTTTTCTTTTTAATCTTGCAATAAAACCACTTACCTTCTTTATTGCAGAAACAAATGGCGCGGCAACAGTTATCTGGGAACCGATATGTATATGCAAGCCCCTTATCAAGGCATTTGGAAAGTTATAACGTCGGGTTAAGATATCTTCTGCAGTATTAAAATCAATGCCGAATTTATTGGTTATTTTACCTGTGGTTATAAATCTGTGGGTCTTGGGCTCCACATCGGGATTAAGCCGTATAGAAACACTAGCGGTTTTGTTCAATCCTTTTGCTATGCGGTTTATATTTTCTAACTCAGGCAGTGATTCTACGTTAAAAAATAAAATTCCTTTACGGATAGCCTCTTCTATCTCGCTATCTGTCTTACCTACTGAGGCATAGACTATCCGGTTAGGGGGACATCCTACCTTAAGCGCCCTGAATAATTCCCCTCCAGAAACTATATCCAGACCAGCGCCTTTATCTACAAGGGCCTTTAATATTGCCAGGTTAGAATTGGCTTTTACTGAATAACAGATAAGCGGGGATATTGCACGAAATGCAGTCTTTAGTTTCAAGAAGTGGTCAATCAGGGTCTTGTAACTATATACATAAAGCGGTGTGCCGAATCTTTGCGCAAGGGCCTCAACTCTTAATTTCTCGCAATAGAGGTGATTACGGATATATTTGAATTCGTGCATGCTAGATTATTAATTGTATCAAGAAATATACTATCTCTTAATAGATTTCTTGGAACCTACAGACACCAGGGGGTCAAATAACTTGACTATTTCTTTCTTAACAAACTTATCAGAAAACTTCTTTAATAAACTCTCCGGCATATCCTTAATCTGAATGCCGCTATCCAGAGAATACCTTACGAGTTTTCCGACAATTGTATGCGCATTCTTAAAAGGAATCTTCTTATTTACAAGATAATATACCAAATCCGTAGCATACAGGGATTCGTCCTTAAGGTGTTGTTCTATTTTGGCTTTGTTAAATTTCAAGGTTTTAATTAACCCCGCCAGAACCCTCAATTCTTTAGAAACAATTTCAAATGAATCAAATAGGGGTTCTTTATCCAGTTGCATATCTCTATTATAAGCCAAAGGCAAGCCCTTCATCATCGTTAAAACACTGACTAAATTACCATATAGCCTTCCGGCATAACCCCTTATCAATTCCAAAACATCAGGATTCTTCTTCTGCGGCATTAGCGAACTTCCGGTGCAAAATGCCTCGTCTATTTCCACAAAATCAAATTCTTTTGTGGACCAGATAATCAAATCTTCAGATAATCTGGATAGATGCATTGCAAGAATAGATAGAGCGCTGATTATTTCAATTACAAAGTCTCGGTCACTTACCGCATCTATAGAGTTATTTACTGCTTTTACTTTAAGGGGATAGATAGCCAAGGTGCTAAGGCCTGTTAAATATTTTTGTAATCCAACATTATATTTTACAGAGATAATCGGCGTCCCGGCCAAGGCACCAGCACCTAAGGTTATCTCAATATTCTTAGAGATTGATTCCAGACGAATTAAATCCCTTTTTAACATTGCTGTATATGCCAATAGGTAATCTTTCAAATATACTACCTGCGCATGCTGCATATGCGTAAATCCAGGGATAATAATACCCTTATTCTTGTTTACTAAATGAATCAGTGCTTTTGTTAACTCTAAAATTTCTGTCTTAAGTATTGCGATTTCATCTTTGCAATATAATTTTGTAGCAAATACTACCTGGTCGTTTCTTGAGCGGCAGGTGTGCAGTTTTAAAGCAATATCTGCGACTTTTCTTTGCAATTCATTTTGAATATACGTATGTATATCTTCGTATTTATTATCTATAATTTTACGTGTCTTGATATTTTTTGCAATTGACTTTAGCCCTGCTAACAACCGAGATGACTCTTTAGACGTAATATATCCGGCTTCTTGTAATATAGAAACATGAATCATTGAGCCTAATAAATCGTATATCGCTAATTTTTTATCGTATTGTATGGACCTTGTGAATTCTTCAACAAGGGGATCTGTCTTTTTGCTAAATCTCCCACCCCACATCTTTTTTCCCATTTTCCTCTCCTAACTCCTATACGGCATCCCCCAAATCCTGATGAATCCCTCCGCTAATTTCTGGTTGAATTTATCTCCAGAGCCATAAGTGCTTAATTCTTTTTTGTAAAGTGAATAAGGCGACTTCCTGCCTACAGCAACACAACTGCCTTTGAATAATTTTAGTCGTATTGAACCAGTAACCTGTTTTTGTGTGGATTCTACAAAGGCATCCAAGGCTTCTCTTAATGGCGAATACCAAAGTCCGTAGTATACCAACTCCGCATATTTAAGTGATATCAACTCTTTAAAATGCGCGAGTTCCCTGTCTAAAACAAGACTTTCAAGTTCCTTATGCCCTATATAAAGTATAGTGGCTGCAGGCGCCTCGTATATTTCCCTTGACTTAATGCCTACAAGACGGTTTTCTACTAAATCTGTCCTTCCTATGGAATGAACCCCTCCTATTTCATTAAGTTGGGCAATCAACTCCTTTAATTTATAGGCCTTACCGTCTATCTTTTTGGGTACACCTTTTTCAAAACTAATCTCAATATATTTAGGATAAGATGAAACCCCGCTCGGACGCTTTGTTATAATATATGCGTCTTCCGGCGGCTCCTGCTCTAAATCCTCCAGTATCCCCGCCTCAATGCTTATACCCCAGATGTTTCTGTCAATACTATATGGCTTTTTCTTGCTTACATCAATTGGGATATTATGCATCTGGGCATATTCTATCTCCTCATCCCTGGATTTAAACTCCCATTCCCTAACAGGCGCAAGGATATCTAATTTTTGGTCTAATACCCCCACAGTAACTTCAAATCTCACCTGGTCATTCCCTTTACCTGTGCAGCCATGGGCGACTGCCTGCGCATTCTCTTTATGGGCAATATTAACTAAATGCCTGGCAATCAATGGCCTGCCCAGGGCAGTAGATAATAGGTATTTACCTTCATATATTGCATTTGCCTTTAATGCAGGAATTATAAAATCATTGATAAACTCATCCTTAAGGTCTTTAATATACACCTTTGAGGCGCCTGCTGCCAGACCGCGCGACTCTATCTTGTGAAAGTCTTCGCCCCCAAGCCCCTGGCCTAAATCAGCGACAAAACAAATCACCTCATACCCTTTTTCTTTTAACCACCTTACAGCGCAGGATGTATCAAGCCCTCCAGAATAAGCAAGCACTACTTTTTTCATCTCGTCACCGTCTATATAGCCTTTAATCTATGTTGTTAATATCTTATTATTTTATGCTTTACACATTACACAACAATTTTATCATAACCGCTTTCTGCACATGCATCCTGTTTTCTGCCTGGTCAAAAACTATGGAATTTGAACTATCAATAACCTCGTCTGTTATCTCCTCTCCCCTGTGCGCAGGCAGACAATGCATAATCAAAACTTTTTTCTTGGCTAAACTTACTAATTTCTTATTTACCTGAAATGGTCTAAATATCTTTTTGCGTTTGTTGATTTCCCTTTCCTGCCCCATACTAGCCCAGACATCAGTGTAGATTACATCCGCGCCACTAACAGCCTCAGAAGGGTTATGAAATAACACAATATATTTATTCTTATACCCTATATCCTTTAGAACCATATGGTCTGGCTCGTAACCCTTTGGCGTGGCTATGTGCATCTTCATTCCAACTTTGCTTGCGCAATAAATCAATGAATGACATACATTGTTACCATCTCCGACATAGGCTAAGACGACGCCCTTTAAACCCCCAAGTTTTTCTTTAACAGTGTATATGTCTGCAAGCGCCTGACAGGGGTGGGAAAAATCAGACAGGCCATTAATAACCGGGACGCTGGAATATTTAGCCATATCAAGCACATTTATATGCGCATAAGTCCTTAATACTATTGCATCCACATACCTGGAAAGAGTTTTTGCAACATCTTTAATTGACTCCCTAACCCCTAAGTTTATCTCCTGTGAAGAGATGTATATTGCATTGCCACCTAACTGATACATCCCCACCTCAAAAGAAACCCTGGTGCGGTTTGATGGCTTCTGGAAAATCAAGGCAATGGTTTTGCCTGAAAGGGCGTTACTAAATCTATCTCTGTCTTTTTTTAGGCGGGTAGTTAAATCAAAGATATCTTCTATATCTTTAAGCGTTAAATCCTTAATAGAGATAAGGTCTTTTTTCATCTTATTATTTACCCTCTAATGCTAAATTTAAAATATCCATCGCCTTATCAATCTCCTTTTTGGTCACATTCAATGCAGGCATAATCCTTAGTACCTTGTCATGGGTACAGTTAATCAATAACCCTTTCTGGATGCATCTTTCAACAATTGCCTTACCTTCAATCCCCAATTCTATACCAGCCATTAACCCCATACCCCTAACATCTTTTATGATATTGAATTTATCTTTTAATTCCTTGAGTTTTAAAAAAAGATACTCTCCCATTTTCATAGCATTATTAAGCAGGTTTTCTTTTTTGATAGCCTTAAATACAGCCAGGGATGCAGCACAAACCAAAGGACTTCCGCCAAAAGTAGAGGCGTGCATTCCAGGGCCGAGGATGTCTGCTATATCATACCTAACTACCATTGCGCCGATGGGTAAACCCCCGCCTAATGCCTTAGCCAAGGTTATGATATCAGGGATTATCCCATAGTGCTGATAACAAAACATCTTCCCTGTTCTGCCTATCCCGGTCTGGACTTCATCAACAATAAGAAGCAGGTTTTTTTCATCGCAGAGTTTTCTTAAACCTAAGACAAAATCCTTCTGCGCAACGTTTATACCCCCTTCACCCTGTATTAACTCAAGCATTACTGCTACTGTTTTATCTGTAATGGCGTTCTTTACCAACTCAATATTATTAAATTCCACTACCTTGAATCCTTCGGCAAGGGGCGCAAATCCATCCTGGTATTTTTTTTGCCCAGTGGCTGACAAGGCGGCTAAGGTTCGTCCGTGGAAAGAATCTGTAAATGTGATAATTTCATATCTGCCCCTGCCGAATTTACGACTGAATTTTATTGCCCCTTCATTTGCCTCTGCTCCAGAATTGCAGAAAAAAACCTTTGACGGATATGTCCAACGAGAGATTTCCCTTGCTAATTTTGCCTGGGGCAGATTGTAATAATTATTAGGGATAAAAATTAATTTAGAGACCTGTTCTCTTATTGCTGAAACAACCTTGGGGTGACAATGCCCCAAACTACCAACTCCCCAGCCAGGAAAAAAATCCAGGTAAACCCTGTTGTGTATGTCCCAGAGTTTGGAACCTTTGCCTTTAACAAAAATCAAAGGTACCTTTGTATAGGTTGGCATTACATAATCTTTATAACTATCGAATATTTCCTGTATTTTCATTCTAGATAGGGGACGTTTCTATTTTTTCTGAAACGACAAAAAATAGAAACGTCCCTATTAACGTATTATTTCTGTTCCGATGCCTTTATCAGTAAATATCTCCAGAAGCAGGCCATGCGGTATACGGGCATCTATAATATGCGTCTTCTTTACGCCCTTATCCAATGCGTCTATACAGGCCTCTACCTTAGGTATCATGCCCTGTTGTATAACTTTATTATTTATCAATGCCATTGCGCCTTCCTTTGTAAGAGTTGAGATAAGAGAATCTGGGTCGGTTGCGTCGCGCATAATACCCTGGACATTTGTAAGTATCACTAATTTCTCTGCCTTTAAGGCGGCTGAAATATTTGATGCCGCCTCATCGGCATTTACGTTATAAGTTATTTTATCCTGGCCAATCCCCATAGGCAAAATTACGACAATCTTACGGGCCTTTAATTCCTCCAGTATCGGTTCGACATTTATCTTGGTAATATGCCCTACCAATCCTAAATCAACCTTCGCCTTTTTCTTCTCTACCTGAATAATATCCCTGTCTTTGCCATTAAGACCTATTACTGCCGCCCCCAATTCAGATATTTCTTTTACTATAATATCGTTTAACCGCTGCAGTTCTTCTTCCACCACAACCAATGTCTCTTCATCTGTGACGCGCATACCATCCACAAAATCTGTTTTCTTGCCTGTAGCGCGCATCCGCTCGCTGATATTAGGTCCGCCGCCGTGAACAAGCACGGGGTTTAAGCCGGTAAAACTTAAGAAGACAATATCCTCCAAAACACCTTTTCGGATTTTTTCTTCGCCTAATATACTACCGCCGTATTTTATGACAATTGTCTTTTTATGAAATTTCCTTATATATGGCAGTGCCTCAATCAAAACATCTGCTTTCTTAATAGCCTCTTCCATTACCCCTGGCTCCTTTTTTTCTCATAGAAACCATACCATTGTTAACCTCTTGTTAATTTAATTATACTCTGTGTTTATCTTGATATATTGATGCGTTAAGTCAGTGGTATAAACTGTTGCAGAAGCCATACCTGTCCCGCAAGACACATCTATATTTATTTGCTTTTTATTTAGAGGGCTTGCCTTGACCTTTAACTTTTCCTCATTAATATCTATGCCGCTTGAGCCAATGGCTGCAATAACCCTGCCAAAGAAATTAGGACTTTCTCCATAGATAGCAGTCTTAAAAAGATTGGAATTGGCAATGGCTAAGGCGGCTTTTTTTGCCTCTTTATAACTTGCCGCTTTATCTACCTTTATCCGGATAAACTTAGTCGCACCCTCTGCATCCAGGATTATCATCTTTGACAATTCAAGGCACACTATATTTAGCGCCTTAAGAAAAGGCTTAAAATACCTGGCTTCATCTATCAGTGTATTAGCCGCTAAGGAGTTTGCCAATATAGATACCATATCATTAGTGCTCATACAATTATCAACGGTTATGCAATTAAAGGAATTGCTAACAGAAATCCTAAGGGCCTTGTCTAACGCACCTTTAGTAATCTTGGCATCAGTGAAAATAAAGCCAAGCATAGTGCGCATATCAGGGGCAATCATCCCTGAACCCTTGGCTATACCGCAGATAGTAACCACGCATCCGCCAATATTAAGTTTCACTGTAATTGCCTTAGGGCGCGTGTCTGTGGTCATTATTGCGTTTGCGACCTTATCAATACCCCTATCAGATAGCCCCATTACCAAACCAGGAATTGCCTTTTTAATTTTCTTAAGAGGTAACTTCCTGCCAATAATCCCTGTTGAGGCAACAAGGACATTTTCTCTTCTAATACCCAAAGCCGTACCTACGTAACGCGTCGTCTCTTCGGCATCCCTTAGCCCTGCCTTGCCAGTAAAACAATTGGCGTTTCCGCTATTTACGATTATCGCCCTATAAATTTTATTTTTCTTAAGATATTTCTGATTTACCTTAATGGGCGCGGCTTGAATTCTATTGGATGTAAACATACATACGGCTATGGCGTTTTCTTTTGAATAAATTAAACCCAGGTCTAATTTATTACTCCTTTTTATGCCTGAGGCTACTGCATTAGCCTCAAAACCCAAAGGTAAAATTGCTTTTTTAAATACACGCATCACTTAAGAATACTTTATAGCGATAATCAACATATCATCATACATTATGAATATTATTACAATCCGTACATCAAAGCCCTGCCTGCTCTGGAAATTTATACATAATATTCATATTCTGTACTGCCTGGCCTGAAGCGCCTTTTAATAAATTGTCTATGGCGCAAATAATAATCGCATCATCCTTATCTTCTTTTATGCCGATATCGCAAAAATTTGTGCCAACCACATCTTTTAACCGCGGAAAAAATCCCGCCTCTTTTATCCTGACAAACGGCTCTTTTTTGTAAAACTTATTATAGAGTTGATTAAAATTCTGTATTTTGCCTTTTGCGCTTTTCTTCTTTTTTAGGTATGCTGTTACTAATATGCCTCTATTTAGGGGTAAAAGATGCGGGACAAAGGTTACATTCACCTTTTTACCTGCCAACCCAGACAATACCTGATTAATCTCAGGCATATGTTGATGCGTGTTGACCTTATAAGCCCGGCAGTCTTCATTAATCTCAGAAAACAAAAGGTCTAATGATAATCTCCTTCCGGCTCCACTAAAACCGGATTTAGCGTCAATAATTATATTATCAAAATCAATCATATCGCATGCTATAGCCGGGGCAATGGCTAAAATTGCGGCTGTAGGATAACAACCGGGGTTTGCGATAAGAGTGGCATTTTTAATTTTCTGCCTATAAATCTCAGGCAACCCGTAAACTGACTGCCTAAGGTTAACCTTATCTTTATGCTTTTTCTGATAGAAACGCCTATAAACCTCGACATCCTTTAATCTATAATCTGCGCTTAAATCAATTACCTTCCTTCCATATTTTAATATACGGGGGGCAATCTCCATAGAAACAGTATGCGGCAACGCCAGAAATACCAAATCACATTTAGATACAATATCCTCAATATCTGGCTCTGAACAGATTAAATCAATAAGATTTTTAAATCTCGGGAATATCCTGCTTATCGGCGCAGGTTTATCTATTTTTGCGGAAACAGATGTAATCCTGGCATATGGATGCTTAAGGAGAATACTGATTAATTCCTCTCCGGCATAACCTGTAGCACCTACAATTCCTACATTTACCATCTTAACTACCCCTTTTATTTTGCACTTTCCATATTAAAATAAAAAACATGAATAGTCAAGCATTTTCTCGTCGATTGCCCGACGGCAGAAAAATAAAAATCCCGCTTTCCAGCGGGATTTTTATTTTATAATCTGTGTAATCTATATTTAAATCTGTATAATCAATTTTTACCTCTTTGTCCACTGGAAGCGCTTACGGGCGCCTTTCTGGCCGTATTTCTTGCGCTCTTTCATACGCGGGTCGCGGCTAAGAAAACCCTGCTTACGTAACAGCCCTCTTAACTGCGGCTCAATAGAAATTAAAGCGCGTGATATACTGTGCCTTAAAGCCCCTGCCTGTCCTGTAAGACCTCCGCCCTTAATATTAGCGTAGATATCATATTTATTCAGGGTATTAGTTATTTGTAGCGGCTGTTTAATAATAATCCTGTCTGTCTCCCTTAAAAAATACTTTTCGTATGGTTTTCTATTAACTATGATATCGCCTTTTCCTGGTAGGAGTTTTACCCTGGCAACTGCCTCCTTACGTCTTCCAACAGCAAAATTTTTTGTTGTCTCTACCATATTTATCTAAACCTCCAAGGCAAGCGGCGCCTGTCCCTTATGGGGATGTTTATCGTCAACATAAACCTTTAATTTCTTAAACATATGATTCCCTAAATGCCCCTGTGGAAGCATCCGACGCACAGCCAGTCGGACTACGGTCGCAGGTTTTTTAGCAAGCATAGTCTCTAATGGCACTTCTTTAAGACCACCCGGGTAGCCGGAATATCTACGATAAACCTTCTCTTTGAGTTTCCTGCCTGTTACTTTTACCTTAGCGGCATTTATTACAATAACGCCGTCACCTGTATCTAAATGCGGACTGAATATGGGTTTATGTTTACCCCTTAATATTACCGCAATCCTAGCGGCTAGCCGACCAAGTGTTTTACCTGTTGCATCAACAAGATACCATTTTCTTTTTATATCTTCTTTTTTAACAACGTAAGTTTTATTCATACCTTTAATATTTAATTTTTATTGAAATTGACTAATTCTAAGGGTAATCCCGAGAATCAATCTATAGACAGAAAGTATAACATATTTTATCAGCAAGTCAAATAATTTTTGCTTATTAAAAATAATATCATAAATATAGAACTAATTAATGCTATTGTATAAAAAGACACAGAGGCTTTTTTTATATCAGCCTTGGCTTGACAAAAAGGATTCTTATACAAGATAAATAACTTGCTTTCCCCTATCTTTATAAGATTATAATTATCAATAAGATATCTGTATTGATAATAATTATCTTTAGGAAACACAATGATTTTAGATACAGAGATAGGATCAAACTTCTTTGAAGAACCTATCTCAGGAAACAGGGCATTGGCAGTTGCCCTGCCAGAAATACTGGCTAAGATTACACCTGCTACGGGTATATTTGAAAAAATGATATCGTCTTGGCTGGAGTTGCATTTAATAACTTCTACTGCTGGCAGATAACTATCCGGATACCATAGTGAAGTTGAGCTGATACGTTTATGCCAATCAGGGAAGATAGCGTTGGTTAATGCGGAGTCAAATAAATATGCCTTAAACCTTACATCAGGTTTCCTATTGCCTATTTCCATTAACATAGTTGGTGAGAAAAATACAATATAACCAATCAATAAAAAAAATATATATTTAAGGCGCAGTTTTTTATATTGCAGTTTTTCATAAATAAAATCCAAAGATATTGCGGATAAGAAAATTATTGGCAGGTATCCCTGGCTAGAGAAAAAGCGATATGGATAAATTAAAAAAATAAAACTGGCTAAAAATAAACTCAAAAATAGCCTATACTGCCTGGGCATCTTAAAAATTATTCCCAGGCCAAAAAATGCCAGCAGGTAATCAACTGTTTTTAATTCACAGAGATTTCTCTCTGGTATCTCTAAAAACGAGACAAATTTTAAACCGATAAATTGTTTATATAAAATTGGCAGAGATAAAAGTATGGCAGATATAAAAACAAGAAAACCTGTTTTTCTGTATTGTCTGTTAAATATCCCATATAAGACAATACATAATGCAAATAGCCAGGATACGCTAATATGGGTATAAAAACATAAAGTTAAAAAAGCCAAAGGACGTAAGATTCTGTTTTGTACCAATTGGTCCAAAGCCAAAAATCCAAAAACCAATGTCAAAGAGGCAGGGATATGGTTTAATAGGGAGGAATAAAAAGGGAATGATGAACTAAAGGTTAACATAACAAAAAACGCCAGGCGCTCAGAGTAGTTTTTCCTTATAAAATACCACAATACAATTAAGAATATAACGGGCATTAGCAATTCAAATAACTTTGCTAAAATTATTCTATTTATTCCTAATTTTATAAGAAAGGCAAGAATTAAATGAAAAACCGGGGGATAAATATGTATTCTTCCTGCGGGCGCATATTGCCAGAAATCCCAACCACTATATCCACCTGCCCTGATAAAACCCCAGGCAGTAAGAAGGTGATAATATACGTCCATAAACTGAGGCAATATAGGCCAGTGCATCATTTGTAATAAACAATAGACTAATATGATAAGTTTAGAATAAAAATACCAGAAGAATCCCTTTTGATTTTTCTCAGTCATAACTAATAATTTACTTTTACTAAACATAACCCCCTTGCAGGAAGAGTTGGCCCGGCTGCCTTTCTATCCCTGGATAACAAAATCTTTTTTAAACTGCCTCGGCGCAACCTACCCCTGCCTATCTCAAGTAGCGTTCCTACAATCGACCTTACCATATTATGTAAAAATCCATTGCCTTCTATATCTACAAAGATTAAATCTTTGTTTTTTAAAATTTTTATTTTTTTTATAGTCCTTATTGTATCTATTTCCTTTTTGCCAGATGCCTGAAAAGACTTAAAATCATGCCTGCCAATAAGCACCCTGGATTCCTTACGCATAAGCCTAATATCTAATGGATAAGGGTAGAAATAAACTGTATCCTTTAAAAATACAGAAGGATAATTGCGGTTTAATATCGTATACCTATAGACCTTTGACTTTGCATTAAAGCGACTATGAAAATCACCTCCTACCTCTTCTACGCTAGTAACTACTATATCTTCTGGTAAAAGGTCGTTCAATGACTTCTGCAATCTTTTTGGTATTATATTGGAAGTGGTCTTAAAATTGGCTACCTGGCCAAGGGCATGCACACCGGCATCTGTCCTGCCGGAGGAAATTAATTTTACTTTTTCCTGAAGTATTTTCTGGAGGATTTCTTCTATTATTTCTTGGATAGACTTGCGTTGCAGGGTTTGTAGTCTGGTGTTTCGGTTATTTTTCTGGGTCTGCCAACCGCAATAATTTGTCCCTTTATATTCTATTTTGATTTTGAGATTACGCATTGATAAATTTGCACTGCATTAGTTACGAAATCTCAAAGGTAGTGTTATGTTTAAACATTTAAAGGGATATTAAGCATTCCGCTATCTGGACTGCGTTTGTGGCTGCGCCTTTGCGTAGATTATCCGCTACCACCCATAACCAAATGCCGTTTTTTACAAATGGGTCTTTTCTGATGCGACCTATAAAAACCTCATCCCTGCCTTCAACATCCTTGGGCATAGGATAGAGATTATTTTTAGGGTCGTCTCTGATAATTACGCCAGGGGATTTAGATAGGATAGTTTTTACCTTATCAGGAGAGATAACTTCCTTAGTTTCTATGTATATTGCCTCAGAATGCCCTGTTCTAACCGGAACCCGCACAGTTGTCGCGGAAATCTTTATTTTATTATCATGCATTATCTTATGGGTTTCTCTAACTAATTTCCATTCCTCATTGGTGTAATCATAATCAGTAAAACTACCGATGTGCGGAAAGATGTTATAACCTATCTGTTGGGGCAGGGATTTATTTTCCGCATTCACATTAACGTTGCCGCATCCGCCTGCTGCGATACGGCAAATCTCTTCTTTCAACTGTTCTACCGCACCCCTGCCTGCTCCGGAAGCTGCCTGAAAAGTAGTCACAATAACCCTTTTTAGGCCTGCTTTTTTGTAAATCGGCCACAACGCCACTACCATCTGTATGGTTGAGCAATTCGGATTTGCTATAATACCTTTATGTTTTTTAACATCCCCTGGATTTACTTCAGGGACCACAAGCGGCACTTTATTGTCCATACGAAAATCAGCGCCATTGTCAATAACCGCTGCGCCTCTTTTAACCGCCTCAGGCGCATAGGTTACGGCAGCACCCTTTTCTCCTTCAGTCCCGGCAAATAAGGCAATATCTATCCCGTCAAAACCTTCAGGAGAAATTGCCTGCACGGCATATCTTTGGCCATCTACATCTATGTCTCTTGCAGAACGGGCAAAGACACGCAATTCGCTAACAGGGAAATTGCGCTGTCTTAAAACCCGTAACATCTCTATGCCTACTGCACCTACACCAATGACTGCGATGTTGTATCTTGATTTATGCATAAAAGGGCTCCCTCTGTTAAGGCTAAGAATTACAATATTAGGTTTAGCAAGTTAGCACGTTTTAATCACGGATTAACACGGATGAAAGAATCACGGATTAAAAGATACACGGATTAAACGGATTTAGATAAGACAATCCGTGGTAATCCGCTTAAAAATCCGTTAAATCCGTGATTATAATACAGAAATACCATAAATAATGCAATACTCAATACACAATACTAATAAGATTAGCGCGTTAACGAATTAACTTCCTAACTCATCAACTGAGATATTTTACTACCAAATCTCCAACTTCAGCAGTAGAATAACCCATCTTTCCAGCAGCAAGTGATTTTAACTCATTTTCTACAACCTTAATAACGGCATTCTCTACTGCCTGACTGGCATTAATCTCTCCTAAATGCTCAAGCATCATGCCCAACGCACATATTGCTGCTAATGGGTTAATTACGCCTTTACCTGTATATTTTGGCGCACTGCCGCCTATTGGTTCAAACATAGATACCCCTTGAGGGTTAATGTTTCCCCCAGCGGCAATCCCCATACCACCCTGAATCATAGCGCCTAAATCAGTAATAATATCTCCGAACATATTATCAGTAACTATTACGTCAAACCACTCAGGGCTTTTGACAAACCACATTGTAGTAGCGTCCACATGGCTATAATCAGTGGTTATATCCGGGTATTCCTTTGCCACTAAATCAAAAGTCCTCTGCCAGAGATCCCATGCATAGGTAAGGACATTTGTCTTCCCGCAAAGGGTCAGCTTCTTTTTCTTATTGCGCTTGCGGCAATAATCAAAGGCATAACGGATGCAACGTTCAACGCCTTGGCGCGTATTATAGGAAATCTGAATTGCCACTTCATTGGGGGTATCCTTATCTTTAAATTCACCCATCCCTTTATAAAGCCCCTCTGAATTCTCCCTGATTACTACAAAGTCTATATCTTCGGGTTTTTTATCTTTTAAAGGGCAGAACTTAGCATTATAAAGTTTTACAGGCCTTAAATTAATATACTGATCAAGAGAAAATCTTATTTTTAAAAGTATCCCTGTTTCTAAGATGCCTGGCTTAACCTCGGGGTGACCTATCGCACCCAGATAAATAGCAGAATATTTCTTAAGTTCGTCTATATCTTTATCATCCAGCGTCTTTGCTGTTTTTAAATAACGTTCTCCGCCAAAATCAAATATTTTGGTTTCGTATCTAAAGTTAAACTTCCTTCCAACTGCCTCTAAAACCTTAAGCCCTTCCCGGATTACCTCAGGGCCTGTACCGTCACCTGGAATAACCGCTATTTTATACATCTTGATTCCTTTTTATATCTCTACGATTAACTTAATCGCCGACTTATTTAGAATAATGTAATCCTTCTTTTCCAATAACTTAGATACTAATTTAAAAGATTTTATATCTTTGATATAATAAAATTCAGCATTGGTTACTGCTATAAAAGACTCCCCGCATCGTTAATAT
>Ga0272448_1001304_pt1 | contig 34155 bp, 37 predicted proteins | sample YNPCB0191_FD_202220 | JGI IMG/M metagenome (GOLD analysis project Ga0272448, IMG submission 202220) | Hot spring sediment microbial communities from Yellowstone National Park, WY, United States - YNP-CB-019-1 | ecosystem: Environmental > Aquatic > Thermal springs > Hot (42-90C) > Sediment...
AAGGTAAAAAGATTAAAAGGGTCATTGGCTTGACCAAGGGGAATAGCGTTAGGGCAAAATTCTTTATTCAGGATATTGTTGCCGGACTGAAAAATCTGGTAGGTGGAGAGATCAGTGAGTACACTCAGCTTATGGCCCAATCTCGAGAACAGGCAATTGACCGTATGATAGAGGACGCCGAAAGCAAAGGTGCAAATGCGATTATCGGTATGCGTTTTACTACAGCCGGGATAATGCAGGCGGCATCAGAGATTCTTGCATATGGCACAGCCGTAGAAATAGAATAGCGAATGGTTATATAACGTAATCGTAATGGGGTGTTAAAATTATTTTTTCTTTGATCTTTGCGGGTTTCTTGAAGTTGGGTTCGCCAAGGGCGATGAGCCAACCCATACCGCGTTTTTTGTAAAGTCTCATAAGTAATGGTATTTCAATGAGCTATAGGGTTCGCTTTCCATCCATACTACCCCCAATTTGAATTACTTGCGATTTAATTACCAAGCGTATTTCATAGAATCCCTCGCTAAAAATTATAGAATTTCTCCAAGCGAGCTTTGTAGGTTTTAAATTTTTAAAGAACCTTTTTAATTTTTACAAAGAATCTTTTTTAATCCTGCCTGGTTAGAGAGAGGCTCTACGTATCATTTATACCTCCTGCAAAAAATTACTTGACATTAAAACTAATTGGGGTATACTTGAGTGCACAAAAAATTTATTTTTGTCAAATATTTGTGATAATTTTCACAAATGAGAAAGTTTTTGGCCTTTTTTATTTGTTTTGGTTTGTCATTGTCTTTTTGTATAGGTGAGAGTGACTATCGAGAACGCCTCTCGCAGTTAGTTAATTACACTACAGAACTGGAAGATTTTTTAAAGTCTAATATAGTTGATTTTTCTAGATATGATGCCTGGTACAATCAATTTAAGTCCAATGGTGATTTGTTTAGAAAGGAATTTATACAAGGGTATAAAAAGAAGGAATCTTTTCAACTTGTAACTAAGGCGTTGGATGGTTTTTCGTTGGCCTGGGGGCTTTTAAACCAGGCAAATTACGCTGATGTACAGTACCGAGAGTCGTTAACACTCGAGGCGGTTTCGGATGTCCATAAATGGAAGTCTCAAGCCAATGAAAAACGAAAACAGGCTTCAGAGACCATTACCCAGGCAATAGATTATTTAAAGAGGGCAAAAGAGGTGGAGCAAGAGGAATAACCTTAAAAGTATGAACAATGTATATTATATAACCGAAAAGGATTTTCAGGATTTTATTGACCGCCTCACTAACGATGCAGAGGTATTTTTCCCCTTTGAAAAATCACCCGGCCCAAGAAAAGAAAAAGACTATTTTTATCAAAAAATTTCCCCTGGGGCCTGCTTAAAATTTAACCCCTATCGCACAATTGAGCCATTGCGGACCTTTTTTGTTAGCGCTTATGATAAATTAGCCCATTACTTTACGGATAAAAAAGAGGTTTTGGTTGATCCAAAGAAAAAAACTATTATCTTTGGGGTTAAATCTTGTGATTTGGTGGAGCAGAAGGTGCAGGATTTTGTTTTTTTAGAAGGTGTGGATGTGGATACAGCCTATAAAATAAAACGCGAAAATACAATTTTAGTTAGTGGGGATTGCACTGATTTTAAAGAGGTTTGTCATTGCCTGGCCTGGGAGGTATTGCCTTATCCTCAAGATGGTTTTGATTTAAATATCTCGCCATTAAATGAGGGGTTCTTGGTAGAGGTGGGTTCAGGTAAGGGGCAGGGGTTGGTTGACGCCTATAAAGGTCTTTTTTCAATAGCAAAGGATACCCAGATAGCAGCAAGGAAGGCCAAGCGCGATGGTTTAATAGACAGGCTTAAGCGACACCTCCTGCCTCAGAATTTGGTTAAATACACGGATGTGCAGAGATTGGTAAAAGAGGGATATAACCTGGATACCTGGAAACAGTTTATGCAGACCTGTGTGGAATGCGGCGGGTGTAATTTTGCCTGCGGGACTTGTCATTGTTTTCTTTTGGCCGATAGAAAAGAAGATAAACTCAATAGCAAAGTCCGCCTTTGGGACTCTTGTCTCTACGCGAATTTTGCCCGCGTGGCAGGAGGGGCAAATCCCTTGAAATTGCGGGCGCAGAGGTTGAGGAATAGATTCCTGAAAAAATTTGATTTTTTTGTTGATAATATGGGTAAGCCTGCCTGTTGCGGATGCGGCCGTTGCATTGAGGTCTGCCCGGGCAAGATCGATATCCGCGAGGTATTGAAAGACCTGGAGAAAAAATTGTCTTGTAAGAAATGAAAAATATCTACCAGCCGATTGAGGCCATAGTTGAAGATATAATTGTTGAAACACCGGCAATAAAAACCTTTGCCTTGAGGACCAGGGAGCCATTTTCCTTTAAAACCGGACAGTTCATCGAGTTGACAGTGCCTGGGGTAGGCGAGGCTCCTTTCACCCCTTCCTCTGACCCAAATATAAAAGATAAGATTGATGTGACAATAATGAATGTAGGCAGGGTTACTTCTATTTTACACGGGATAGAACGTAACAGTTCTGTGGGGATAAGAGGTCCTTATGGACGGGGTTATCCTTTGGAGAGTTTTTACGGTAAGGATGTGGTTATTGTAGGAGGCGGTGTTGGCCTGGCTCCACTTCGTTCACTTCTTTTTAGTCTATTTGGTCAGATAGATAAGTACAATAAAGTGATTCTGCGTTACGGTGCCCGCTCCCCTAAGGATATAGTATACAAGGATGCTATACCTGAGTGGTCAAGGCGAAAAAAGGTGGATGTGGTTGTTACTGTGGATGTGGGTGAGTCAGGCTGGGCAGGCAATGTTGGTTTGGTGACCACTATAATTAAAGATTTACCTGTTAATCTTAAAAATGCCGTAGCCGTAGTCTGTGGTCCTCCAATTATGATGAAATTTGTTACCCTTAAATTATTAGATGAAGGTTTTGCTCCGAAAGATATATATCTTTCAATGGAGAAGAATATGTCTTGCGGATTGGGTAAATGTGGTCATTGCAGGATAGGTAGGTTCTATGCCTGCAAGGATGGCCCGGTATTTACCTATGATGAACTAAAGGATATTCCCGAGATTTGGGATTAATCGAAAAAGAAATATGAAACGACTATTCATAGATTTAGATATCTGCAGTAGTTGCAAGGAATGTAAGGTGGTATGTAGTTATTTTTTTCATCCGCAGAATAATGGTGTGGTTTCACTGCGGGAATATGCAACCTTTGCTACATTATGCCGCCATTGCGAGGACGCCCCTTGTGTAAATGCCTGTTACCGTCAGGCCTTGGAGAGGGCAAGCGATGGGCATCTAAAAAGATACAGAATGCGTTGCACCAGCTGTAAGAGCTGCACTATTGCCTGTCCTTTTGGTGTTATTTTGGAGGATCTTATTCCTTATCTTGATTCGCACTGCGACTATTGTTTAGGCAGTTCAGTAGGGGTGCCGAGTTGCGTGGAGAGTTGTCCTAAGGGTGCGGTTAGGTTTGAAGAGATTGAGGAGAATTTGGAACAGAATATCTATTTTGTCGGTGAACATCTAGCTGTTCATACCCGCAGGTGGTCAAGGGAGGATGTTCAACCTCCTAAGAGGAGGCCTGTTTAAAGGATAAACAAGCATATAAACAAAAATGTTAAAGCTATTATTTGCCTATTTTATATTTCCCGGATTAATTTTTAGTGCAACAGTTGGCCTTTTGGCTGGTTGGTTAGAGCGTAAAATTAGCGCCAGGCTCCAGTGGCGTCTGGGGCCTCCTTGGTATCAGAATTTCGTAGATATAGTCAAATTATTAGGTAAGGAGACGATACTCCCTGAGGCCTCTTCTAAGGTTTTTGTCTTAGCCCCTCTTTTGAGCGTTTTAAGTCTGTCTTTGGTAGCAACAATTTTGGGAGTTAACCTATTTGGGTTGTCCCAGGGCTTTAGTGGTGACCTTATTGTTTTGGTTTATCTATTGACTATTCCTGCGTTAGCTGCGATAATAGGCGCCTCAAGTTCCAGAAATCCCTTGGCCTCAGTAGGTGCCTCGCGGGAGATAAAGCTGCTTTTGGCTTATGAGCTTCCTTTTATCCTGGCGATAGTGGCTGTGGTTATTCGCTCAGGCGGGGTTATTCATCTGAGCCAGATTATAAGTTATCAAAAATTTAATCATTCCCACATATTTTCTGCATCCGGGATTTCTCTGTCAGGATTGTTGGCCTTAGTTGTGGGACTACTGGTGGGTATGGCAAAATTGGGGATGGGACCGTTTGATGTATCTGAGGCAGAGCAGGAGATTATGGGCGGGGTAATGGTAGAATATTCTGGTTTGCCTTTAGCGTTATTTAAATTATCTAAGGCAATGCTAATGTATATTGTGCCAGTTTTCTTAATCTCTTTATTTCTAGCAAAGGATACAACAGTAGTTTTTCTTTTGGGGAAGCTGCTTTTTATCTTAATAGTTTTTATACTGGTTAAAAATACCAATCCGCGGTTACGCATTGACCAGATAATAAGATTTTTCTGGGGGCCAGTAACATTGCTGGCAGTGTTAGCTGTGGGTTTGGCAATATTAGGTTGGTAATGGACCTTAAAACTAAAGCCTTAACCAAATCAATTTGGGTTTTTCATATTTCAGCGGGGTCCTGCAATAACTGTGATATAGAAATATTGGATTGCCTTACCCCCCGGTTTGATTTGGAGCGTTTTGGGATTCAGCTGGTAGGTTCGGTTAGACATGCCGATGCGCTTTTAATAACTGGGGCGATGAACCGCAAGTCGGTTCCTCGCTTGAAAAAACTTTACGAGCAGGCGCCTAAGCCGTGTTTTGTAATCGCGGTTGGCCAGTGCGCCTTATCTATGCATATGTTTAGGGATAGTTACAATACGGTGGGGCCATTGGATAAGATTTTACCTGTGGATTTATATATACCTGGTTGTCCTCCTAAGCCTGAGGCAATAATTGATGGTTTGGTAAAATTAGTAGCTGCGGTGAGAGGGAAATAAGATATGGGCATAGCGGAGATTGTTCGGGAAAGATTAAATGGTAAGATTATTTCTTGGCAGATGTCAAATCCGCGCAGATACTACCTGACGGTTAAAAAAGAGGATATTGTCACAGTAGCGAGGGTACTTTTTGAGGATTTATCCTTGAGGTTCTGTATTGCCTCAGGTGTGGATACACCCGAAGGTATAGAGATACTTTACCATTTTACCGATGACAAATCAGGCATAATATTTTCGGTGCGGACTATTATTGAAGATAAAAATCAACCTGATATAGATTCTTTGGTTACAGTTTTTTCAGCTGCGGAGTGGATTGAGCGCGAGATGTGGGAGATGCTAGGTATCAATTTCCGCGGCCATCCTAATTTAAAGCGTCTGCTCCTTGCTGAGGATTGGCCAGAAGGAGAGTACCCTTTAAGGAAGAAGAAATGAGTCATAAGGTTGTTGTCCCAATAGGTCCTTATCACCCTTTGCAGGAAGAGCCGGAGTTTTTTCAGCTTTATGTAGAGGGTGAGAAGGTGGTTGATATCGATATCATTATCGGCTATAACCACCGGGGGATTGAAAAAATAGCTGAGGCAAAACACTATGACCAGGTGGCGTATCTTGTTGAGCGCATCTGTGGTATATGCTCCTCCAGCCATCCCTATGCCTATGTCTTGGCTGTGGAGGATTTATTAGGTGGAGAGCTGGCAGTTGTGCCTGAGCGGGCGCTTTACATTCGCACTATTATTGACGAGCTCCAGCGTATTCATAGCCATCTTTTATGGCTGGGGTTAGCCGGGCATTTTATTGGTTATAATACGGTGTGGATGTGGGCCTGGAAGTACCGGGAGCCAGTGTTGGATTGCTTTGAGATAATCAGCGGTAACCGTAACAATTACGCTATGTTTAAGATAGGTGGTGTACGCCGAGATATCCGAGACGAGGATATTCCGGTTTTAAATAAGGCAATGGATGAAATAGAGCCAGCCCTAAAGATGTTTAGGGGGGCGATTATGGATGACCCGGTTATCCAGATGCGGCTTAAGGGAATTGGGGTATTAACCAAAAAGCAGGCGATTGACTGGTGTGTGGTTGGACCAACAGCCCGGGCATCAGGTGTGAATATTGATATCCGTCGCGATGAACCTTATGGCGCGCTTGCCTTAGGGACGATTTCCTGGAATGTTATCCTTGAACAAGAAGGCGATATTTTTGCCAAGACAGTTCTGCGTATTTTAGAGATGGAAGAGTGCGTGGGGATTATTCGGCAGTGTCTAAAAAAGTTGCCCAAAGGAGAAATTGATTTTAATGTCAAGGATATTCCTCCTGGCGAAGGTATAGGTAGGGTCGAGGCGCCGCGGGGAGAATGCTTTCATTACATAAGGAGCGATGGGACAAGCCGGCCGGTAAGGCACAAGATACGAGCCCCAAGTTTTATGAATGTTGCTTCTAATAAGGTAGCCTGCATAGGCGGGACGATTTCTGATGCGGCAATTACCTTAGCTGCGGTTGACCCCTGTTATTGTTGTACTGAACGATTGGCGGTGATTGAGCGGCCTTCAGGTAAAAGGATAATGAATGGTTGGGATTTGATTAAACTCTCCCAGGAAAAGACTCAGAGGATTAAAGAGAAGATTGGCCATGCCTGAAATAAAAGAGACAAAAGCTAGGATTGTGCATATGTCTGAGGTTGCTCTTAGTATGTGGCAGACCTGTTTTGCCGCATTTATGGAGCACGATGTTGATTTGATTAGTGAGGCCTTGCAAAAAGAAAACGAGCTTAATGAGTTAGAGAAGGAGATAACTACCCAGTTAATTGAGATAGGACGCCAAGCCAAATCTGATAATGAGCGCAACCGGGTATTGCTTTTAAAGGAGATTGTAGCAGATTTTGAGTTAATCGGGGATTATATAAAAGATATCCTCGAGCGAATTGCCATCAAGATAGAAGAGAAACTACTTTTCAGTGAAGAGGCCTTGAAGGAATATACTGAACTGTATAAACTTACTGAGGGCATATTTATTGAGATTAATTCCGCTTTGAAAAAAGGCGAGCCTTATAACTTAAATATTGAACTTAAGGTAAAACATATCGATTCTATAGTAGATGAGTATCGAAGCCGGCATAATGAACGGCTTATTTCAGGAGTTTGTCAAGCTTTTGCCGGAAATATGTATTTGAATATGTTGGATTTTACAGCTGCGGTATATTATCATGCCAAGAAAATAGCGCGTAATATTTTAAAGATTAACCAATGAACGCCCTTATTTTAACCATACTAGTGCCAATTTTAGGCTCTTTTGGGGTGGCTATTTCTCCTAAGAGGCTTCAGCAGGGGATAGCCACATCTATTTTAGGGCTTACCTTTTTATCTGCTATTAGTATTTTACCTTGGACTATCCGTGGACAACAGATTTTCTTTAGCCGGTATTTTACGGATTGGTTTAGCCTTTCACTTATAGCTGATGGCCTCAGCGTATTTATGGCTATTGTTTCTTCTTTTGTAGGGCTGTTGATCGCATTTTATTCTATAGATTATATGAGGCACTATGAAGATAAGCCTCGGTTTTTTTTCTGGATGGTTTTATTCATTGGCGCAATGATGGGGTTGGTATTCTCAGCAAACCTTATACTTTTATTCTGCTTCTGGGAATTGACCTCGGTTTGCTCCTGGAGGTTGATAGGATTTTATCGCCAGGAGAAAGATACCAAGGCAGCAGATAAGGCCTTTCTAGTTACTGTTTTTGGCGCCTCATTGATGTTGGTGGGGTTTGTTTTGATTTACCTTAAATTTGGAAGCATGGAGCTAAATGCCTTAAAGGGTATCAGCTTGACTAACCTGGTTGCCTTTTTGATATTAGGCGGGATTGTTTCTAAGTCCGCGCAGTTGCCGCTTCAGAGTTGGCTTGTGGATGCAGGAGTTGCGCCTACGCCGGTAACCGCCCTTTTACACGCAGCAGTTTTGGTAAAGATAGGTATATATGTCTTTGCCCGGCTTTTTAACTTGACCTTTGTGACCGAGCCGGTATTTTTGCAAGTTTCGGTCGTATTAAGTTTAGCCACCATTATTATAGCAGCTGGTTGCGCCTTAGTTGAGAATAATATGAAAAGGATACTGGCTTACTCTACAATTAGCCAGTTAGGATACATATTATTAATCTTTGCCTTCAACAGCCCATTTTCATTTAAAATCGGCCTCATTTACATATTGGCGCATAGCCTGGCAAAGGCAGGGCTTTTTCTTTGTGCCGGGATAATTGAGCATAAGACTGGGACCAAAGATATAAAACAGCTTGGGGGGTTGGCCAGTTATATGCCTTATACAAAAGTAGCCTATCTTCTCTGCGCCTTTTCGATTATAGGGATTCCACCGTTTTTAGGGTTTTGGCCTAAATTTATGCTGGTTTTACTTGCTTTAAAGTCAGGCCAGATTCTGGTGGGTATTTTAGCCATAGTGGGGGCATTGTTTACTTTATTTTATCTTATGCGTCTGTTTAACGCCGTATTCTTGGGTGAAACAAAGATAGCGGTTAAGGAAGATAGGAGTTCTTTTATGGTTTGGGTAGTTTGTATCTTGGGGATTATATCTTTACTTTTGGGCGTAATTTTCAAACTGCCTTTTAGTTTTGTTGAGAATATTGTCCGATGAAACCAGATTTATTCTTATTATTTATCTTACCGCTTTTAACAGGGACCATATCCTTATTCTTTAAAGGGCATACCTTAAGCAAAGGCGTAGTTCTTTTGTCTTTAGTAGCCGGGTTATTGTTTAGCATCTTTTTATTATTTACCCCGTTAAGCCAAACCAGTTTTTATCTGGCAGGAGATTATACCTTAAACTTAGGACTAAACATTCTCTCCCGGATGATTTTACTTTTCGTTAATCTATTTGGTTTTTTGATTTGTTTATATTCAGGTACAGCTGATTTTTCTTTAAAGGATTCCAGATTGTATTTTGCCTATCTTTCTTGGTTGATTGCCTTCTCTAACCTGATTTGTCTTGCGGGGGATTTTATACTTTTTATCTTTGGCTGGGGAGCAACCTTAGCCATACTTTATGCCTTTTTGAATCTTACCTCAGGCGAGAGCGCAAACAAGGCTTTAACCGTTGTAGGCTTTGGGGACTTTTCCTTAATTTTAGGTATATGTCTCTATATTCATGTTAGCGGAAATACGCTAATGCCTGAAAGGGCGGGGATTGGTTTAGGTAATTTTATTACCTGGCTTTCCTTTATTTTAATGTTAGCAGCTGCGTTCGCTAAGGCAGGATGCGGTCCTCTGCATACCTGGATACCGACTGCAAGCCAGACCACTTCACCTGCGGTTATGGCATTGCTGCCAGCCTCTTTGGATAAATTGTTGGGGATATATCTTTTGGCGCGCATTTGCCAGGATTTCTTTATTCTTAATAATACTGCCTTAGGATTATTGCTTATAATTGGCGCCTTAACTATATTGTTTGCGGTGTTAATGGCCTTAATCCAGCATGATTTACGCAAGCTACTTGCCTATCATGCTATCAGTCAGGTAGGATATATGGTTTTAGGCTTTGGCACTGGAAACATACTAGGAGTAGCTGGTGGCTTATTTCATATGATAAATAATGCCATCTATAAATGCGGGTTATTCCTGACAGGTGGCGCAGCGGCAGATAAGCGTAGGACCTTTGATTTGGAGAGTCTGGGTTCTTTGGCTGCATATATGCCGGTTACCTTTGTTTGCGGGCTGGTTTTTGCCTTGTCTATATCTGGAATCCCGCCTTTTAACGGCTTTGCCTCTAAATGGATGTTGTATCAGGGGACCTTAGTTGGTTTATTTAATACATCAAATGGCTTAATGAGGTTCGCCTATCTCTTTGCTTTAATTTCAGCGATGTTCGGCAGTACCCTTACCTTGGCCAGTTTTATAAAATTCATCCACGCAATCTTCCTGGGAGAGGATAAAACTAAGGACAATAAAGGGATAACTGAGGTTGTTTGGTGGAAAAGGGTTTCGGTTTTGGTTCTAGCCTCATTGTGTTTATTATTGGGGGTTCTGCCTAGATTAGTGTTGAATAATTTTATCCAGCCCTGGCTTGGTCAAAGGTTAGAGTTTTTGGGCAGTTGGGATAGTGGCCTTGCCTTTTTGTTATTGGTCATTGGTTTATTTATAGGTATTATTTTGGGAAGCGATTTTCTTAGCCAAAAGATGCGAAGGGATAGTTGTTTCACTGGTGGGGAGCAGGCTGCAGCTGGATTGGCTTTTCCAGCCACAGAGTTTTACAGGACAATAGAAAAATTATCTTTAATCCAGCGGATTTATTGGTTATTGAAAATAGAGGCGCTGGACTTTTACAATATATTAAAGAGTAGTTTAAATATTTTGTCGGCTAGATTTTTTATTTTGATAGACCGTTTTATAGATATAATGGTTTTATCCTGTGGTTATATTATCTTGGGTTTTGGTTGGATTTTGCGTCGGCTGCATACTGGGGTGTTAGATTTTTATTTGGTATGGAGTCTGATAGGGCTTTTGGTGTTATTTTATATTCTTCGTTGAGGTATTGACATGATAGAGCTGCATATAATTTTAATATTGATGATTCTGGGAGCTATTGTGGCAATGGAGATTGAGAGTCTGCTCTCAAGTGTTATCGCCCTCGGTGCAGTAGGCGCTGGGCTTACCTTGGCTTTTTTGCTTTTGCGGGCCCCGGATTTAGCAATCACCCAACTTGTAGTTGAGATACTGTCATTAGTAATACTTATAAAAGCCACGGTAGGGGTTGAGGTTAAGTCTCAGAGGCTACGGATAAAACGGGGTTACTTAGTCTTTGCAGTTATTTTTGTGGTGTTATTTATCTGGATAAGCCGTAAGGCAATCATGGATTTACCACAGTTTGGTAGCCCCATTATGAAGATGGGTTCTCAGTATATAGCCTCAGGCCTTAAAAAGACTGGCGCGGCTAATTTGGTATCTGCTATTATACTTGATTTTAGGGGTTACGATACCTTAGGGGAGGCAACTATTCTTTTTACCTCAGCAATTGGGGTAATTACAGTTTTAAGAAAGATAGGCAGGAAGTTATGAAGAAACCAGGGATGTCTTTGATAGTAAAACGGATTACCAAAATAACCGTAAGTCTAATATTTTTGTTTGGGGTGTATATCGCCTTGCATGGACATCTTACGCCTGGAGGAGGCTTTGCCGGCGGGGTTATTATAGCGCTTTCCTTTATCCATGTGGTGCTTGCCTTTGGTAAGGATGTGGCATTAAAGAGAATTAATGAAAAGGCTGCCTCTATAATTGAGTCCTTGGGTGGCCTTATGTTTTTAGGGATTGCCTTATTAGGAGTTATGGGGGGGTATTTCTTTCTCAATGTACTTTCTAAAGGTAGGCCATTTGATTTATTCAGTTCAGGCATAATCATTCTTTGTAATATCGCGATATTATTAAAGGTAGGGGCTGGCTTATTTGCAATATTCATTGCCCTTGCCTTTTTTAGGATGCCGCAAGAGGATAAGGAGAAAAAGGAATGACCATTTATATTTTATGTCTGGTTCTTTTTGCAATAGGCATATACTGTCTGATTGTAAAGAGGAACCTGGTTAAAAAGATAATTGGTTTGGGGATTATGGAGTACGCAGTTAACCTTTTCTTTATTCTCTTGGGTTATCGCCACAATGGCAATGCCCCAATATTGGATAAACAGTTTGGAGTAGGTAATTTTGTAGACCCTTTACCCCAGGCCTTGATTTTGACTTCCATTGTCATTGGTTTGGGGGTAACGGCTCTCATGGTTGCTATTGCAGTCAGGATATACGAGAAATATAACACCTTTGATATAGATGAAATACGTAGGCTAAAAGGGTAGATATATGTTGCCAATTTTTGTAATTATACCTTTGGGTTGTGCTTTTTTAATACCACTTGCATCCAAGATACGGCAGGGACTTGGAAGGATTTTAGCGACCTTTGCCGCAGCATTGCTTTTATTCTTTTCTCTGAAAAGCATATTCTGGCTTAACGCTGGAGCGAAGGTATATTACTTAGGCGGTTGGAGGCCTCCTTTTGGCATTTGTATGGTTTTGGATGGGTTAGCTGTATTGATGCTTTTGGTTGTTAATCTTGTTGGTTTTTTGGCCTTGGTTTACTCTTGGGATTACCTTAAAAGATACACCTCCGATAACCTTTATTATACGCTTTTTTCTCTGCTACTTGCGGGATTAAATGGCGTAGTAATTAGCGGAGATTTATTCAATTTATTTGTATTCTTAGAGATTACCTCTATTGCCAGCTACGCCTTGGTTACCTTTGGCACAGAGGCAGAAGAATTAGAGGCATCATTTAAATACCTTGTTTTGGGTAGCGTTGCCTCTACACTTATATTATTAGCAATTGGTTTTTTATTTGGGCATGTTTCTACATTGAATATGGCCGACATTGCAGATACATTGCGCTATTCTCCGGCTAAATATTTGCTCAATTTTTCTTTAGCCTTGTTCATTATGGGTTTTGGTTTAAAAACCGCGCTTGTGCCTTTTCATGCCTGGCTTCCTGACGCGCATCCTGCTGCGCCTGCGCCTATTTCAGCGATGCTTTCAGGCGTAGTAATCAAGACCATTGGTGTATATGCCTTGGTCCGGGTTGTGTTTAATATTATTGGTTTTACTCAATTGGCATCGTCGATATTTATAGGTTTGGGGATTATTTCGATGGTTGCAGGGGCATTGCTTACTGTTGGGCAATGGGATTTTAAAAGGCTATTAGCTTATTCCTCGGTGACTCAGATTGGTTATGTGATATTTGCGATAGGTTTAGGTACGCCGTTAGGTATTGTTGGTGGATTGCTGCATCTTTTTAACCACTCCTTGTTTAAATCTCTACTATTTTTTAATTCTGGCTCAGTTGAGTTTTCTGTTGGTAGTAGAGATTTACATAAATTAGGTGGTTTAGCAAATTCTATGCCAGTTACAAGTGCTACTTCATTAGTTGCCTCTTTATCCATATCCGGCATACCTCCTTTTTGTGGATTTTGGAGTAAGCTTATAATTATTATTGCTGCTTTCCAAGCTAACCACATAATCGGCGGTGTTGTTTGTATAGTTGTTAGTATGGTTACATTGGCTGCTTTTTTAAAGGTCCAGAAATACGCCTTTATACGCAAAATAGAGACCTTAGCCTCAGCGGTAAAAGAAGTGCCTATCTCAATGAAAATATCGATGCTTATTTTAGCAATTCTTTGTATTGGTGTTGGGCTATTTTTTAATTCTTTTATCAGCACTGTGATTCAGCCAGCAGCGCAGGTTTTATTAGAGGGGCTAAATTACACAGCGAAGGTTTTAGGCAAGGGGTAAAAATGCGTTCCCAGGTAGTTACTTTTATAATTTCTTTGTTTATCTGGTTGCTTCTGTCCTTTAGTTTAGATTGGCAGCATCTTTTGGTAGGCGGTTTAGTCTCTTTATTGGTAGCAGTGATGATGGGGGATATGTTTACCGATTATCCCCACAAGTGGCTTTCTCCCAAACGCTACCTTTGGTTTTTTATTTACATATTTATTTTTGGCTGGGAGTGCCTTAAGGCAAACCTTGATGTTGCCTGTAGGGTACTGCATCCGCGGCTACCAATAAACCCCGGTATAGTTAAGGTGAAGACGAAGCTGAAGACTGAGACAGCCCTTACTTTTTTGGCCAATTTTATAACCCTTACCCCGGGTACCTTTTCGATAGATGTAGATAAGGAAAATGGATATTTATACATTCATTGGATAGATGTAAAAACCCAGGATGTAGAAGAGGCAACCCGAATTATAGTTTCTCGGTTTGAAAGGATACTGAAAGAGGTGTTTGAATGATATTTTTAAGGTGGTTGTTAGGGTTTGTTATCTTGGCTTCACTAGTAGTTCTTATATTTAGGTTTATGCCGGTTAGGCCAGAAGAAAAACTTATGCTTTATCTTTTGTTGTGTTTTTTATTGGCGCTTTATCGAATAGTTAGGGGGCCAACTGCTGCGGATAGGTCTGTGGCTACAGATATGCTGGGAATATTAATCATCGGCTTTTGTGCTATATTAGCTGTTTATACTAAAAAAGATTGGTATATGGATATAGCTATTGCCTGGGCCCTGCAGAGCTTTATCGGGACACTGGCATTGGCTAAGTTTTTGGAGGGAAAGCATTTTGATGAATGAGATAATATCGTTATTTTTTATTGTTGTTGGAATTACCTTTAACCTTTTTGGTTGCATTGGGTTAGTAAGATTGCCTGATGTCTATAATAGGCTGCAGGCCTCTACCAAGTGCGTTACCTTAGGAACCTGTGGAATTTTGTTAGGCGTATTTATAAGGTTCGGGTTTACCGAGGCAGGTATAAAGGCGTTGCTTTGTATTGTTTTTCTTTTGCTTACTTCTCCGGTAGCTGCGCATGCCTTGGCAAGGGGGGCGCATAAGTCAGGTATTAAGCTCTGGAAAGATTCGGTATGCGATAAATATAAAGAAGAATCAACAAGATGAAATACCCTAAATTAAGAGAACTAAAAGAGGCGTTAAGGGCGATTATTAAAGGCCCCTACACAACAAGTTTTCCGAAAAAGCCAGTTACTGTTTGCGAGCGGTTGCGTGGTCGGCCTTACTTTCATGAACAAGATTGTATTGGCTGTGCTGCCTGCGCCCAGGTTTGCCCAACAGGGGCAATTGAATTTAAGGATGAGGTTGTTGACGGTAAGTGGCTAAGGAGTTTTGTGGTGCATTGGGATGTGTGCATCTTTTGTGGCCAGTGTCAGGCAAACTGCCCAACGGGTAAAGGTATTATCCTTTCTTCGGAATTCGCCTTTGCCACCTGCAAAGGCCGCTCAGAGTTACAATGTAAGATGCAAAAGGAGTTGGTGATCTGCGAACATTGTGGCAATAAGATTTTGCCTTATGAGCAGTATCTCTGGGTAGCTGCAAGATTAGGCGTACTTTGTTTTACCAACCCTTCGCTAATAGTATTTTCATTACGGAGATTCGGCTTGGCCTTGAAAGATAAATTTAAAGAGTTTGTTGGCGGAGAACTTTTCCGGGCCGATAGATTTCGTATCCTCTGTCCGCGTTGTCGCCGCGAGGTTGTAATTAAATCCTAATCCTTATGTTCTCCTCCCTTAGAATAAGAGACTTCCGCGTTTTCTGGATAGGTATGTTTGTCTCCTTTGTGGGGACTTGGATTCAAAGCATTGCCCAGAGCTGGCTCGTATTCCAGTTGAGCCATTCAGCCTTTCTTTTGGGCTTGGTAGGTTTTCTGGGTTCGCTACCTATATTTTTATTCACTTTTGTTGGTGGCGCAACAGCAGATAGAGAGGACAAACGCCGTATACTTATTTTTACCCAAAGTGCGTTTATGTTACTAGCGTTTTTTCTGGCGGCAATAACTTACCTACAGTTGGTCAGGACTTGGCATATAATGTTAATTGCACTATTGAATGGTATAGTTATGGCCTTTGATGGTCCCAGTCGTCAGGCAATGGTAGCGGAATTGGTAGACAGGAGTCATCTTTTCAACGCCATTATCCTTAATTCTGCAGCCTTCAATTTGGCTCGGACCTTAGGACCAGCCTTGGCCGCTCTTTTGGTATCATATATAGGTATGGGAGGTTGTTTCTTAGTTAATGGCTTGAGTTTTTTAGTGGTTATTGTGGCCCTGTTTTCGATAAGAAATAGTGATATTTTTTTTGAGAAAAAAAATAATTTTTTCTACGATGTAATAGAAGGCCTGGCTTTTGTTTATCGGCATAAGATAATCTTTCTCTTTATACTAATTACCGGCATTACCAGTCTTTTTGGTGTATCTTATGTCATCTTGATGCCTATTGTTGCTGAAGAGGTTTTGGGTTTTGGCATGAAGGGGTTGGGGTTATTGATGTCCTCAGCGGGCTTAGGGGCAGTCGTGGCAACGGTGGGGATGGCAACAATGGGCTATATCAGCAACAAGGTTAAGATTTTGGTCTTGAGTTGCTTTTCCTTTGCTGGACTTTTGGTGCTTTTTTCCTTGTCTGAGAATTTTATTTTTTCATTAGTGATTTTATTTTTTTTAGGCTGGACAATAGTTACCACCACCAGCTTCATTAATACATTATTACAGAGTATTGTGCCTGATGAATTCAGGGGCAGGGTGATGAGTGCTTTTATGTTTTCCTTTGCCGGGGTTATGCCCTTTGGTCACCTTATTGCCGGGGTTTTGGCGCAGGCGTGGGGAGTGTCTTTTGCCTTAAGAATCAGTGGTTTTATTTGTTTGATTTCTTTTTTGTTTATTTTTTCTCGGTATCGTGGTATATTGATATTTAAAGAGGAAGATTTTTATGAAGAAAAATGCCCGGCCGGAAGTAGATTTAACAACGTTACTTAAGGAGAAATTGATTCAACTCGAGCTGAAGGGTAATGATAAGTCTGCTATCCTTGAGGAGCTAGTAGAGATTGCTGGTCGTTCAAAGCGGCTAGTCAACAAAAAGGCATTTTTAAAGGCAATGATAGAGAGGGAGGCCTTGGGGTCAACAGGAATCGGTAATGGCGTGGCCGTACCTCATGGGAAGATAAAACAGGCAAAGGATTTTGTTTTGGTTTTTGGTCGTAAGACCTCAGGGGTTGACTTTGGGGCCTTGGATGGAGAAAAGACATATTTATTTTTTTCTTTAGCCTCACCCGAAGAAAAGGTGGGGTTTCATCTGAAGATTTTGTCTGAGATATCCCGGATGGTAAAAGATAAGTTCGTAGTTGAACAGTTGAAAAAGGCCAGGGATAAAAAAGAAATAATAAAAATTGTGACCGATTTTAAGAAGATAAAAAAGGCAGATGTTTAATTTTTTAAAGGGAGGAAGAGAAGATGCGCGGTTTGCTAATTTTAGTCTTGGTGGGTGTGATTTGTATAGGTGGGATTGGCTGTTCCAAAAAAGAGAAACCCCAAGAGGCTTTTCAGGATGTTGATTCGATGTTGCAGTTAAGTGCCCTAAAGAACGAGTCGAATATTTCTATTACTAATGTTATTAATTCAACTGGCGATTCATCTTTGACTACAACCCAAAATAGCAAAAATCTGCCACTGCCTCCCCAAGGGCCATATTCTCCTACTGCAGTTGAGATTCAAACTGCCTTAAGGAATGCCAAATTTTATACTGGTAAAATTGATGGTAAGATAGGTCCTGTGACTAAGAAGGCAATAGAGGAATTCCAGAAGGCAAATAATCTAAAGATTGATGGCAAGGTAGGCCCAAAGACCTGGAAGGTTTTGAGTACTTATCTTAACTCTAGTTCTTCTCAGGCTGTTACCGACAATCAATAAAATCGCCTCTACAGACCTAAGGCCCTTATGGCTGATGTAAGTGGAGATGGCGGCTGGGCTGCCGAAGGAGGGGAAATATAAAGGCCGGATGCCTTTATCGGCTATTTTTATCCCAACAATTTGTTGGGATTTTTTGTTACTGATGTTATAATAATAAAGTTATGATTGATTTTCCAAAAGACTTCTTTTGGGGAGCTGCTACTTCAAGCTACCAGGTAGAGGGGGCGAATTATAACGCAGATTGGTGGGAATGGGAACAACGGGTTGGTCTGGCGGAGAGGTCCCAAGATGCCTGTCGTCACTATGAGCTCTTTCGTCAAGATTTTGATATTGCCCAGAATCTTAGGCATACTGCCCATCGTTTTTCGATTGAGTGGAGTCGGATAGAGCCAAAAAAGGGAGAATTTTCCCAAGAGGCGCTTCAGCACTATATTGAGGTGGTGAAGGATTTAAGGCATAGGGGTATTGAGCCAATAGTTACCTTACACCATTTTACTAATCCCTTTTGGTTTGCATCCTTAGGGGGATGGCTGAACCCAAAATCAGTTGGTTACTTCATCAATTATGTGCAACGGATTATATCCTCTTTGGCTGGCGAGGTGCGTTTTTGGGTTACTATAAATGAGCCAGTGGTTTACATTTATCAGGGTTATATTAGCGGTAGTTGGCCTCCGCAGAAGAGATCGCTTGGTTTAGCCAGGCGGGTTATGGCTAACCTAAAAGCTGCCCATATCCAGGCCTATCAGTTAATCCACGATTTTTACCGCCAAAAGAATCTGCCACGCCCTTGGGTCAGCATTGCCCATAATATGCGTGTCTTTATACCTTGTAACCCGAATCTAAAAAATAGAATAGCAGTAGCTATTCGTGATAGGGGCTTTAATCAGATTTTTTTAGAAAGTTTACTCAAGCGAGGGTTTCTTGATTATATAGGGTTAAATTATTATTCGCGGGATTTGGTGGATATAGAAAATTGGCGCTGGTCATCGCTTCTTTTTAGTATTTGTGAAAAGGGTCATTCTAACCTGCCGAGGAATTATTTGGGCTGGGAGATATTTCCAGAGGGTATATTTATTTTACTAGAACGGCTGAAAAAATATAACCTTCCGATATTTATCCTTGAAAATGGAATTTGTACAAATGACGATAGCCAGCGTTGGGAATTTATCCGTCAACACCTCCAGCAGGTACATCGGGCAATGCAGCAGGGGGCGAATGTTTTAGGGTATATTTATTGGTCGCTTTTAGATAACTTTGAATGGGATAGGGGCTTTGGGCCGCGTTTTGGGTTGGTTGAGGTTGATTATAAGACATTTGCCCGCAGGGTAAGGCCGAGTGCCTATAAGTTTTCCGAGGTCTGTGCCACGGGGAGGTTAGATTAGTGGAGATTGCTAATAAGGAAGTTGTTATTGCCGAACTCCCACTTTTTTCTTCGCTTGACCAAAGGGCACGGCAGGTAATTTCCCAGCACTCGCAGCTGTTTGAGGTAGAAAAGGGCAAGGTTATTTATAACGAAGGAGACCCCCCCGATGCCTTTTACTGTATTATTATAGGCAGGGTAGTTATTGAGGGTAGAGGTCCTTCGGGCCAGGTTAGGGTTTTGGAATATCTGCACCACGGTAAGTATTTTGGAATTATCTCTATACTTACAGGAGAGCCCCATTCAGTTACGGCAAGGGCCTTAAACGATTGTCTTTTACTTAAGATAAGTAAGGATGATTTTCTGGCCATACTAAAAGATGTACCTCAGTTGGCAATAGATTTGAGTCGGACATTGTCTCGGCGCCTGAAAGATAAGGATGTCCATCATAAGACCATATTTGAAAGCACAATTATAACCATTATCTCCTGTTATCCTAATTTAGGTAAAACGCTTTATACCTTAAATCTTGCATTAGGGCTACAAAAAGAGACAGCCAAATCCGTGATTGTTTTAGAGGTGTTACCTTCGGACAAGAAACCAAGCTTGCCGGAGAGGTTGCATTTCAGTTGCCCTTGTATTTTGTTGTCAGCCTCCTTTGGGAGTCTTGAATCTTTTATTGTTAAAGGAACAAAAGGGTTTGATTATATATCCTTGGGCTATGATGCACAAAGAGAAATTTCTTTAAAAAATTTTTTGGCCATTCTTACTCTTCTGGTGAACGATTACCATTATCTATTAGTAGATTTGCCTTCAGTAGTAGATGAGTTTGTCTTAGGGGCAGCTGGCCAATCAGATGAGGTGCACATTTTGGCGAGTAAAGACAGGCAGGTTCTGGCCTCAACTATTGAGTTGGAACAGAAACTAAAAGAAAGAAAGGGAATTCAAACAGCAAGGATGAAGTTTATTCTGAATGAAGGCGTAGGTAGCTCTTCTTTTGAAGGAGGCGGAGAAGGGGTTCATTTTTTTGCTACCTTGCCCAAAATCGATGGCTCTATTTGCGAGACAGAGGTCTTGGATTTTCCCGATTCTCCTTATGCCAAGGCGATAAGAAGGATTTCCCGGACCGTGGGTGAACGCCTTGTAGGGTTGGCCTTGGGCGTAGGCGCAGCATATGGTTTTTGCCATATCGGCGTTTTGGAGGTGTTTGAGCAAGAAAACATACCCATTGATATTATCTCAGGGAGCAGTATCGGTGCGTTAATTGCCAGTCTTTGGGTTACAGGCAGGTCAGCGCAGGAGATATTGAGACTTACGCAAGAGCTTACCCAGAAGAAAAAGATGTGGGGATTGGTAGATTTAACCTTTCCTTCCCTGGGTTTTATAAAGGGACGCAGGCTATATAATTTTTTAAAGAGATATCTGGGTGATAAAACTTTCTATGATATAAGGATTCCTTTAAAAATTGTGGCTAGCGACATCCATAGGAAAGAGGCGCGGATTTTAGAAAAAGGAAAACTTGTAGATGCTATTATGGCCAGTTGTTCTATGCCCGGAGTATTTCGGCCTTTCCAATTGAAAGATGAGATGTTATTCGATGGAGGAGTGGTATCGCCTTTGCCTACGGAGGTGCTTTTTAAATTAGGGGTTAATAAGATTATTGCTGTAAATGTTACCCCTTCAGGCGAGGATGTGTTAAGGACAAACCAGAGATTAAAGGGATTAGTTGATAATGCCAAAGAAAAAAGGGACAAAATAGGTTTTTTGCGAGATTTTTTTTCGCGTAGGGCTAGAAATAATATCCTAGATATTATTTTTAGAAGCATTGAGCTTATGCAGTCAGAGATAGTTCAGCAGGAATCTTCGTTTGCCGATGTAGTTTTGCATCCTGATACCCAGGGTTTGCATTGGCTGGAGTTCCATAAGGCCTCTGAGTTCGCTTTGCGGGGCAAGGAAGAGGCGCGCAGGAATATTGAAAGAATTAGGAAGGTTATTCAGCAATAGGAGGTTTAGCGATGCATAGAAAAAACAAGTTATTTGGAGGAGGTTATAGGGATAAGTTTTTATTTTTTCAAGTAGTAGCCATTCCCATTTTATTTATTGTGGTAAGCCTAACGGGATGTGCATCTTTAAAAGAAGGGGTCAAGGGGTTTTTGGGTATTTCTACCAAGAAGCTGTATGAGCTTCGGGGGCAGGGTATTAAGCGGACATTTGATTTTTCTTATGCAGACGCTTTCTCGGAAACCAAGGCTATATTAAAAAGAAACGGCTCTTATATTTATTGCGAAGACAAAAAATCTGGCTTACTGGCGTTGTATGTTTCTGAGGAAGATACGACCGTGGTTGGGGTTTTTCTTAGTGAGGTTGGGCCTAGGCAGACTCACTTAGAGGTTGTCTCATTGAGTACATCTGCCAAAGAGCTAATTGCCCAAAGGATATTTTCGGGTTTGCAGGAGAAGTTTCAGGGTAATGTTAGTGGTGAATAAGGTTTAGTTAATTTTATGGAAGAATTTTCCTTTCTTGAAAGCTATCTAATAGGAAAAATTGTTATTTTGGGGATAGGCAATATCTTACGTGGTGATGATGGGGCTGGTTCGCTCCTGGCCAGCCGTCTTAAAGGCAGAATCTCACTTTCGGTTTACGATTGTGCAGAGTCGCTTGAGAATTATCTGGGTAAGATTATCAAAGAATTGCCTCAGACTGTTGTGATGGTCGATGCAGTGGATTTTGGCGGCAGGCCAGGTGAAGTTCGTTTAGCCAAGGAAGATGAGTTTAAAACCGCAAATCTTTTTTTTACCCACAACGCCTCTTTAAACCTCGCTATTAATTACTTGCAAAGTTGTCTTCGGGCCAATATAATTATTATAATGATACAGCCAAGGTCTATTGGCCTTAAAGATACCCTGGGCCCTGAGGTAGAAGAGGCGGTTAATACAATAGAAAGGTTTTTTTTAACTCGTTTTGGTAAATAATAATATGACTAAGAGAAAAAGAGAAAGCTGGGGTTCAAAATTAGGCGTGATTATGGCTGTGGCGGGTTCAGCCATTGGCCTGGGGAATTTTTTAAGATTTCCTGCTAAGGCAGCCTCCAATGGTGGAGGCGCTTTTATGATTCCATATTTTGTCTCCTTTTTTTTGTTAGGCATACCTTTAATGTGGATAGAGTGGACATTGGGTAGGTACGGCGGAGGATTCGAGCATGGCACTGCTCCGGGAATATTCCACAGTCTTTGGCAGAAGAACCGCTTTATCAAATACTTTGGGGTGATTGGTATCTTTGGTCCTTTAGTTATCTTTATTTATTATGTTTACATTGAATCCTGGACCTTGGCTTATAGCTTTTTCTCTTTAACCGGACGCTACTTTCAATTAACAGATTTGGCGGAAATGAAGAGTTTTCTTTTGGGATTTCAGGGTTTGGAGAAAAACCAATTTTTTAACGGTATCGTAATCGCTTATTTTTTCTTTTTGGTTACATTTTTTATAAACATTGCAATTATCTACCACGGCATTAAAGGAGGTATTGAGCGTTTTTGCAAGATAGCAATGCCTTTTCTTTTTATCTTTGGTCTGATTTTAATGTTAAGGGTATTTACCTTGGGTACGCCTGATCCAAGCAAGCCAACCTGGAATGTCTTAAATGGCCTGGGATTTTTGTGGAACGCAGATTTTTCCAGCCTTAAGTCAGCAAAGGTATGGTTAGAGGCAGCAGGCCAGATATTTTTTACCTTAAGTGTAGGAATTGGGGTAATTTTAACCTATGCAAGTTATCTTTCGAAGGCCGATGATGTTGTACTTTCTGGTCTTACTGCTGCTGCTACCAATGAATTTGCCGAGGTGATTTTAGGCGCAAGCATTATTATCCCTGCTGCCTTTGTATTTTTTGGCCCGGTTGAGATAAAATCGGTTGCTAATTCCGGAGTTTTTAATTTAGGGTTTGTCACTATGCCTTTGGTGATTAACAAACTTCCCCTTGCGCCTTTAATGGGTTTTTTCTGGTTTGGGTTACTTTTTTTGGCAGGGATTACTTCTTCGGTTTCTTTGGCCCAACCTGCGATAGCCTTTTTAGAGGATGAGTTTGAGCTTGACCGTAGAAAAGCAGTAATGATCTTTGCGGTGGTTTCCTTTATTCTGTGTCAACCAGCAATATTCTTTTTAGGAAGAGGGGTGGTGGATGAGTTGGATTTTTGGGGCGGGACATTCTTTTTAGTAGTCTTTGCTACCATTGAGGTAATCCTTTTTGGCTGGGTTTTTGGCACTTCGACTACGCTCGGTGCTGATGGCAAGCTGCGTTTAAACATTGGCATGGAGCGCGCCTGGGATGAGATACATAAAGGAGCCCAGATGCAGGTGCCAAATGTATATAAGTTTATCATTAAATACATTACGCCTTTGTTTCTCTTTTTTATTTTGGGTATGTGGGTCAAACAGGAGTGGCTTAGAAAAATCTTGATGCAGGATGTTTCGTCTGCTGATAAAATTTTTGTTTTGGCGACCCGTTTGGGCCTTCTGATTATATTTTTAATCCTAGCGATTTTAGTAAAGATTGCCTGGGCAAGAAGAGAAAAAGTAAAAAAATGAGATTAAGCGGCTGGATATTTTTAATTATTTCCTGGGGTTTTATTTTAGGGCTTTTGGCCTTTTGCCTGGGGAAAATATTTTCCCAAAAAGGCCTTAGATAAAATATTTTTTTTGAGATTTTGGCTTGGGTTAAATTAATATTTCCTCCTTGATTTTTTCTATATTTGTGGTAAAAATTTTACATAGGTTTATTTATAAAGATTTATGCCGAGGTAGCTCAGTGGTAGAGCGCGGCCCTGAAAAGGCCGGCGTGGGGGGTCCGATTCCCTCCCTCGGCATTTTTATTTTGAAGAAAGTATGACCACCCACGCCAAAAGGGAGTTTGAGGGGAAAAGAAATTTTCCCCTCAAAGAGATAGCTTCTTTGATAACACTACGGGGTGACAGCGAGGAGCAAAGCGACGAGCGTCATTAGGGGCAAGGAGCCCCTATGAAAAGTTCAAATCCCCTTAACCTCCACCAACTATTAAGGATTTGAACCAAAAGGGAGTTTGAGGGGAAAAGAAATTTTCCCCTCAAAGAGATAGCTTCTTTGATAACACTACGGGGTGACAGCGAGGAGCAAAGCGACGAGCGTCATTAGGGGCAAGGAGCCCCTATGAAAAACGTGGGGGGTCCGATTCCCTCCCTCGGCATTTTTATTTTGAAGAGGATTTTACATATAAAAATAGATTTGTAACTAAAGGTATATGAAAAGAAATCCCCTAAAAATAGCTATATTTTTAGATTATGGATGGCTGGGAAGGGCCTTGCGTCTTATTAGTGATTTTGCTAGATACTTATCCCAACGCCATAAAGTGGATGTTTATACTTCTTGCCAAGCGATGGATATTCCTGATTTTAAGGCCTTCTTTTCTTCCCTGCCATCTTGTAAGGTAATTCCAATAGAGAAGAAGAGAATTCTTTTAAAGAATTCAATTTATGGGTTGCTTTCTTTCCCCGCGCTTTGTTTTAACCTTCATTTGCTAAAATCTTTTTATCGTAATGTAGCCAATGAGATAGATAGGCAAGGATACGATATTGTTCTTTTAGATTTTGGCATTGACTACTTTGGGCATATACCCTATATTTTTGACAAGCTTAAGGCACCGGTTGTATATTATTGTCATGAACCTAACCGAGAAATATTTGAAAAGAGGTTATTTGAAGATCAAAATCATAACTATAGGAATAAAAACAGATTACAGCGAATTGCTTATAAGATGCGGTATAATTATTTAAGTTTTTATTTTAGGCGTAATGACCAACGTTCATTTAAAAAAATAGCTGCAGTACTATGCAACTCTTATTACACCCGAGAGTACCTTTATCAGACAAACAGTATATTTGCCTGGGTAAGTTACCCAGGGGTAGATGTAGATAGGTTTCAGCCTTTGGACACACCTTGCGAAAATCTGGTTTTAACGGTGGGAGAGCTTTCAGCGCGCAAGAGGCAGGATTTTATTATCCGGGCGCTATCTTTTATCCCTGCTGGCCTACGACCAAGACTTGCCATTGTTTACCCCCAGGATAATAAATTCAAAGATTATTTGCAAAAACTCGCTTATGATTGTAATGTTAATTTAGAATTCCATCGGCACATAAGCGATGATGATTTGATTAGGCTGTATAACCGGGCAAAGTTGACTTTACAGGCTTCATTAATGGAGCCATTTGGCCTTGTGCCGGTTGAGTCTTTATCCTGTGGGACGCCGGTTGTAGCGGTTTGTGAAGGAGGGGTTCGTGAAACAATCATTAATGGTCAGACTGGGATATTAGTCCAGCGTGATCCCGAAAGTTTTGCCCAAAAGGTTCAATATCTTCTTGAGAATGAGCCCGTACGTTTATCTATGGCAAGGCAAGCGCGCCAGGATGCGTTGGCCCGTTGGAGCATAAAAGAGGCAGTAGATAGATTGGAGGGATATCTCTATGCTGTTGTTGAAGGTAAGATATCTAACAACGAATACTTGAATACAGTTAAACCATTTTAGTAATAATATGTTTTATTCCTTAACTTCTCCGACTGTCCCCGATGAATATCCTTGGCTTTACCTACTGGCAGATAAGGGGATCGGTCCAAGACAAAAGACATCGAGTATGGGATAAGATACTCCTTATAATTTCAGCACTTGAGCTTGGTTTTGACTATGTTGTTTGGATAGATGCAGATATGCTTCTGGCTCAGGATGAGGATATTCGGAAATGTCTACCACAAGGAAAAATTATTGGCGCAACTTATAAGAATAACGGAATTGACCCTCCTCATTATAATGCTGGTTTTATAGTTGTGCGTAACAATAAGATTAGTTTAGATTTTTTTAAAAAAGTTTGGGAGATAGGAAATATTGATGATATTTTTAAAGAACAGACAACCATAAATTCAGTAAACGCCGAAAACCCTGTGATTGTAGAGGTAGACAACAGATGGAATTATGTCGAGGGGATTGTTCCTTATATTAAAAATCCAGTTATCTTTGCCTGGCACGGAATTCCCAACCGGCTTTCTCTTATTGTTAAAAAGAAAAATAAGCTATATTTTACCAGTCGGCTCTATCAAGAGTATCTTTTAGATAGGGCAATAAGTTTTTTTAGATTAACCTTTGTTATTACTATTATTAGACGAATAAGGAAGTTTTTTACAATGGTGGGAAATTTTTCTAAAATAATAAAGGGCTAGTAGGAGTTTTGGCAAGTGTCTTGACTGCCTCAAAGAGCAAAAACAGGGCCAAGATGAGAAGTAATCCTGCAATAACTCCCAGGATGCCAAGTTTGTACTGTAGCAGAATTAGAGTTAAGGCCCACATTGTTATCGCCAGCATAAATACCATAGGGATAATTACAAACCAGATGGGTTTTTTGTTTTTCTTAAGCCAGACCGCAACAATTAACAATACCAACCCTGCCAAAAGCTGATTGGTTGCACCAAACACTGGCCAGATAACCTTCCAGGCAGATATGATATTACCTTTTGCGTCTTTAAGATTGATTAAGGCTAAGATTGCTGGCAGAATAAGGGTTGCTAAGGTAGCCAGATACCTTGTCTTTTTTCCTTCAAGGTTAAAGAACTCTTGGAATACGTATCGCGCCAGGCGGGTGGCAGTATCCAGGGTGGTTAAGATAAAGGTTGAGACTGCTAGTATCCCAAAGGAATTGCCGTATTTTTCTGGTAGGCCAAATACTGCCAGAAACTTCGCCATACCCATACCGTAAATAAGTAATGGCGGCTTTTTTGCTGCCAGGCAATTTTTATCCAGGGTCATTACCGTAGTCAAGGCAATTACTGCAACTAAGCCTTCAAGTAGCATTGCGCCGTATCCAATTGGTTGGGCATCAGTTTCTTTTTTTAGCTGTTTGGATGAGGTGCCACTGGCAACCAAAGAGTGGAATCCACTTATGGCTCCGCAGGCAACAGTTATGAATAAAAAAGGAAACATTTGACCTATATCCAGAGAGTTGAATTTTTCCCAGGCAGGATACTGGAGAGAAAAACCGCCGAATAAGATTCCTAGAAATCCTCCTATTACTGAGGTATAAAGTAAAAAACTGGAGAGGTAATCCCGCGGCTGGAGTAATATCCATACTGGTGTTACTGAGGCGAAAAAACAATACACTATTAAAAAAATGCTCCAGGTTTTACTAACATCTCCTAAGACAGCAGGTATAGAAGTAACAGGAAGTTTTTGTCCTAGCCAGATAGCGAGAAAAAGCAAGGGGATGAATATGACTGTGGCCCAGACCAAGGATATTTTTAACCGATAAAGCAGTAAACCAAAACCCAACGCTAGAAATATAAATAGTATTGAAGACGAAGCCACTCCACCATCGGTTTTAAATGTAGAGGCAGTAAGGTCCGTAAAGACCGTAAGGACATAAACCAGTGAAAGCCAGATAAAGGCAAGCATCAGCCGGTAGGCCCTTTTGGACATATAAAGGTTGGCAATCTCTGCGATTGAGCGGCCACGGTTTCGAATTGATATTACTAGACTTGAGAAATCATGCAGGCCGCCTATTAGTATAGAGCCCAGGATTATCCACAGCCATACTGGTAGCCAACCAAAGGCCAAGCCAGCGATTATTGGTCCTAATACTGGGCCTGCTCCGGCAATAGAAGAAAAGTGGTGCCCAAATAACACGAAGGGAGCTGTGGGGATAAAGTCTACATTGTCACGCAAGGTCTGCGAGGGACAGGGATTTTGGTTGTCAATTTCAAAGATGCGCCTTAAAAAACCACCATACTTAATGTATCCGAAAACAAAAATAAGACAGGAGAGTATAAAAATAGCGGTGATCATCTTAATTCTCCTTTGGTGTTATAGGTTTTTTTCTACCCCAAATGGCAGCCAATAAGGCAGCGCTGACAATACACCAGGAGGCAAAGAGGGCGTTAGGTATAGCTGCTTCATTAGAGAGGTGTTTTATAGCCAAGACTGCTCCCATGCCTGCATTCTGCATACCAACATTTATAGCTAATGTCCGTCTTTGAGGCAGGTTGAATCCAAAACCCTTTGCAGAAAGATAACCCAGTAATAGACCAAGTACATTAAGACTTATTACTGCCCAAAGGATTGAGCTATTTATTTTAGCTAACGCGTTTTTATTTATAGCCACAACCAGGCCGCAGATAAAGGCAATAAATAAAGTAGATAACGCAGGAAAAAGGGGTTTTATTCTTTGGATAAAACTAGAAAAGATATGTTGGGTGTACAACCCCAACAGTAGGGGCAATATTACCATCATAATGATACTTTTAGCCATAGAGAGTAATTCAATAGGGATATAGGTTTTTCCTAAAAAATAGGTTAAGGTAGGGGTTACAAGTGGTGAAACCAAGGTGGTTGAGGTGGTTAAAGCAACGGAGAAGGCAACATCTGCCTCGGCAAGGTAAGACATAACCCCAGCAGCCATGGCATCAGGCACTGCTGCTGCCAAAATAAGTCCGACTGCCAAAGAGGGAGAAAGCTTAAATATTTTAACAATAAGGTAGGCCAAGATGGGCATTATAGTAAATTGGGCCAAGGTGCCAAGGATGGTCAGTTTTGGCTTTTTGAAGATTGGTTCAAAATCCTTAAATGAAAGGAGGCAGCCAATGCCAAACATAGTTAGACCAAATAACCAATCAGTGTAAGGTTTAAGGGGCGTGAGGGTATTAGGTGAATAAAAGCCTATTGTTGCGGCCAGAAGCACCCAGACTACTAATAAACGGGAGAATTTATTTAATAATGTTTTGAACATTGTACCATGCAGGTATTTTTAATTTCTTGACGTTGGATTTACTTTATTTATCATAGCAAGAACTCTTTGTTTGTCAAATAGTTCAAGTTAGATTTGACTATTATTCGAAAGTTGCTATAATTGAATTCGTTGTCTGCCGGCGTAGCTCAGCTGGTAGAGCAGCGCTTTCGTAAAGCGCGGGTCGGGGGTTCAAATCCCTTCGCCGGCTCTAACCCGACCCAAAAAAAGGGTTTTAGGGAGAAAAGACCGTTTTCTCCCTAAGGTGTTTCTTTAAAAACTTAGCAAGGAAGGGGTGGCACCCCGAAATTTCGGGGGCCAGAGGGTAAACCATGAGGTTTCCCTATGGTAAAAGGAGCGTAAGCGACGACTAAGGGTCGGGGGCTCAAATCTCTTAGCCGGCTTTTGGATATTAGGCAGGGGGTTTACCTCGCTTATTAAAAATTTCTTTATCTAATACTTATATGTCTAAGTTTAGAGAGATATTAAAGAATCGTAATTTTCTTTTTTTGTGGTTGGGGCAGATTATTTCCCAACTGGGAGACCGACTTGACCAGATGGCCTTGATTGGTCTGGTTTACCTGCGGACGCAAGGAGGAAGCGGCTCAACCTTTGAGATGGCCAAGATCCTTTCCTTTACAATCCTGCCAGTATTTTTGATTGGCCCGGTTGCTGGTGTCTATGTGGATAGATGGGATAGGCGTAGGACTATGTTTATTTGCGACTTTTTAAGGTCTATACTTATTCTGAGTATTCCTACACTTTTATTTTACTCAAGAAGTCTTATCCCCATTTATGTCGTTATTTTTATTGTTTTTAGCATAGGGAGATTTTTTGTCCCAGCAAAGATGGCCATTATCCCGGATTTGGTAGATGAGAAGGATTTGCTTATTTGTAATTCTTTAGTGAATACTACAGGTATGATTGCGGCAATACTTGGTTTTGGCCTGAGTGGTTTGATTGTAGAGTGGCTGGGGGCAAAGAGCGGGTTCTTTTTAGATTCCTTGAGTTTTTTCATATCGGGTTTACTTATCTTTCTCATTGCCATAGGCCAGAAAAAAAATGTTAAGTTCACCGATGTAGGAAAAGAGATTGTGGGGGTTTTACGTAAATCGGTACTCCAAGAGATAAAAGATGGCATACTTTATTTTATAAAAAGCCACCAGATTCGCTTTACCGCTGGGATTATTTTTATCTTGTGGTCTGCATTGGGTGCAGTCTATGTGGTTCTGATTGTCTTTGTCCAGAGCGCGTTGGGTTCAGTAACTAAGGACTTGGGGCTTTTGGCAATGTGCGTAGGGATTGGTTTATTCGGTGGTTCGCTTTTATACGGCCGTTTTGGCCAGCGCCTGCCGCATTTTAGAACCATATTTTTCTCTTTGGTTTTGGCTGGGTTTAACTTAATTGCATTTGCCTTAGGACTAAAATATAATCCTAATTTTTTTCTCGCTGCCTTGCTTTCTATTCTATTAGGCATAATAGTAGCTCCGATAATGATTGCAGCTAATACTGTAGTCCACAGGGTAAGCGAGGATAAGATGCGGGGAAAGATTTTTAGTTCTTTAGAGGTGGTAATGCATCTGGGTTTTTTATTGTTTATGTTTATGAGTAGCGCCTTGGCAGAGTGGTTTTCTCAGGAAAAGATTTTAGTTGCCGTGGGGATTTTTTTAATTATAATTGGAGTTTGTTCTATTTTTGCGCAGCGAAAAATTTTGTGGTTAGAATAGAAACTAACTATGTTGAAGGTGGAAGAGTGTAAAGATGCATCTCGGGATAAACCCATTGAATTAATGCCTCTACCTAAGAAGGTTTATCTACCTCTAGTTCAACATCTGGGTAAGCCTTGTGAGCCAGTGGTCAAGGTAGGGGATGATGTGGTAGTGGGTCAAAGGATTGCTGCGGTTGAGGCGAAATTAACTGCTTTTATACATGCCTCTATTTCAGGAAGGGTCGTGGGTATTGAAGAATGGCCTCATCCTGCTATAGGACGTTTTCCCTGCATAGTTATCGAAAGTGATGATTCTGAGCGCAAAATAGATTTTAAGCCCCTTAAAGATTTTACACCTGAGCAGATTCGCAATCAGATTTTTTTATCTGGAATAGTTGGTATGGGAGGTGCAGGTTTTCCCACCCATATTAAACTTACTCCCCCCAAGCCAGTAGATACCTTAATTGTTAATGGCGCAGAGTGCGAGCCATATTTAACTGGAGACTATCGCCTGATGATAGAAAGGACTACCCAGATTCTTGCGGGGATAGATTTAGTAAGAACTTGCCTGGGGGTAAGTTATGTTTATATTGCTATTGAAGACAACAAACCCGAGGCTATTAGTGCCTTTAAGGATAATCTGGGAGATAGGAAGTATGTCTTAAGGGTCTTGAAGTCTGCTTATCCGCAAGGAGGGGAGAAGCAGCTTATAAAAACAGTTTTAAATAAAGAGGTTCCTTCTGGTAAACTGCCTTTTGATGTTGGAGTGGTTGTGCATAATGTAGCTACGCTTTTTGCAATCTACGAGGCGGTATATTTAGGTAAACCATTGTATGAACGGGTGGTTACAGTTACAGGCAGTTGTATCTCAAGGCCTAAGAACCTTATGGTTCGCTTAGGCACACCGATTAAAGAGTTGATAGAATTTTGCGGTTTAAAGGAGAACCCGGCAAAAATAATTATTGGCGGCCCTATGATGGGGGTAGCCCAATTTTCTGATTCTGTGCCCGTGATTAAGACAACTACAGGCGTAATCTTGCTTGACCAAAAAGAATCAGAGTTATTAGAAGAAGAGTTTTGCATCCGTTGCGGTGCCTGTGTCAGGGGTTGCCCTGTGGGACTTATGCCTTGTCTTATTAATCTAGTTTCTGAAAAAAGTCTTTGGCAAAAAGCCAAAGATTTGGGTGCTAGTGATTGCATAGAATGCGGTGTGTGTAGTTATGTCTGTCCAGCAAATAGATTTCTTACCCAATCCATAAAAAGGGCAAAGCTGGAGATAGCCAAAGGCCTTAAATAATTTTTAGGAGGCAGAGGATGAGGGAATTGGTAGATTACGCATGGAAGCTGGCTTTGATTTGCGCCTTGGCAGCTTTGCTTTTGGCAGGGGTAAACTTATTAACCAAGGATAAGATTTTACTTCAGGCCCAAGAAGAGGAATTTAATAGTGTTAAAGAGGTTTTGCCTAGGGGAGAGAGATTTGAGGCAGTTAAAGAGGGAGATAAGGTTTTATATTACAAGGTATACAATAAAGACGAGGAATTTTTAGGCGTGGCTTTTAAGGCCTCGGCAAAAGGGTACAGCTCTATAATTGAGGTAATAGTTGGTATGTATTCTGACGGCAGGATTGCAGGGATAAAGATATTAAGCCAATCCGAAACCCCAGGATTAGGCAGCCGAGTTGCTTCCTCAGAGTATTTGGACCAATTCTTGAATAAGGATGTCCATGGGTTGGAGGAGGTCGAGACTATCACGGGAGCAACCATATCCAGCAAGGCGGTTTTGGATGCAGTGAAAAAGAGGGCGCAGGAGATTTATAACCTGATGCGAAAAAATGGGCAATAATCTGATTGTTTCTCCATCTCCCCATCTGCATAAGAAAGAGTCGGTGGCTAAGATTATGTGGATGGTGGTGGTAAGTTTAATTCCAACTGGGTTAGCCGGGATTTTTATTTTTGGATTACCTGCGCTTTGGGTTATAATTTTAGGGGTTGTATCAGCATTGGTTACTGAGGCGGGGATTCAGTTTTTAGCCCAAAAGAAGATAACCATTTGCGATGGAAGTGCCTTTTTAACTGGTCTTTTACTTGCTTATAATTTGCCTGCAGGAGTTCCTTTTTGGATTCCTATAGTGGGTTCTTTTTTTGCCATCGCAGTGGCCAAGATGGTATTTGGGGGATTGGGTAGGAATATCTTTAATCCTGCCTTGGCAGGCAGGGTGTTTTTGCTTGCCTCTTGGCCAAAGTATATGACCACTTTTTTTACTCCTTCGTTTCCCTTCCTGAGGGGTAGTTATGATGCCTTAACTACAGCTACGCCACTTGCCCAGTTAAAAGAAGGAAAGCTCAAGGAGGCGATTTCATATTTAGATTTATTTTTAGGCAACCGGCCAGGTTGTATTGGAGAGGTGTGCATCTTGGCCCTTCTTTTAGGGGCTGCCTTTTTATTAATACGTGGCTATATAAGCTGGCATATCCCTTTTTCGTTTATAGTTACCACTGGAATTCTGACCTATATCTTTGGGGGCAAGACATTGTTTTCTGGGGATTGGCTTTTTCATATTCTATCCGGGGGACTTATCCTGGGCGCATTTTTTATGGCTACTGATTATGTAACCTCGCCCTTGAGCTTTAAGGGTCAGGTTGTATTTGGTATAGGTTGTGGTTTACTTACAGCGGTTATTAGGTTATGGGCAGGATATCCAGAAGGAGTCTCTTACGCAATTTTGATTATGAATGCCTTTGTGCCTTTGATTGATAGGCATATAAGACCACGCATTTATGGACAGGTAAAGAGCAAAAAATGAAAAGATTATTCCGCGAGTTTATAAAGGGGATTACAATTGAAAATCCCACCTTTGGCTTGGTTTTAGGTTTATGTCCAACTCTGGCAGTCTCAACCTCTTTGGTTAATGCTATCGGTATGGGGGTTTCTGCTACCTTTGTGTTGGTGGGTTCAAATACCATTATTTCTTTACTTAGGCGTTTTATCTCGGAGCGCATACGCCTGCCAGCCTTTATAGTGATAATTTCCACCTTTGTCACTATCTGTGAATTAGTAATGAAGGCATATCTGCCAGTCTTAGATGCTGCGTTAGGTATATATGTGCCTTTGATAGTTGTTAATTGCATAATTATGGCTCGGGCTGAGGCCTTTGCCTCCAAAAATGGGGTCTTGCTATCTTTATTTGATGGCTTGGGTATGGGTATAGGATTCACCCTTGCCTTGGCTATTATTGCTTCTTTGCGGGAGCTAGTGGGCGCAGGGAGTTTGGCAGGATTTAGGTTTTGGCTGCATTTTGAGCCAGTTACGATGATAATTTTGGCTCCCGGGGCGCTACTTACCTTAGGTTTATTAATTGCCCTGGTCAATTTTATTCAAGAAAAAAAGAAGAGGAATTAGTTTAAAAGAAAGGAGTATATTTTAGATGGAATTAGGTAAAATTATTACCATCGCCATAAGTATGGTATTTATTAATAATTTTATCCTTTCAAAATTTTTAGGTTTATGCCCCTTTCTCGGCGTTTCCCGCCAGACCAAGTCAGCCTTGTCAATGGGACTGGCAGTTTTATTTGTGATGACCTTATCTGCTATACTTACCTGGATTTTGTATCGCTATGTACTTTTGCCTTTTCGGATTGAGTATCTTAGGACTACGGTTTTTATCCTGGTGATCGCCGCATTTGTTCAGTTTATTGAGATGTTTATCCGCAAGTATTCCTTTTCATTATATCGGGCATTAGGTATATACCTTCCTTTGATTACTACCAACTGCGCTGTTTTAGGGGTGACGATATTAAATGCAGATAGTTTTTTTGTCAACAATTCAGCAGTAAAGGGAAGTTTTATCTACTCCACATTTCAGGCATTTTTTGCTGGTTTAGGGTTTATTTTAGCCTTACTGATTATGTCGGGTATAAGGGAGAGGCTGGAGGTATTAGACATCCCGCGTTGCTTCCAAGGTATCCCAATTGCTTTTGTGGTTGCCTCTTTGATGAGCCTGGCGTTTATGGGGTTTAATGGATTTAGGTTTTGATTA